>Ga0114934_10000015_pt1 | contig 82469 bp, 71 predicted proteins | sample 4SBtaG_2_FD_99695 | JGI IMG/M metagenome (GOLD analysis project Ga0114934, IMG submission 99695) | Deep subsurface microbial communities from Kolumbo volcano to uncover new lineages of life (NeLLi) - 4SBTROV10_white metaG | ecosystem: Environmental > Aquatic > Marine > Volcanic ...
CGATTAACAAACTTGCTCGTAATATGCGCCGCGTATTTGATTATCTGAGAATGACTAAAAATTCTCAACCACCACGAATGAAATCCTCGTGTCAAGAAGTTTAGAACCGTTTCGCCGTGCTCTATTTGCCGATGTAGTTGTGTAGTGTAGATATTTTGGATTTCTGGATCATTACTCAGTTGAGTGGATAATTTAATTAGAGAGTTTCCTTCAGCTAAATTTCCACTATTGAATTTTTTAATGCCAAGTTGGCTTAGTTGATTTGCCAGCAGATGACTTTCCTGCTTAATTGAATCGAGTTTCATTATCGATTCTTGGTTAGCTGAGAGGGTGACCAATTGTTGATAAATAGGTAGCATTTTAGTCAGGGATTCGCCGCGGATAATTAACAGCTGGTTTTGTAAAGCAGCTGCTTTCGAATTTCGTAGGCGATAAAATTCTACGAGTTGATCTTTCAGTACAGTACTTTTTGGAAGATTTTCCAGTGCGCTGTTAAATGTGTCTAATGCTTTTATCCACTGATCATCGCGGATCATTTGTGCGGTGTCATCTATGGTTTTCTGCTCCATCTGTGAAATGCTCACTTGCAGAGTTTTTCGCAATTTCGCGTATTCTGAATATTTTGGATTGTTTGCTTGTATGGCGATTAATGCGTCTTGGGCATTTCCAAGTTGCTGATTTGCGATGAGTTGTTTAATTTGTTGTTCGCGCTGTTTTTCAGAGATTATAGTTGCTTTTTCGCTGGGTTCCAGCAGCTTGCAAGCTGTGAAAAAGCTGATCAATAAGAAAGAAATAAGATAATGTTTCACGCGGATTGGAGGGGTGTGTTACGTAAAATATGGTCTATTTCCTGAAGAATATCTTTACGAAAAATCGGGTTGATGTCTATTACTTTATGGATAGAGATTGGCAGTTTTTTTCCCCGAATTTTAATTGTGTCTAAGGTTTCTGTTGCAATGCGATCAAACAGATTTTCCTGGAGTATTACCTCTTCGGTCATGATTATCTCTTCGGGCTGACCCTCGTGAGAAAGTCTTGATGCAAGGTTTACCGCGTCACCTACGACGGTATAGTCCATTCTTTCGGAAGAACCCATGTTTCCGGCAATCATTGTGCCGCTATTTATGCCAATTCGTAATTGAATGGTTGTTTGATTTTTGGATGCACGGTGTCGGTTGATTTTTTCAACTAACTTGTTGATCATCCACGCACAACAAGCCGCGTTATAGGTGTGATCAGAATTATTCTTTGGGACGCCAAATACGATCATGACGCAATCGCCAATATATTTGTCGATATAGCCGTTACAGAACTGAACTGCTTTATCAATATAAGTGAAGTACAAATTTAAAAGTTGACTGACTTCTTGCGGGGGCATGGATTCTGACAGTTGTGTGAACCCAACAATATCTGCAAATGCCACGCTGGCATTTACATGGTGGCCACCGAGTTTTGTGTTTTCGACATGGTCAAGATCGTCCAGTATTTTGTTGGCGACAGTGTTGGAAACATATTGACTAAAAACTTTTTCTACTTGTTCTTTCCTGAGTAATCCACGTCCCATTGTGTTCATTGATTCCATCAACATACCGATTTCATCTTTGCGCCTTTCCTGTACCGGAAAGTTATAGTTGCCGTTGACGATCTCGCGACTAATTTTGATTAATTCATTGATGGGTCGAGTCATTCGGTTGCCCAGAACCAATGAAGCCATGATTCCAAAAATGATCATCGCAATCGTTGTTGTGGCGACCATATGTATGGTTTGACGTTTTGCGTTGGTCAGTAACGATCGGTCAAATGACAACAATACGTATCCTACAGTGATATCTTTATGCAGAATGGGTTGTACAAAGGATATATAAGATTCCTGGCTATTGGTCTCATCGGCTATCTGATGAAAATCTGTTGTTTTGCCGTTAGCGTCGAATACTGGTGAATTTTTTACTATTTTGAGATTTGGGAGTATCCCGGCGGAATTGATGATTTTCTTATCGTCCGTGAATAAGGCGGTACCAAATATTTTGTCTTGATCGATTATTTGCGCAGCAATGATATCGAGGCTTGCAGCGTCACCTGCAAGCAGTGGTTCCTTTACAGATTCGGCAACCTGTTGCGCAATCATGGATTCGAGTATTGCGGTTTGTTGGTCAAGTAAGCGTGTTTGGTTGGCTCCAATTAATATTCCCAGTCCCACCATGCCGGCGCAAATTAACAATGTAACAGCCATCGCGAGTTTCGCTGCGATCGGAACGTGTTCTGGCAGTTTTTTTAATATTCGTTTAATTGCTTCGCTGTAGGCTTCATCCGGTGTCATGCCCAACACTGGATAGCGTTCCATAAAACGGGAGCTGTCTTTCCTCAATGCTCTGCCTAACCAACGAGCAATAGCGATGGTCGGTGAGCGGTGTACAGAGATTAATTTGTTCCAAGACATGCCTACATCTATTCCTGTTTATCTCGCAGCTAAGGATTTGATCGATTGTTTTCGTTAGGAGCGAGGATTCAATAATATACGAATCTTGACTTGTCTTATTGCCCGTCTTCTGCGTTGTAGCAACAGTTGCGTAGCGCTGCTATGCGCCTGTTGCTGCGCCTTGAAGACAAACAATAATCCTGCGTCAATCTTTCGCATATTATTAAAACCTCGCTCCTTAGGGACAGAACCGATGCAATAATCAAATGAACGAATTATTATGGTGCTGTCCACTATAGAGAATAGTTCTGACAGGCAAATAAATCGTTTTGCTAAGCTAAGTTTAGAAGAAAAACTGAGATGCAGTTGGCAAAAACAGGAGAAAATTCTGGATTTATTTTAGAAAATTTTGTCAAAAACTAAGCTGTGCTACTAATTTTGTAAGTTATAGACATTTGAGATAGGGATAATATTTTGGTTCGCATAACACCAGTACAGGTACCGCAGGCTATTTCCTTATTATTAATAAAAGTCCCGCCAGCGATGCAAGAATAGCCATAACCAACTGACTTGATGGAAAAGAAAATTTAAAGAGAGTGATACTTGCACCGATAATTAACCATAAGCCAAGAAGTAGTGTTCCAATGCTTTCCAATTTTGCTCTAAGTTCATGCACCAGTAGCAGTATCCCGGCAGTCAATGCAATACATGTTAAGAGAAATTTGTCGTGGCTAAAATGGAAGCTTATTAGTTGTAGCAAATGGTGGCTAATCAACCAGATTCCGAGTAGTAATAAACCGTAGTGCTTCATGTGTTGCTCCTGAATATTCCGTTACGATTGTTTTATACATTCCTAGAATATATACATTATTGGTAACTGTTCGCCCGTCTATGGGAGATCTGTTCCGGAAGACGCCATAAATACATCCTTGTAGGCTTGGATGCGGCTTCCCTGCCGCATACACTTCCTCCACAGATCTCCCATAGAGGGCTGTTTCGATTAGGGGGTAAGTAGTTACCATTATTGGTTCAATTTAATTGGTGGCTCATTACCACGAAGACTGATTATGGGCCAATCTTTCTGCATTGCAATTTTTCTGAGTTTAGCATCAGGATCCACCGCAACAGGGTTCCGCACATACTCCAGTAAGGGAAGGTCGTTATGTGAGTCACTGTAAAACCAGCTGTCTTCGCAACTATGTGTGGTGTTTTTCAACCATTGTTCGAGACGTTGGATTTTACCTTTCTGAAAACAGGGAATACCGCTAAAGTCTCCGGTGAAACGACCGTTCTTAAATTCTGGAATTGTTGCGATTAAATTAGGAATTCCATAAAGTTCGACAATGGGTTCAGTGACAAATTGATTGGTGGCGGTAACAACCAACAAGGTGTCTCCTGATGCCCGATGTTGTTGAATGAGATTTTTAGCAGAGGAAAGCATTATAGGCTTTATTTTTTTCTCCAGAAATTGGGTTCTCCACTTGAATAGTTGTTCTGGATTGTTCTCTGCAAGCGGTGTCAGTGCAAAATGTAAGAATTTTTCTATATCCAGTGTTCCGTGGCAATAGTCGTCGTAAAATTGGGCGTTGGTTTTTTCATAATAATTCCGATCAACGATTCCCTGCTCAACCAGAAATTCCCCCCAGAGATAGTCACTGTCACCACTGATAAGTGTGTTGTCAAGATCAAAAATTGCTAAGCTCATGGCTACCATCATTTCGATAAAATTGGCCAAGAATAGAGAATTCACCAAAAAAGTAAATGCATTTCTGGCGTATTGAGCGGAGTTATGAAAAAATTAGGCATTAATTCCGATATAGTGGTTGATGTTCGTAGTATTTCACTTTAGGCTGTTTTTATTGGTCTAATCGTTTCAGGGTATGAGTAATGATCGATTCACAAGGATACCGGCATAATGTGGGGATAGTTCTGTGCAATGAAGATGGGCGCTTGTTTTGGGCAAGGCGCGCAGGTATGGATTCATGGCAGTTTCCCCAAGGCGGAATTAAGAAGAATGAAAAGCCAGTGCAAGCGATGTTTCGGGAGTTATACGAAGAAATTGGCTTGCGGTCTGAACACGTAGAAATCATAGGACGGACTCAGAAATGGTTGCATTATGATTTACCGGATCGATATATCAGAAAGCATTCGTTTCCTGTCTGTATTGGCCAAAAACAATTGTGGTTTATTTTGAAGATGGTTTCTCGTGAGCACTGTGTTCGATTTGATTGTTCTGAAAAACCGGAATTTGATGGTTGGCGTTGGGTGGATTTTTGGTATCCGGTCGGTGAAGTGGTGTTTTTTAAAAGGGATGTGTATAAAAAAGCACTTACAGAATTGGGGGGAATGTTGGTATCGAATTCAATTTCGGTCAGTGCCGAAGGGTATCTGTCAGGAGAATACAAAGAAGCGGTTCGAGAATAGAGAATCCGCTAACATCTGCCAGCTTGTACTGTTTGAGTGTTGATATTCCTCTTCTGCCGAATTTATTGAATCGGTTTTCAGGGGGCGCTAAGTGAGTGTAGCCACGTAAATGGGTGCTATTCGTGCTGAACTCGTAAATATCGAGTTGAAGCGATAGTTAATATCCCGGGCTGGAAAAGTCCAGTCCGGGAGGAAGGTTGGCTATACGACTGACTGATGTTTCGATTTGACCATTCGGGTACAACGTGATTTCCCGGTAACCGGGAGGTTTATTGTCCAGTACGAAATCATCACAATTTGGCTTGAACTGGAAACATGATGAGGGCGCTCCAAGGATGCGAACATTTTGATAGCGTGTATCTACAATTTGATGAATGTGCCCGAATGCAATCCCGGAAACCTGAGGGTGTTTGTTCAGGATCTTAAAAAATTGATCTGCATTATCGATAGCCATGGTATCCAGCCAGTGGCTACCGATCAAAATAGGGTGGTGATGGAGAAAGACAAGCGTAGGTTTCTGTGAATGTTGTTGCAGATAAGTGCTTAACAATTGCAGTGTTTCCTCTGAAAGGTGGCCTCCTTCGCTGCCTTCCAATGAACTATCCAGGCAGATGAGCTGCCAGTTTCCAGCCAATACTTGAGTGACGCAATAAATGTTATTACTGTGTAAGTGTTGAACCATAAGCAGGCCTTCATCATGGTTACCCGGCAAACAAACACAGGGTACTTTCAGATCTGTTAACATTAGCTTGAGTCTGGAGTAAGCGTTGATACCTGGTTCTTGTGCGAGATCTCCTGTGAGGACGATTAAATCGGGAGGAAAAGCCTGTTGTTTGACTAATTCGACCACAGCGAGAAAACTTTCTTCAGTATTGACTCCCAATAAAGATTTGTCAGCTTGGGAAAGTATATGTGTATCGGATATTTGAACGATTCGCAGTGGTCTGGAGTCTGACCCAGCATCTTTGTGCAATTGTAAACTAGACTGCAATGCCATAGCCTGCCTCCTGCAAAAGTCTATACGCGTTGCTTTGCCAATTATTTAAATAATTCAGTTTGCCAGGCACGATTTTATCAGGGCTCGTCGACTGGGTATTGTTACAGACTAGTGGAAACCTAAAGGATTTAGCAGTGTGCACGCGTCCGCAATGGTTAGCTTTTAACGTTGTTATGATTCTGTGTATCACACGGTTGCTGCACGTGTGATTGTTCTGTTTTCCGCGTAACGGAGCTTCTATGCTCATATTTTGGCACTAAACCAAATTCCTAAATTAATTCCGTCCTTCGGGATTATAGCGTTTTAACCAGGATTTTGGAATTTCTCCGATAATTGTACAATTTTTGTTTTTCTGAAGGCAGGTCATTTAATGTGCCATATTCGAAGCCATGCTCCAGAAACCAATGAGTGGTTTGAGTGGTCAAAGCGAAAATAGACAAAAGCTGTTGGGCTTTTGCTTTATCCTGAATGTGATTCAAAAGTGTTTCGGCTCTTGATTCATCTCGATATTCAGAATGAACCATGATACAGGCTAGTTCTCCTGATCGCTCGTTATCCCAACTATAGAGTGCGGCACAACCGATGATTAATCCGTCTCTGTCGATTACTGTAAAAGAGCTGATTTCCATTTCCAGTATTTCCCTTGATCTTACAACTAAGGTTCCATTTTGCTCCAGAGGAGTTATAAGATCAAGAATACCGGCTACGTCAAGCAAAGTAGCCGTTCTCAAGTTTTCAAAAGCCGACGAACTGACTAGAGTACCAATTCCATCGTGGGTAAATAATTCCTGGAGTAATGCCCCGTCTGTTTTTCTGCAGACCAGGTGTGTCCGTGAAACACCTGATTCGCAGGCAGATACAGCAGTGTATAAATTGCGTTGTAAATCAGCGTCGAAATCATTAGGCGATAGAAGTATTTGTCGTGTTTCCAAAGTAGTTAACTGTTTGATCGAATTTCCATATTCGTCAGAGGGGATTCCTGATTCGGTTAACAATATCAATTTGCTGGCGTCAAGTGCTATGGCGACTTTAGCGGCGACATTCTCAGCGGATAAATTAAAAGTTTCTCCGGTTGGCGAATAACCAACAGGAGAAACCAGAATGATATTATTTTGTTCCAGCTTTTCATGGATTGCGTCTGAATCAATGCGTCGCACCTCCCCGGTATAGGCATAATCTATGCCCTCTCGAATTCCGATGGGCTGGGCGGTTACGAAATTCCCGGATGCTACACGTAATTTTGCTCCAGACATTGGGGAGTTTGATAAGCCCATGGAGAGCATTGCTTCCAATTCGACTCGTATAGTTCCTGCTGCTTCTTTTACGCATTGCAACGCAGCATGATCTGTGATCCGGATGTTCTGGTGATAGAGCGAATGCTCATTTGCCGTGAGTAGTCGTTGTTCAACCTGGGGTCTGATTCCGTGAACCAGCACCAGTCGAATACCCAGGCTGTTTAATAGAGCAAAGTCGTGAATACTATTTGCAAACTCTGGAGACGATACAGCTTCACCACTGAAATAGACTACGAATGTGTGGTTGCGGTGTGCATGAATATAAGGAGCTGAGTCTCTGAACCATTGCAGGAAGGGTTTCTTGGTATTCACTTTAGTCGTCTACAATACAAAACTGGTGGATTAAACTTTTATAAAGCGCGATAGCAGGATTAACTTGATCGAGTGATAAATATTCATCAGGTTGGTGTGCCTGATCGATGGCTCCGGGTCCCATGACAACTGTTTGCATGCCAAGTTGTGAAAGGTAAGGCGCTTCGGTAGCAAAAGCGACCGCCTCTGCATTGTGACCTGCGAATTTTTCACAAGCTTTGACGAAATCTGACCCAGGTGGTGTTTCGAATGCGGGTACGCCTTCAAACAGTGGTTTAATATTGAGACTCAACAGCGGGTTACTTTCTAGCACAGACTCGAGTCTGTGGGCGAGTATTTCTCTTAATTCAACGATATTCATTCCCGGTAACGGGCGGATGTCAATCTGAGTTTCGCAATGTGCGCAGATTCGGTTTGGATTGTCGCCACCACGGATGGAACCGAGATTCATTGTCGGAACTGCAACTTCAAAAAATTCGTTCTGATTGGATTGCTGAAGATCCAGACGCCATCGAAGTAATTCAGAGATAACTGTGTGCATGCCTTCCAGAGCATTTGCACCAAGAGCCGGATTGCTGGAATGTCCGGATTTTCCGGTCACCACAATCGATTCCATCATGACCCCTTTATGCATGCGAACCGGTTTCAGCCGAGTGGGTTCACCAATAACCGCATACTTGCCCAGACGAATACCTTGTTCTAGTAATAATTTGGCTCCTGACATACTGCTTTCTTCATCGGCGGTTGCGACGATGACGAGGGGTCGCTTGAACTTTTCGGATTCGAATGCCTGGACGGCTTCCAGCGCAACAGCGAAAAAGGATTTCATATCAACACTGCCCAGGCCATACAGTCGTTGGTTTTTTTCGGTTAACTTAAATGGGTCAACTGTCCAGCGGCCGTCATCAAATGGTACTGTGTCAGTATGTCCGGAAAGCACCAGGCCAGTGTGTTTGTCTGACTCTCCCAAGGTTGCAATCAGGTTCGCCTTACCGGGGCTTACGGGGATGATGCGGACGTTAAACTTGAGCGTTTCCAGCCATTCAGCAAGCAAATTTATGACACCGAAATTACTTTGATCAATGGTGTTTTCTGCGCTACTGATTGATGGGGACTCAATCAGGCGACCCATTCGCGACAACAGCTTAGGTAGCTGGGTGCTCATGGCTTAGGTGTAGCCAGGGGGTGATGTGAAGGAATGCGGTCTTGGTATCATTTTTCGTTCATTTGATCATATGTCCCGTTAGTGGTTCCGCTATTTATCGGCAGTTTCCGGGTGCAGGTTGTCGTCAGTGACAGCACCAAACGATGCCGAAGAAACCAATTTCGCATATTTTGCCAATACACCCCGCGTATACGCTGGTTTTGGTTGTTTCCAGGTGGCCAGGCGGGTGGCGATTAGTTTGTCGCTAAGATTTAATACCAGTTCGTTATTTTCGGCGTCAATCGTAATGCTGTCGCCCTCTTCGACGATAGCCAGTGCTCCACCAGTGAAGGCTTCCGGAGTGATATGGCCAACAACGAACCCATGTGTACCGCCGGAGAATCGGCCGTCAGTAATCAATGCAACTGTCGAACCGAGACCTTTACCCATTACCGCAGCGGTGGGTGAAAGCATTTCACGCATTCCCGGTCCGCCTGTAGGTCCTTCGTATCGAATCACGATGATATCCCCGGCTTTTATTGAATCATCTAAAATATTTTTCAAAGCATCTTCTTCACAATCGAAGACTCGAGCAGGTCCGGTAAACAAAAGACCTTCTTTGCCGGTGATTTTTGCAACAGCACCTTCCGCCGCCAAGTTGCCACGTAATATGACCAGGTGACTGTCTTTTTTTATCGGGTCAGATAAAGGTCGGATCATATCCTGGTTGTCTGGGTAAGGCTGAATCTTTTCCAGATTTTCGGCGATTGTTTTTCCGGTAACGGTGAGGCAATCACCATGAAGCAAGCCATTATCCAGAAACATTTTCATCAGCGGCTGAATGCCTCCAATTTCGATCAATTCGGCCATTGAATAGCGTCCACTGGGCTTTAAATCCGCGAGCATCGGTACACGTTTGCCAATTCGAGTAAAGTCGTCCAGTGTGATGTCGACGTCTGCAGCATTCGCCATTGCGAGTAGATGGAGTACAGCGTTGGTGGATCCACCAAGACCGATAACGATAGTAATTGCATTTTCAAATGCTTTGCGGGTCATGATGTCCAGAGGTTTGATGTCTTGATCGATGAGCTGAAGAACGGCTTCTCCGGCTTTCTCACAATCCAGTTTTTTGTCCTCTGATATGGCTGTTTGGGCAGAACTGTCAGGCAGACTCATGCCCAACGCTTCAATTGCCGATGCCATTGTGTTTGCGGTGTACATTCCACCGCATGAGCCTGCTCCAGGAATGGCTTTGGCTTCTATACTTTCAAGCTCTGCGTCGTCAATTTTATTGTTTGCCCGTGCGCCGACGGCTTCGAAAACGGAAACAATATCCAGGTTTTTTTCTTTATGGCAACCGGGCAATATCGTGCCCCCATAAACAAATACTGCGGGTCTGTTCAAGCGTGCTAGCGCGATCAGACATCCCGGCATGTTCTTGTCGCATCCTCCGATCGCGACAACCCCATCAAATCCCTGGCAGGCTACAACAGTTTCAATTGAATCGGCAATGACTTCCCGGGAAACCAGAGAGTATTTCATGCCTTCGGTTCCCATGGAAATACCGTCGGAAATTGTTATGGTATTAAAAATAATCGCTTTACCGTCGTGTGTGTCCACTCCCTGGGCGGCGTTTTCAGCCAGTCGGTTAATATGCATATTACACGGGGTGACCATACTCCAGGTTGATGCAATCCCCACCTGAGGTTTTTGGAAATCGGACTTTTTGAAGCCTACTGCATGAAGCATTGCGCGACTAGGCGCTCGCTCCATTCCATTGACGACGACTGAGGAAAATTTACGGTTGTTTTTGTCTTCAGGACTGGACATGGGATTGCAACTCCAGGGCAGGCTATGTTAGTTAAGAAAGGGATATAGATCTAAAATGAATCCCAGCTGTTTGCTTTTCTTTTCCAGCTGAGCTTGGGTAAAACAAGTCCTAATATCATTCCCGCGAACAATACGCCAGCCCCTTTCATGAACCAATCCTGTGAGGAACTGTCTTGCAGAGTTTGTTTATCTCTCTTGGTTTTCTGTAATTCGCGTTCCAGGTTAATGACGCGTTCTTGCAGGTGGTCGCGTTCATTTAAAATTCGAACTGCATTTGCAGATGCATCTTTAACTGTATTGAGTCGATGCAAGAGTTTGTTTTTTTCCGTAGTGAGACTTTTCATCTCACTTTTGCTCTGTGTATTACTGGCTCTCAAACTTTCAAGTGCGTCATTAATCTTGGTGTTACTAACGTTTAGATCGTTCATTTTTTTTGTTGTGGATTCCAGTAAAATACTGGCGACCGGTTCTTCGGTCAAAAAACGAGTTAATACCCATCCTACCTCTGCACTATCCGACTTCACTTTTGTCCAGCCAGTTACTTTGTCGGTTTTTAATACTGTTAAAGGCGTACCGGTTTCAAGACTTGTAATAATCTTGAATTCTGTGCCCTGGCCACTTCTCAAAAGAATTTCCAGTTTGTCCGTGACATAGACAGTTTTGGCGGCATACGAGGTAAATGACGCGGTGATAAAAAAGATTAAAGTAGTAATTTTCATGCAGACTCCAGTCTGTTTAACAGGCTAAGAACCCGTCAAATAAAACAATGCTACATCATTGCCGAATTAGCACTTTGATACAAGGTCTCTGTTCGATTTGAATGCTTGGAAACAGTTGAGTCAAATGCGTTTCAAATCTGAAAATCACCCAATCTCTTAAGGTAATAAAAATTCGAGTAATGCTTTTTGTGCATGTAGGCGGTTTTCAGCTTCGTCCCAAACAACGCTTTGTGGCCCGTCTATAACTGCTGCGCTGACTTCTTCTCCTCGATGGGCGGGTAAGCAGTGCATAAACAGACAGTCAGGATTAGCCAGTTCCATGGTGTGTTGGCTAACGCAGAAATTTGAGAAGGCCTCTTTTCTATGATTTTGCTCGGTTTCTTGTCCCATGCTGGTCCAGACATCAGTTGCAATCAGGTCAGCATTGGTTGCGGCTTCGGCGACAGTCGAAAAAGTCTTTACTCTTGGATTGTCATTGACCAGCTTTTTATCGGGCTGATAGTCTGCAGGACAGGCGATGTGTAAATTGAAATCAAGTAATTTAGAAGCATTGATATACGAATAGCACATGTTATTGCCGTCTCCTATCCATGCGACAGTCTTCCCTGAAATCTCACCTCGATGCTCGAAAAATGTTTGCATGTCAGCAAGTAGCTGGCATGGGTGAAAGAGGTCAGATAGTCCATTGATAACAGGAACTGAGGCAAATTTTGAAAAAGTAGAGATAGTTTCGTGGCTGTGTGTACGCATCATCACGCAGTCGACCATTCCTGAAATGACCCGCGCACTATCTTCGATCGGTTCTCCACGTCCCAGTTGAGTATCCCTTGGTGGCAGAAATATGGCTTTGCCGCCAAAATGTGCCATGCCGGTTTCGAAAGATATACGTGTGCGAGTCGATGATTTTTCAAAAATCATCGCTAAAACCTTATTCTTTAAGGGTTCATAATTTCTGTCAGTAAGTTTCTTAAGTTCAATTCCACGCTGAATCAGGTTGCGCAGCTCGTCGCAACTTAAATCCAGCAGAGTAATAAAATGCCGTGGGCTCATGAGTTTAAATACCGCTTTCTTTGGTGGTGTGTTGCGTGAATTTATTGATCAGTGGACAAAGTATGTCAACGATACTGCTGGCTTCCTGTTCCTCGATGATTAGAGGAGGCAGTAAGCGAATGGTATGATCAGCTTGAACGCTGATTAGCAGTTTTTCTTTAAGTGCTTCGGAAACCAGTTTTGTGCAAGGCAAGGCAAGTTCTATGCCTACCATGAGCCCCATTCCTCGAATATCGACGACTTGGGGATTGGTTTTCAGTCGGCTGGTAAGATTGGAAACAAGCCAGTCGCCGAGAATTTTAGCACGGTGGCTTAGGTTTTCGTTATGCAGTATGTCCATCACCGTAATGGCAGCATTACACGCAAGTGGGTTGCCCCCGAAGGTGGAGCCATGTGTGCCGGAGGTCAGGATTTTGGCGGCAGGCCCGCTAGCCAGACAGGCGCCTATCGGAATTCCGTTGCCCAGTGCTTTAGCGATGGTACAAACATCCGGTAGAATGTCAGCATGTTGGTAGGCAAGAAATTTTCCTGTTCGACCGATACCAGTCTGAATTTCGTCCACCATGAGTAACCAGTTTCGGTCATCACAGATTTGGCGTAATCCAGGTAAATAATCAGAGGAGGGTATATATATGCCGCCCTCGCCTTGAATGGGTTCAACGAGTATCGCAACAATATCGTCATAGTTGTCAGCCGCCGCTTCGACGGCTTCCAGATTATCAAAAGGAATTCGAAGAAAGCCGGATAACATGGGTCCGAAGCCTTTTTGGGCATTTAAGTTTCCGGTAGCACTCAATGCTCCCAGAGTTCTCCCATGAAAGCTTTGTTCCATAACAAGAATGCGTGGCACATCGAAGCCCTGGTGGTGGCCGTGTAGTCGAGCAATCTTAATCGCGGCTTCGTTTGCTTCGGTTCCGGAATTACAGAAAAAGACATTGTCCAGTCCGCTGGCCTGGGTTAATCGAATGGCGAGTTGCTCCTGACGCTCGACCCCATAAAGGTTTGATGTGTGAATCAATTTGCCCGCTTGTTCCCAAATTGATTCACGAATTGCGGGGTGAGCGTGTCCCAGACCGCAAACTGCGATTCCCGATAGAGCATCCAGATAGCAATTTCCTTCGTTATCCCAAAGCCAGACTCCTTCTCCTCTCTCGAAAGTTACCGGAAGTCTTGAATAGGTCGGCATGATTGTGTTTTGCATTTCAAAAAATTATAAAATCCCGAATTCTGTCTGAGAATGGAGATGTTCCTAATAAGGCGTTTTCATTGCCAGACATGTTCATTAACCAAAAGATTCTGAATTATATTTCTTATCCAGTAGTTGGACAAGACAGTTAGGCTCACAGAATTTGTGTAATTTATTGACTGTGGCTGGCGGTATTTCTTTGTATGGTTGAACTGATTTACTGTTAGAAGGAATACTGATTAAGCAACCCATTGTTTTGTTTGGATTCATATTCTGGTACTATCGATAAGCTAATAATTATGAAGGTATACTGATGGAAGTTTTAGATCGAATCAAACAGCAAGTCGAACAAAATCCTATTTTACTCTATATGAAAGGTACTCCAGATTTCCCTCAATGTGGATTTTCCGGGCGTGCGATTCAGGTGCTTCAAGCCTGTGAAGTAGAATTTGCGTACATAAACATTTTTGAAGATCCGGAAATTCGTCAGAATCTAAAACTTTTTTCGGAATGGCCAACTTTTCCGCAGCTTTTTATTAATGGCGAACTTGTTGGCGGAAGTGACATTATTCTGGAGTTGTACGAGCAAGGTGAATTGCAGAAAATGTTTTCACAACAAGCGAGCGCCTCAGAATAGAAATCTAAAGAGTAGGGTTGGGCAGATTCCTGTTGACCTATCATTCAAAAATGGAGCAGCTACTGCGGAAAAATGGATTTTAGCCCATTTTTCCGGTTAAGCTGTTTAAAGATGACGGATGGTTGCTTCTTTATTAATTGAGTATAGGGTTCCAAAATCTCTTGTCTTCATGATGACGTATTTTTCCGGACAGCCTGCCAGGTAGGCTAGCAGGTTAATTTGTACGGCTACGACAACGAAAATGGAAGCTTATTGGCTTTAGATAATCGTCAATATTCGGTTTAATGTGTACTAAGTTTCCCGGTAGAAGGCGTTGACGATCCTCATTATGCGGAGTCTCGGTTTGTTGAAGAATAGGGGTTTTGTTGGTTATTGGTTTCGAAATCGACTAAATCATGCCAGCGGTTGACAATTCGGCAGAATAATTCGGCGGTCATTTGCGCATCGTATTTTGCGGAATGTGCCTGTGACGGATCCCAGTCCAGCCCTGCCGCTTTTACCGCCCGAGCCAATACGGTTTGGCCGTATACCAACCCGCCGAGTGTTGCTGTGTCAAATGTGCTGAATGGGTGGAAGGGATTGCGCTTGATACCGGTACGTTCCACAGCGGCATTGAGAAATGCCAGGTCAAACGCGGGATTGTGCCCCACTAAAATTGCCCGGCTACATTCCGTGGCTTTTAAAGCTTTACGAACAGAGGTGAAAATCTTTTGCAAGGATTCTTTTTCTTCAATTGCCAGTCGAAATGGATGAAAGGGGTCGATACCGGTGAAATCTAACGCGGCCTGATCCAGAATTGATCCTGCAAATGGAATGACATGACAGGAATTAATTTCACTGACTGACAAACGAGCCCTATCGTCCATACTGAGAATTACTGCGGAGATTTCCAGAAGCGCATTTTTCTTTGCGTCAAAACCAGCGGTTTCCACATCGACAACGACCGGTAAATAGCCTCTAAAACGTTTCGATAGGACAGTGTTTTTCGTGCAGGTTAGTTCCATAAGGCATATGAATTTAAGTGAAATGAGTTCGACTTTTATCGTTGTAGAGTGATTTATCCTAAATTTATATTTTATTCAATGTGGTTGCTATTTAGAATGCAAATAATTGTTTGAACTGTAAGATCAACGAAGCGGACAGCACCTTGAATGCCTAAATTAACGAAGGGCAATTCAGATTAACAATTTACGAAATAATCAAGAGATAGCCCTTTGTCATTGGAGGGACTTGTGTATGCACTTAGTTCTGGCAACGGTTATTATTCCAAATTAGCCTTCCAAGTGTCTACGCTTTAAGAATCGATCACATTGCAGCAATGCAATTAAGAAACTCGAAGAATAGCATAATATGTGCTATGTTAACTAACTCGCGGAGCATTTTTAATGGGTCTAAATTAGAGGCTGGGCAGACGGAATACAAGATGAAAAAATTAATGAATCAAATAATAATAAAATATCTTTTTTTGATCGTCTTTTTACTTATGGTTAGTGGGTGCGCGACTACCAGCAATGATCCGCGAGATCCCTGGGAAGGTATGAATCGAGGCATTCAGACATTTAACGATGCAGCAGACGATTACGTGATAGCTCCAGTTGCTGAAGGTTATCAGTGGGTTACTCCCGGCTTCGTTGATCAGGGGGTGACAAATTTTTTCAATAATATTGGTGACATCAGGGTTACCATTAACGATATTTTACAATTCAAGTTTAATCAGGGCGGGTCGGATTTTACGCGACTGTTAATAAATACTACTCTTGGGCTGGGTGGTTTGGTCGATGTGGGTACAATGTTGGATTTTGAGCGGCACGAAGAAGATTTTGGTCAGACCCTGGGTGCCTGGGGTGTTCCGACTGGTCCATATTTGGTGCTACCAATATTGGGTCCAAGTAGTCCTAGGGGTGGTGTGGGCTTAGTGGGAGATGCCGCTGTTAATCCGCTTTCTTATATTAATTTGCCAGCCGTAACACTTGGCTTGGCCGGTTTGAATTTGATTGATTCGCGTGCAGATTTTTTAAGCACTTCCCGTATCGCAGAGCAGGCAGCATTAGATCGTTACGACTTTTTCAAAAATGCTTACATACAGCGCCGGGAGTATCTGGTGCATGATGGTAACCCTCCTGTCAGCGACGATGATCTTTTTGACGAAGATCTTGATCTTGAGGATGATTATGATTCTGGGGAGTCTGACGAGGATTAGTAATCGCTGCTGGGGTATTCGCAGGGATGGTGTGTCGTCAAGTTGCCTTAGAACGGTTTGAATTGTCTTTAGAGAAATTGGTTTTTTGGGGTCGCTTTAGTAAATTTATCCGGTTTTTTTAAGTACTCGCCAGTTTAGAGTCTCTCCAGCCATTAGCGGAATTACTGTGTTGGAACCAAACGGGTAGGAAGGTGGAACGGTCCAAGTGGTTTTTTCCACTGTGAGTTTTGATTTGTTGTGGGAAATTCCATAAAAATCCGGGCCGAAGAAACTGGCAAAGCCTTCGAGCTTGTCAATTGCACCAGCCTTATCAAAAACCTGAGCGTATAGTTCAATGGCGGCATGTGCGCTGTAGCAGCCGGCACAACCACAATCCGATTCTTTTTCAGACTGATAGTGTGGAGCACTGTCGGTTCCAAGAAAAAATTTCGGATTGCCGCTGATCGCGGCACTCAATAGCGCAGTGCGGTGGATTTCACGCTTCAATATGGGTAAGCAATAAAGATGGGGTTTTATTCCGCCAGTCAGTAGCTGGTTGCGGTTAAATAACAAATGTTGAGGTGTAATGGTTGCAACGATTTCTGCAGGCGCACCCAATACAAATTGAACAGCCTGACGGGTCGTTATGTGTTCGAGCACAATCCTTAATTTGGGAAACTGTCTGCTAATTTTACTTAAATGTTGGTCTATAAATATTTTTTCCCGATCAAAAATATCTACATTCGGATCTGCAACTTCGCCGTGTATCAATAGAGGTATATCGAATGATTCCATTGTTTCAAATATTGACATTAGCTTGTTAAGGTCAGTGACTCCGGCCTGAGAATTTGTGGTGGCGCCCGCTGGATACAATTTAATTCCAATAACAAATTGTTCCCTGGCGACTTTTGCAATTTCGTCAGCTGAAGTGGAATCGGTTAGATATAACGTCATGAGTGGATCAAAATTAAGTTCTTTCGGTACAGCGTTAAGAATTCTTTGTCGATAGGCTAGTGCTGCGTCCACAGTGGTTATAGGTGGTTTTAGGTTGGGCATGATTATAGCCCGTTCAAACTGACTGGCAGAATGAGATATGATCGAATTTAACTCCTCGTTGTCTCGGAGGTGGAGGTGCCAGTCATCTGGGCAAGTCAGGGTAATGGATTGCATCGCAATTAAAGAGGTTTAGAGGTTAGCGTCTGTTCAGCCCATTGAGTCCTTAGGATGTAAGTCTTTGATGGTTCAGGAGGTGTGAATATTCCTGCCAGGTCTGCAGCAACACCCCTGTTGCAGGTATCTATATAATCAAAGACTTATACCCACTTTTAAATAATAGGCTGATTAGATAAAAAAGTTAAAGGCTATTCTATCGGCTAACAAAGGATTGCGAAACCGGATGTACGGCATTTATTATCTGTGTCTGGCTTGAAACTGTGCTTATTCAGAGGAATAAGGCTTGAAAATTTTACATTAGCCCCCATAAAACGACAAATTAGTTGATCATAATTTAAATACTAGGAGGTTTGGGTGCCAATATACGAGTATCAATGCAAAGTCTGTGGGCATGAGTTTGAGGCGATACAACGATTCAGCGATGATGCGCTGATTGATTGTCCGGAATGTGAAAAGCCCGAATTAAAAAAACTGATTTCTGCCGCAGGTTTTCGTTTAAAAGGCGCTGGTTGGTATGAAACCGATTTTAAAAAAGGCGATAAGAAGAAAAATCTGGCGGGTGACAAATCGGTTTCTGGATCCAATTCTACCGAAAACAAATCTGCGCCGGCGTCAAAAAAAGACAGCTAAGGTTGCTGTTTTTGAGTGCTATGTAGCTTTCTGGGTGGGAAGTATTTCATAATTATTCATCGCAGACCTGTTCTGTTTGCTTATTATGACAGGTGTGCTTTAACAAATTAGGCTTGCGTTACCATGAGTCAACTCGTACTATCCGGGCTTTTTGATTTACAAGAGTATTATTATGCGTAGCCACATGTGTGGAGAATTAAACGAATCTAACCTTGGCTTACAAGTTGACCTTTGTGGTTGGGTTCATCGGCGTCGTGATCATGGCGGCGTCATTTTTATCGATTTACGGGATCGTGATGGTTTGGTTCAAATCGTGTTTGACCCGGATACGCCGGAACCATTCAGTGTGGCTGAATCGGTTCGCAGCGAATATGTTCTGAAAATTCACGGAAGGGTTCGGATGCGTCCTGATGGGACTATTAACGTGAGCCTTCCAACAGGACACATTGAAGTTCTTTCGGACAGTGTAGAGATTTTAAATAAATCTGAAACACCGCCGTTCCCACTGGAAGGCGATATTGATGTTAACGAAGAAACCCGATTGCGTTACCGCTATATAGATCTGCGTCGAACGGAAATGCAACAACAACTCAAATCGCGCCGCGATATCACTCGGAATTTGCGTAATTTCCTGGATGATCAGGGTTTTTATGATATTGAAACGCCGTTTTTGACGAAAGCAACTCCAGAAGGTGCGCGTGATTATCTTGTGCCGAGCCGGATTCACGAGAATGCTTTTTTTGCATTACCCCAATCTCCACAGTTATATAAGCAACTATTGATGATTTCAGGAATGGATCGTTATTATCAAATTGTTCGCTGCTTTCGTGACGAGGATCTACGTGCTGACCGCCAGCCAGAATTTACGCAACTCGATATCGAAACATCTTTTTTGGATGAAGATGAAATTATTGAATTGATGGAGAGAATGGTTTGTCGTCTTTTTGATGAAATCCTGCAATGTAAGTTACCGGAAAAATTTCCTAGAATTACCTATGCCGAAGCAATGCGTCGTTTTGGGAGTGATCGGCCTGATTTGCGTAATCCGCTGGAATTAGTGGATATTGCAGACTTAATGCAGGATGTGGAATTTAAAGTGTTTTCGGGTCCCGCGAATAGTCCAGATGGCCGGGTTGTTGCAATGCGGTTGGTTAATGGGTGCGAATTGACGCGAAAAGAATTAGACGATTTTACTAAATTTGTTAGTATCTATGGTGCTAAAGGTCTTGCCTATATTAAAGTAAATGACAGAAACAGTATTCCTGAGGGTTTGCAGTCGCCAATATTAAAGTTTTTGCCGAAAGAGGTTGTAGAAAATATTTTGGATCGTTGTGCAGCTCAATCAGGAGATTTGATCTTTTTTGGAGCTGACAAGTCTCGTGTTGTGAACGAATCGATGGGAGCACTTCGTGTAAAACTTGGCGAGGATCGAGGCTTGGTAGAAAAAGGCTGGAAGCCTGTGTGGGTCGTCGATTTTCCTATGTTTGACTGGGATGAAGGCGGACAAAGATGGAATGCTCTACACCATCCGTTTACAGCCCCTAGCTGTACTGTTGATGAATTGAACCAAGATCCAGGGGCTGCATTATCGCGGGCTTACGACCTGGTTTTAAACGGTACCGAGGTTGGTGGTGGTTCGATTCGTATCCATGAGACAAAAATACAGAAAATGGTGTTTAAACTGTTGGGAATTGAGGAAAAAGAGGCGCAGGAAAAGTTTGGATTTTTACTCAATGCACTGAAATATGGATGTCCGCCACATGGTGGGATAGCATTTGGTCTGGATCGGCTTGTTATGTTAATGACCGGTTCATCGTCTATTCGGGAGGTGATGGCCTTTCCCAAAACCCAAAGTGCGTCATGTCCTTTGATCGATGCGCCAGCTCCTGTGTCTGATCGACAATTGCGTGAATTGGGAATACGATTAAAAGCTAAAAAGTCGAACTAAAGCGTAACTACTCGCCTTAGTTCGAAACGAAGGTGTAATTCTTTGGATATTCAGGCTTTTGCAACAGTGATGTTACGGTAGCATTAACGAGAGAAGGATTCCCGCCTGCGGATGAATCAAAGGTTTGTATTCTAAGCGCGGGACACAAGGAGTCATGATGCCAAAAGATAATTTGCAGGTTTGTTAGAAGATTTATGTTGTATTGTTACCACTATTTTAAGAGTAATTTATGTCTGCCAATGCACTAACTATTCAGGATTATGCCTTACTGGACGAGGGTGATTGTGAACAACGTATCGTAGCTGCCAAAAAAAGCCTGGGTACACGGTGTATTGTGCTGGGGCACCATTATCAGCGTGATGAAGTTTTTCGTCATGCTGATGTATCGGGTGATTCTCTAAAGCTATCGAGGTATGCGGCTGAATCAGACGCGGATACAATTGTTTTCTGCGGTGTGCATTTTATGGCGGAGGTTGCAGATATCCTTTCCCGGCCAGACCAGCAAGTTGTATTACCTGACCTGGCTGCCGGTTGCTCTATGGCTGATATGGCAAATCTTGCCAATGTAGAACGATGCTGGCGGGAATTATCAGAAGTTTTGGATGTCGATAATCTTGTCACGCCGGTCACTTATATTAATTCTGCGGCGGATCTTAAAGCTTTTTGCGGTCGACACCAGGGAATTGTCTGTACATCGACTAACGCACGTAATATTTTGGATTGGAGTTTTTCACGCAGGCAAAAGGTATTGTTTTTTCCTGATCAGCATTTGGGGCGAAATACCGGTTTTCGCATGGGAATTCCATTGGAAGAAATGGTGGTTTGGGATTTCAATAAGCCGATGGGGGGATTGACTGAGGCTGAAATTACCAATGCCAAAATGATTCTGTGGAAAGGTTTTTGCTCAGTGCATCAAATGTTCCAGCCCGAACAGATCGACAATTTTGTTAATCAATATCCAGAGACGATAGTGATAGCACACCCGGAAGCCTGTTTTGAGGTGTGTGAAAAAGCCGACTACGTCGGATCAACAGAATTCATTTTGAAAACGGTGAGACAGGCTGAGCCAAATACGCGCTGGTTGGTTGCAACTGAGTTGAATCTGGTAAATCGTTTGCATGAAGAGTGTAAACACCAGGGAAAGAATGTACACTTTATGTCCCCAACTGTGAGTATGTGTTCGACAATGTTTCGAACCGATCCTCAACACCTGGCCTGGGTGCTGGAAAATCTGCTAATGGGTAAAGTTGTTAATCGCATTCAAGTCTCCACAAGTGAAGCAGAACAGGCGAAAATTGCTTTACACAATATGCTGAGTATTGCCTGAGTGTAAGACGAGTTTAAGTGCTTGGATCCAGGTTAGGGAAGATTTTTGTTTGGACTTCTGCGATTTGGATTTACAGCAGAGCTTACATGGATGGTTTTACACATCCTGAACGATCAATGGCTTGCTCCCTGACCATGGAAATCGTCGAGTAGATACCATACATTTATAATAAGCCTGTTCATTAGCTTAGGCGATAGATTTGCTGGAAAGACCTATCAGTATGCAAAAAATTGGCAAATTCATTGTTATCTATCTTGTTGTTACCGGGTTGGTGGGACATCTTGCAGTAATAGGGTTATATCTGTCTAAACCGAATCTATTTGCTAAATTTCAACTTGGCGCCAGTAAACGGTTAGGATCAATTGCAGCCGGTTCGTTGTTTTCTGATGCTATTCCCGTTCAATTGACCCTGGATGAAGAAATAGCAAAAAGTTTTTCTTCCTGGCAACCTTTGTCGCCTCGTTCTATACCACCTTCAACGATAAAAAATGGGGAGAAAAGCTACCAGTCTCTGGCTCTTGCTGCATCTGAATTAATGAGTGGTGATACTCTCAGGATTGGTGAAGGGATCTATCACGAAGCTTTTGTAATTGGTGCGGATCATGTTTTTATTGAGGGTAATGGCCGCGTGATCATAGAAAATACCACGGTGGATGGCAAGGCAGCGGTAATCAATCAAGGTAATAATAATCAAATTAGTAACATCGAATGCAGAGGCATTAGCGTGGGTGATGGAAACGGTGCCTGTATTCGCCATGAAGGACAAAATTTAAGACTTAAGCATGTTTATTTTCACGATAGTGAGACTGGATTATTAACCGGTAATAATCCAGGGAATGTGATTATTGAGGATAGTCGCTTTGAAAAATTGGGTTACAACGGCCTGGCGCATGGCGTGTATATCAATGGAGGTGTTTTGGTCGTTAAAGAGAGTTTATTTCTTGGCACCAAAAGTGAAGGGCACGGAATAAAATCTCGAGCGCAAAAAACTTTGATCGAGCGTAGTATCTTTGCATCGCTTTCGTCTGTTGATAGTCGTCTTGTGGATATATCGAATGGTGGCATCCTGGTCGTATCTGACTCAATTCTGGAAAAGGGTCCGGGTTCATCAAATTCGGATATGATTGGTTATGGATTGGAAGGCTTGCGTCATGCATCGAATGAGATAGCACTACTCAATAATGTCATCATTATGGAGCGCAATGGCCCGGATATTTTGATTCATCAAACTGGAGTCGCGCCTTTAACCAGGACTAAAAATAATCTGGTTATTTCTGACGAAACCATAGAGCTGGAAGGTTTTAATCTTTATTTCACAAGTAGAAAAGAGGCAAATATCGAACCTTATCCGGTTATTCCGGCAATGCGACATTAGTGCTAAGCGTCCTCGGAAGTTGTCTGAGCAACGACAAATCTTTTGAGCGTCCCGTGTCAATGTGACGGATATCTTTGGTTTTAAAAATGCTGACGAATAGATACCGGGGAGATAGAATTCAACCTCTGTTTACAGGGTTTGTAATATGAACAAGGTGGTGCAAATTCGTGATTGGATGCTTAATATTTTCTCGTTCCGCATTCGCGAAGTTAAAGTTGTTATCCTGGGCATTGGGGTCGAAGTTGCACCCGTAAAGGCAGCTGTTGCAAACTGGACTAAGCAGGTTATTGTCGTTTCCAGTCAGGAGGGTATTAACAACAGGACAATTAATGGTGCGTGTGGGCTCATTGTTTTGCCCGGTTTTGCCTCATCGGTCTCTTCCTGGTTTGAATCTATTGAGAATTTGCATCGCCAAGCCAGCAATCCAAAACAATTTCCCCCGGTAGTTATGCTTTCTGCTGCAGGCTTGCATTGTCAGTTTGATAACATTCCCGAGGCCGGTTGCCCTGAAACCCAACCCTGTTCTACGATTGTTTCTGGTCGGGCTGCCCGTTTGTTGTTAAATAGATACCCCTTACATGCAGCGACTGACGTTGTTTTCGTGGACTCTATCCATATATTGATCGTTGGCTTCAGTAATTTGGCAAAAGCAATCGCATTAAATATTATGCGAATGGCGCATTATGGGCTGGGGAAGCCAATGATCACAGTCATTGATGAGCAGCCCGAACAGTGTCGCTTGTTCATGTCACGTGAATATGATCAGGCGGGGCAGGTAGCCCAACTGCGATTTCGTTCCCTGGATGCAGTGTTTGAAGCAAACGATCACTCGATAAGCTCGATATATGTCTGCTTGCCCGATGCTGCAGAAAATATTCGTTATGCACAAAATTTAAGAAAAAAGCTTTCATCTCAGTGTGGTCTTAGTCCAAAAATCTATCTAATGCTTGATCAGTTTGATTCATCGCAGGCGATAGAGGCTTGGGATGGTCAGACAGTTCCATTTTCTGCATTGGTGGAAGTGTGTAACCCTGCCATATTGTTTGGTGACAATGAGGATCGGCTTGCTTCGATCATTCATGATTATTACCTGGATAGTATTGATTCCCAGGGTCGTACCTGGGACGCGACTCCTTCGGGGGATAGCTGGCAATCGTTGCCGGATTCCTATAAAGCGGCGTCTCGACACCAGGGGGATCATATTAGTGCAAAACTGGCGCGTATTGATTGTCGTTCAGTTGTGGAAGATGCAGCGGATTATTTTGTTTTCCTTCCAAGGGAAGTTGAACAATTATCTGTTATAGAGCATTCGAGATGGAGTGCTGATCGCTATGTTGACGGGTGGCGCTATGGAGCTGAGAGAGACAACACTCAAAAGCTTCATCCGGAGCTGATACCCTACGACGATCTGACAATCGCTATGAAGGATCTGGATCGATATGCTGTTCGTCTTGTTCCGGCACTACTGGGTCGTCAGGGCAGAGCGGTTAAACGTGATATTGTTATGTCGGTGGTTAATGTTGATAAAATTGAATCCAGGAGTAATTTGTTTCACCGCCAGGTTGAAAGCGTATTGGCTAGAATATTCGAGCGATACCCGGACAGAGTTCTGGTCGTCGTTTTTGATCCCCGCGATGTTGTAAGCAGGCAAATGGCCAATATAGCATCGAAGAAGTATGTTGCTGTCTTGCGAGCATTCATTCGTGAACCCGTTGACGTATTTCTGAAAAAATGTACTGATTCTTCAGTTCGCGAAGAGTTTTTGTCCCTATTGGCTTGTTCAGAGCAAATAATACAACTTAATAGTCAATCGGAATTTATTCGCTGGATGGAACTGCGAAGTGACATTAGTTTGATGTTCCATGCGTCCAGCGAGTGTGAATATTCACCGTTAGGAAAAGAGGTGCTGGCGAATCAATCGATTAGGCGCCCTCTGTTGATGGATCCCGTAAGTGGGGATACAAGGTGGATGTTTGATTACTAGAACGCTTGAAAATATTGGTTTGGGTTTGTTGATACTGAAAGATTGTATGGCTTTGTATCGCGCTGTATTACGAGGACAAAACAGCCTCGATCTTAAAGAATTTGTGGAAAATCTTCGTGAAACAGGCTTAACTGTTCTGGTTGGCCTGACCTTGGTCGCGGCGGTAGTGGGTTTGATTGTCGGGGTGGAAGCTGAGCTTCTAATAAAGAAAATCAATGCTCCGGGCCTTTTTCTTGGAATGATTGGTTTGTCGATAATAAAAGAATTCGCTCCTTTGCTGGTCGGTATGTTTGTAGCAGGTCGTTCAGGCATCGGATTAGCGGTTCGAATTGGTTCAATGATACTGAATCGGGAAGCAGATGGATTAATCGTGAGCGGCATAAATCCAGTCCAATATGTCGTCGCACCGATGTTGCTGGCGATGTTGTTGATGTCATTTGCATTGGCTGTATGGACAGATATAGTTGTTGTCAGTGTGACGGCGGTTTGGTTGTGGTACGAAGCAGGAATTCCCTGGGCAATGTTTGCAGACAGTCTTAATAATGTTTTGGATGTCAGCGATTTAATTTTAAGTACCATAAAACCAATGGTTTTTGCCCTGTTTATTGCTTTGATCGCCGCAGTAAATGGGTGCCGAGTCAACCGACAGATCGAATCGGTGTCGCGAGCGGCGACGCGTACAATGATTAGTGCAATAGCGGCCATATTATTAGTCGATTTGTTTTTTATTTTGTCATCTGGAGATTAATGAGTGGCCAGCATTGTCAAACTGGAAAATGTTTTTCAGCACGTCAATGGTCGATGTATTCTGGACGCAATTAATCTGACCATTGAGGAAGGCGAATCTTTTGCTTTAGTGGGTCCCAATGGTGCCGGTAAAACTATGTTGCTCCGGTTAATTATGGGTCTTGATCAACCGTCGGCTGGCCGTATTATTGTCTTTGGTAAGGATTATGCCTCTTTGTCTTTCCTGCAAATTAACCAACTCAGGCAAAAAATGGGCATGGTCATTCAAGGGGGATCGTTGCTGAATAGTTTGTCTGTACTGGAGAACCTGATAATTCCATTAAGAGCTGATGGAGATAATTCCGTACTCATAAAGCGTAAAGCTCGATTGATAATGACACAACTACACCTTGACGGTTTGGAGAACCAACAACCTGGTGGATTGTCGGGAGGTATGATGCGTAAAGTTGAATTGGCGCGAGCACTGATTCGAAAACCTTTGTTATTGCTTTGGGACGAACTTCTTGATGGCCTTGATCCGGCTTCTATTATAGAAATCCAGGAACATTTGCAGCGCGAAAAAATGATAGCCAATATGACGCTGATATTTACCACGCACCAGACTGCTGGGGCACTGTCCATGGCTGAGCGAATTGCGGTGTTGGATCATGGAAGACTGATATTTATTGGGAAAAATGACAATTTGGCTGAAATCAGCGAGGATGATATGAACTTGCGTTATGCGTTGAAAGGTCGATTATGAGCGGAATAGAACGATTTTATTCTCCGCCGGAAATTGGAGCTCCGGGTCAGCGTGTGGGGAAACGCATGCGACGAGATTTATTGGTGACTGGAATATTTGTACTGGTAATGGTGTTGGTGCTAGTAATATTCATGGTGATTTTGTCGGAATATTCAGGAAATACCCGGGTTGTTGAAACACAGTGTAATGTATCCGGGGGGATTGAAGCAGGTGCTCAGGTATTACAGGAAAATTACCCGATTGGAAAAGTGATCGATATTCAACCAACGCATAAAGATGGAAGGTTAGCACCTCCCTTTGTCATCAGTTTGCGTATCGATAGTCGTTGGGATATTTCTGAGAAAAATACTTTTGTGATTGGATCGGCCGGAATGTTGCAGGGAAATGTTCTCAAATTGGTTTTGCATGACGAGCCTATAGCGAAAATTGAGGGGCGATTCAATTGTGCTATCGAAAAAGGTGTTATGTCCGAAATTACCGAAATTCTGGTGAGTGTGAAAGCTCAGGTTAAAGAATTGGAAAAGGCGATGACCGGTGGAGCCGAATCGATTGCTGATGGGCGGCAGTCGACCGACGGTATCGTAAAAAATATTAACGACACGATGGAAAATATTAATAGTTTGGTGAAAGCCGTAAAACCGGCACAGATACAAAAAATAATCGATTCAGCCGAGTCCACTGCCGATAATATTCACGGTATAACAGCCACTTTGACTAAACGCAGCCGTGAAATTGAAAAAACCATCAAAGAATTTAGTCAGTTATCCAAACAATTAAATACTTTGGTCCGAGATAACCGGCCAAAAGTCGATCAGTCGCTAACTGACACGGGTTATATTTTGCAGGAACTGGCGAATTCAATGACACCAATATTAAATAATCTTGATGAAACCAGTCGAAACCTGAAAGAAGTGTCCGCCGATTTTAGAAACAGTCCGGTTCCCACTTTGTTTAGGAAAAAGCCAAATGATCCTGCCGGAGACCAGCAATGACAAAGACTTCGTCTGGATTGGGGCAATTTATATTGAGTGCAATATTATTCGCTGGCTGTTCTCCGGCACCGCAATACGCGTTTTACAGGTTGAGTCCTGATTTGGATGTGAATCAGGTGAAACACACGATTCCTGGCACCATTTTAGTTACTCGTCCCCAGTCTTCTGGTTTTATCAGTGATCGTCCAATTATTTTTCGTGATTCAGAGAGCTCATTGCAGTTGAAGCGATATCGTTACAATCTTTGGTCTGAAACACCGACAAGGATGATACAGGATGCGATCGTCCGGATCCTGCGTAACCAGCACATTGGCGACTATGTGATCACACCAGCACAGCGGGCGACGGCTGATTGGATTATTACCGGGAGCTTACTCAGGTTGGAGCATTTATATTCAGAGGATCTATCGGATGTGATTATTGAGATGGAATTGAGTATCAGCAGCACTACAACAAGACAAGTGATCTTTCTGCAATGCTATCGGGACCAGGTCTCTGTTTCATCTGGAGCAGATTTGAAATCTAAGCTGGATATGGACGAAGTTGTACGAACTTTGAATCGTTCCTTGCAGCGATTAGTTATCCAGTTTGCAGAAGATACTGCATCGGCGTTGCAACAGACGTCAGTGATTTCGAATACTGGGTGTAAATAGATGTTTTTTGATCTGAATCCAGGATACAGTGAAGTGGAAGAAATTATTATCTAATCTGGCAGGATGGGTGTAGTCTTTACCGCGAAGGTTTATTAAAAATAGAGAGCCTTCTGTAGAAAAGTGGATTTTGGCATTATCTCTATTTAATGGATAGTTAAAGGGAGAAAATTATGAAAATATTACATCGGCTGGTCGGTCACCAAAGCTATCCAGTAGCCGTGGTTTTTCTTTTTTCAGTCTGTTTTTCGAGTCCAGTTTTATCAGAAGGTGATTCAACAATTGCACCGATTATTGAATACAGCACTGGTGAAATTATTAGTGAATCCATATTCGGTGATGTGTACGCAAATCCAGACCGGTGGCAGGAATTGTCAATCAGTGATTTATTCTCAACCGGTTGGGACAAGCCCTGGGTTAGCCCACCCACTGGTGGAGGGGGTGCACCCAGGCAGGGTTGGTTAAATGCGTTCGAAGGTGTATTTTATCGTTTGAGTCTGGGTGTGTTTGGATGGCAACATGACAACAATAGAGACGCATATTCGGGCAATCTGGTGAGTTTCACACCCTTTAACCAGCGGTTTAATTTGCAGACCGAAATTCCAGTTAGTTCTGCTAATGGTCGAACCGATCTGGGTGATGTTCGTGTGCAGGGTCGTTTTATGCTGTCCGAAACGAAAAATGTGACACAAACCTTTAACCTTGCATTCAGAACACCTACCGGGAGCAGCTCTACTGGAAATGGTGTGGCTTCGATAATTCCACAATACCAGTTTTGGGCTAACTGGTGGCAAGGTCTGGTAATAAGAGGTGGGGCGGGTTTTACAATTCCTTATACGGGTCAGATATACCAGGCGGGTGCACGTTCAACTTTTGACGCCAATCTGGCTGTCGGTTATTACTTTACACCTCACGACATGACACCATTTGGGGATATGGTCTGGTATTTAGCAACCAATTTAACTCAGGCCATTGATAACCGAGGGGCCAGTAGTACAACGACGGTTTCATTGGCACCCGGTTTCAGGACTCATGTTGGCGATGATTGGTATTTACTGGGTTCTGTCAATGTCCCGGTGACACAACCCGATCCCTTCGATTACCAGGTGTTATTTGCGATTATGAAGGTCTATTGATTGGAGAAGTGAGTCAATAAACAGGAGAAAAGTAACCGTCCGTTTTTCTATTCGTTTTTTTTAAAAGGTAATAACTCCGCTGCCTGGGTGCGATACTTTTCTATGAACCGTGCTTCTTTTTGGGTGAATTTTCTGATTGCCGCAGAAAATTCAGGATGAGAAATCCAGTGTGCAGAATAGGTAATAACAGGTTCAAAGCCTCTTGCTATTTTATGTTCACCCTGAGCGCCTGAATCAAATCGCTTTAACTGGTGATCAATACAATATTCCAGACCCTGATAATAACAGGCTTCGAAGTGCAGACTGTGATATTCCTCATAACACCCCCAGTAACGACCATAAAAACTGTCTTTGCCCAACAGGCTAAATGCAGCGCCTACATAGGTTTTGTCTTTAACCGCCAAAATTAACAACAACTGGTCAGGCATCGTTTCTGTGATCTGTTTGAAAAATGCCAGGTTCAGATAAGGTGGGTTGCCGCGTTTGAAATACGTTAACTGATAGAATTGGAAAAATACGTTCAACTGTTCTTCGGTAATATTTCTACCGTGAATTTTTTGCAGAACAATTCCCTGATCCCGAATGTAACGCCTTTCCCGCAGTATAGTTTTACGTTTTTTTGAATTAAAGGTATCCAGGTAATCTTTAAAATCCCGGAAGTTTTTATTCGTCCATCGAAATTGGACACCTAGCCTTATCGCCATGTTCGAAGATTCCAATAGCTCGGTTTCTGCTTTTGTTGGGAACAGGCAATGCCATGTCGATATGTTTTCCGATTCTTCACTTGTGGCGATAAATTCCAGAATCGATTTTAAAACGGTTTTCTTGACTGTGCCGGCTTTAACCAACACTCTTTCACCTTCACAGGGCGTAAAAGGAATCGCTGTTAGCCACTTGGGGTAATAGGACAAGCCATGTGCCTGGTAAGCGCGTGCCCATTCGAAATCAAATACATATTCGCCCTGCGAATGTGTTTTTTTGTACAACGGCATGAGTGCGATCAATTCATTTTTGTTATAGACCAGGCAATGCTGTGGTGTCCATCCTGTCTTTTCACTGACACAAGTGCTGTTTTCCAGCGCGGATAGAAATTCATAACGAATGAATGGGTAGTCAAAACCAGTAATATCGTTCCAGGCTTCACAGGAAATATCATTAATGCTGTTGATCAGGGTTACTGTTATCATTTGTAACTATTACTGGTGCTGGATTATTGCTCGCACCGCCAATTATAATCGCTTAGAAATGAATAAACCCTTCTCACAGGCTTGTGAAAACAATAAGGCTCCCATACTTTCAGTTCTGAAACGGGTGTTTAACACGCCCTGCGAAGTACTGGAAATTGGTAGTGGAACAGGCCAACATGCGGTTTATTTTGCCAGGCACATGCCTCATGTTTTATGGCAACCTTCAGATCTTGCAATAAATTTAGCGGGTATAAATAGTTGGATTAATGAAGCGGGACTCGAAAACATAAAATCCTCTTTAATTCTGGACATCAATGACAAACCTTGGCCTGTCTCAAAAGTTGATGCGGTCTTTACTGCAAATACTTTGCACATCATGAGTTGGCAGAGTGTTCACATATTCATTCAGACCTTAGCTAAAGTCATGCAAACAGGTGCAAAGTTTTGTTGCTACGGTCCATTCAACGTCGGAGGGAATTATACCAGTGACAGTAATGCCCGTTTTGATGTTTGGCTGAAACAAAGAGATTCCATGAGTGCGATTCGTGACCAGGAAGCCGTGACTTCACTGGCAGATGACGTGGGGATCAAACTATTGGAAAGTATAGAAATGCCGGCGAATAATAAATTGTTGGTTATGGAGAAGACCTGATTCCCAAAAATCGCAATTCAGAAATTTCTGGAGTTATTATGTTTGTAGTGATCTGTGGGCGGTAATGTAATTTGCCGTGTTTATGTGCATTTCGTCTAGGGAGGATATGAAACAGTTAGCGATTTGTTTAGACAATGCTTTCCTGTAGAAATACAATCTGTTTTATTTCCGGTGCTGTCGTTATGATGATTCTGACAGATCGTATCTGCAATATGTAGAAATAACGCATAAATTGGTCGAGAGTTTCTACGTGGCACATTAATATTGAACGGTGGGCAAGGGGAAGAAGTTGGTGGTTTTACTTTTGACGCCAGATCAAATGCCCATAGAATTGAGCGCTAGGGTGATGTTCGAAGTGAGTGTTCATCGCGAGAGTGGGCTTGATGGAATAACTAAAGGGTTTCAGCTACTTGGAGCCAGTGGTTTGGCGGTGTAAAAAAATGAAAAAAATAGGAGCCGAAATACATGCGATGCTTACTCATCTATCCGACATTTCCAAAAACATTCTGGTCTTTTGAAAGTGTTCTCAAACTTGTAGGGCGTAAGGTAACACTGCCGCCGTTGGGTCTGGCAACGGTTGCTGCGTTGTTTCCAGACAGCTGGGATTTCAAGCTGGTTGATCGCAATATTCGGCCGGTTACAGAGGACGAATGGCAATGGGCCGAAATTATTTTCTGTTCAGCTATGGTCGTTCAGAAACAGGATCTATTTGAGCAAATCGCAGCCGCGAAACAACGAGGTAAAACTGTTGTTGTTGGGGGTCCTTACGCTACCTCTGTACCTGAAGATATGCACGAGGCAGGGGCCGATTTTCTGGTTTTGGACGAAGGTGAGATCACAATCCCGTTATTTCTGGAAGCCTTGAAACGTGGTGAGACCCGCGGTGTGTTTCGATCCGATGGGGAAAAACCTGATGTCACGGAAACGCCGATTCCACGTTTCGATTTGTATGACTTTGATGCTTATGATTCGATGTCGGTGCAGTATTCACGTGGCTGTCCATTTCTTTGCGAATTTTGCGACATTATTACTCTCTACGGCCGTCGGCCGCGTACCAAATCCCCTCAACAGATGACTGCCGAACTGGATAAGCTTTATGAATATGGATGGCGGCGATGCGTGTTCATGGTGGATGATAATTTCATCGGCAATAAAAAGAACGCCAAGGGAATGTTGAAGGAGCTTAAGCAATGGCAAGAGGCGCATGATTACCCATTTTCCTTTATGACCGAGGCGTCTGTGGATTTGGCGCAAGATAAGGATTTGATGGCGTTGATGGTGGCCTGCAATTTCGAAACTGTGTTTCTTGGAATAGAGACACCAGACGAAGACAGTCTGAAATTGACCAAGAAGTATCAGAATGCTCGAAATTCCCTGGTCGATGCAGTGGATACCATTATTCATGCTGGATTGCGACCGATGGGTGGATTTATTTTGGGCTTTGACGGCGAGAAACCAGGCGCTGGTAAACGCATTACTGATTTTGTCGAACGTACAGCGATTCCGACTCCGGTGATTAGCATGCTGCAGGTACTGCCTAATACCGGCCTGTGGGATCGTCTGGAAAAAGAAGGTCGTTTGCATCATGGCGGCGGCGATATTAACCAGACCACACTGACCAATTTCATTACCCAGCGGCCAGTCGAGGAAATTGCCGAGGAATTTGTCGAGGCGTTTATGTCAGCCTACGATGAAAGTCGCTATATGGATCGCGTGTTTCGCTGTTTCCAGAAACTCGGACCACCGGTTAAAACGCGTTCTATGAGTGGATGGGTGGTTCCCGAACTGGGTGAGATTAGAATATTGTTAGCGATTATTGTCCGGCAGGGTATCTTGCGAAAAACCCGTTGGAAATTTTGGCATCATTCCTTGAGTATATTATTTTGGAATACTGCGGTTTTGCGACACTATCTGATTTTATGCGCACATTACGAGCATCATGTCGACTTTAGGCATGTCGTCAGAGAACAGATCGAGTCTCAGTTGAGTCTTTTGAAGAAGGGTGGGGATTTGAATAAAAGCCCACTACTGAGTAACGACAATATTACCGAAGCAGATACCGAGACGGTGGTTCGTGTGGCAAGTGGCTCGGGGTTGTAACTATCTTTCGATTGCTCCTGGATTGTTCTTTTGCATGTTGGGTTGACAGTAATCTCTTTATTTAAAAATATACCTGTTTTTGCAGCGAGGGATAACTGTCAGTATTAGTTGAAGGATTACTAGAGATACCAGCGAAAATTTTGGTTATCTGGTCTTGAATCCATTAGGAGAAAGCTAGAATGAAACCGAGAAAACCTACACTGGCAGATAAAGACGTGGCGTTTCGACGTTACTACAGTCAAAATCTCAAACCGCTGGAACAACGGTTCGAAGATCTTCGCCGTAAAGCAGTAAGGGAACATAAACTTCGAATTGTTACTGCGCTGGCATCATGGCTGGGTGCGTTGGCTTTGTTTGAGTATCTGGCTCGTCCTGTCGACGAGTCCTGGTGGTTCATTGCTGTTTTCGGGGTAATCAGCGGAATTGGTCTGGGTGTGTGGGCCTGGTTGCCTGCGGGGGTTCATAATTTACGCCTTAAAGATCAGATTATGTCCCGCATCGTTCCATTTTTCGGCGATTTGCAGTATCGCTCCGAACCCAATCTCGATCCTGACCAATACCTTGATTGGATGCTGGTGCCACCTTTTAGTAAGGTCTATAGCGAAGATCAGATCGAAGGTGTTTATCGTGGCGTGCCAATTAAATTCGCCGAACTGAGTCTTAAAGACGAGGAATCGTCGGCGGGATCGGATCACAGCCAGTTAATCAAAGTTTTTAAAGGGTTGATGATCGATCTGGAACTGGACGAAGAATTTACCGGCGTTACCTTGATTCGGAGTCGAGGCAGCGATATGAATGGAAGATTTCGACTTGACCAGACTCTTAGCGAACTGAGTTCAGATTCTGGTTTCGAGGTTTTTGGTACCCCCGGTTGTTCGGGAACAGAGCTTGCAAGTTCCTGGTTTTTGAAACGACTGGCTAAAGTATCCGCTCTGTTTGAAGCGAGGCAAACTTTTGCCAGTTTTCACCAGAATCGACTGGTGATACTGATTGACCACAAAGGCGACTATTTTGAAATGTCCCACCGTCAGCATACTGATTTTGCACGAGACGCCGAGCGCGTGCGGGATGAATTGGGTCGCTTCTTCGGAATCGTCGATTTACTGGAGCTGCGCGGAAAAATCGAAGATAATGAAAAGCAAACAATTAATTCGGTAGTTTCGGAGCTTCCGGCAATCGAGGAAGCAAATGTCGCCGATTCTTACGACGCCGGAGGTTGGGGCTGTTTCAGCTCCTTCGTTATATATACAGTAACCACAGCAATTTATCTCTATCTTCTGGGTGATGAACTCTCAGATGAAGAATTGATGTGGTGGTCCATGTGCGGCGGTTTTTTGTTGTTCGCGGGGCTATGGCAGCTGATGCGTGGAGTCACAAAGTTCTCTATCGGATCTTTAATCTTTAGTCTCATCCTTCTGGCAGGCGCCTTCACTGTGTTCTATTACAACGTTCCATCCAGTACACAGATACTGATTCAATCCCGGGTGCCGTTTGAATTGCCGGATCTTGATCTTTTTTAAGGGTTGTTATACTGAGCGAATTTGTCGAAAGACTGTAATAAATCAACAGGGAGTTAGGCGTTGCAGACTATCCAGATCTATCTATCAAGTCCAGAAAGTATGTTATCTCGTTTAGTATTACAAGGATTCAGCGCTTCTTTTGGATCTTCGTCAGGTTTACGGGCAAGATATGCAGGTCTGGATAATGATTTGTTATGTTTTAAGGAGTCATTATGGAATATATTCTTTCATTGATTAGTGGTGGTATTGGTGGAGCAATTGTCATCTGGTTAATGAAGAATTGGTTTGCAGAAAGGATTAAACAGTCAATTAAGGCTGAGTACGACGAAATACTGGAACGTTTAAAAACATCCCTTGCTTTCAGGGAAAAAGCTTTAGATATACTCATTCAGGTTCGTGAAGAATTACCTGGGAGTGTTGACTTATCCACCGCGATTGAGGCACTTCAAACAAAAAATCCAAAAGCAGTGATGCAGTATAATGTAGAAAAAAAAGACGAATATAGTGTTTACTATGAGTCCTACAAAAAAATCCGATATCTTTTTAATGAAAGTGTTCAAGAGAAAATTGATGCTGAACTTTCTAAAGTCGAATCTGTTGATGCTGTAATAACAATGCAATTAATTGATGGTCCAGATAAAACAAAAATGCCAGAATTGCTTAATAGATTTATTATTTCATCTAGCGAATTTAGAGAAGTTTTTAGGAAACAAATGGATGTGCGAATTGAATATTTATCGAAAGAGCTTCTCGAAGGCTGAGGTATATAAAACATAACCAACGCATCAACATGGAAAAAATAAAGCTACGTTCGTTCCTCACTAGCTTTATTTTTCCAGTTATGCGGGTCGTTATGAGTCATACACATCGAACCAACGGTCTAAATTCGACAATAGTAAAACTGGATAAAGCATGAACAAATCGGACAAATTCTGGGATAAAACTGCGGAAAAGTATTCAAAAAAAGCAGTGCCTGATGAAGAAAGATATAAACAGAAGCTTTCTGAAACACAGGAGTTTCTAGCCCAGGATATGCACGTATTGGAGTTTGGTTGTGGAACTGGGACAACTGCAATTCATCATTCGCCGTATGTAAAAAAAATAGAGGCAATAGATGTATCTGAAAAAATGATTGAAATTGGTCGTTCAAAGGCAGAAGCAGCAGGGATAAGCAATCTTACGTTTAATCGCGGCACCCTAGAAGAGTTCAAAGCTGATTTTTCCAGTCTCGACGCAGTGTTAGGACTAAATGTAATTCATCTTGTACCAAATAGAACCGAACTGATCGCTGAAGTAGCAAGAATTCTTAAGTCTGGAGGTATATTTGTAAGCAGTACTGGTTGTCTAGGAAACTCGTACTTTCGATTTCTAAAAATATTGGTTCCTATATTAAAACCGCTATGGATAATGCCAGACGTATTTATGTTCAGCGAAGCTGAATTAACCACTGAAATAAAGAATGCTGGATTCTCTATAGAAAGGCAATGGCATTATGGGCCACAGAATATCGAAGTCTTTATCATTGCAAAAAAAATGTTGAATTAAGTTCCGTGCCATATCAAACTCATAACAAGGCCAGCCAGAGGGATGCCAAAACCGCCGCTTCGCTCTGGTTTTGTCCCCCCTGCTGGCGGCGTTATTTGCCAACAAAAATAATCGGTAAAAGTTAAAATGGAAGATACGTCATTACTTATTTGGGGAATGCTATTTGGGGCAATTGGACTTGGATTCTTTACGTATGGTAAAAAACAAAAAGCAGTAGTTCCGCTTTTTGTTGGTATGACCCTATTTATATTTCCATATTTTATTTCAAATATATACGTGCTTGTAGCTGCAGGCGTTGTATTGGTAGTGCTACCATATTTTGTAAGAATATAAAGTTAATTATTGCGTTTGAAAATGTTAGGTCTCTTGCGCGAAGGTTTTTAATCAAGTATGTCGCAAGCACATAACGAATAAAGTTATATCGCGCGCAGCCGCGATATGAACGGTTTGTTGGACAAGCCCGGTGTTTTAGATTTGATATGAAAATATCTTTTTGAGATTTGCTGGATCTCAAGGCTTGGGACGACCCGCAAACCCTAAGAACCAGCGAGTACAGTTGCCATTGCAGCAACGCGTATTAAGATTTGTTACTTTTGCACCCAATTTGCCGATATTGGAGACAAGCAGATGCGTCAGTGCTGTACACTGAAATTTTGTTCATCCGCACTGAGATTTCGTTTAGAACATCAAGAATCTCCCGTCCATCATCCTGTGGGCTTCTCAAGTGTCCAAGGGAAAAGTGGAGGAATTTGTGTTTTGAGAATCTTCATCTGAGCCCCGCACTTCCGACACGTTCCACTCTGCAGGATGTTTTTCGGGTCGTGTAAATCCCGCCTGAGTCATCGCTTCAAGTATCTTCACACGAAAAACTCTGGCCAGCGCCTTATGGTTAAAAAGATAAGCGTTGTTGTCTTTGCTTGGGCTTTTTTTGGTTCGCCAGAGTTTTTTACTGCATCGAGCGCTGCGGCAGGTATGACGACATGAACATGTGGAAGGACTTGACGGAAGTACGAAGCCCGCAAAGGAAGCTCATGCCTGATACAGCAGATTGGGAACAACATGAGCTTACCTCGGTGCGGGGGATGCCGGGTAACCGGTGTTCTTACCGTGACGCTTGAAAAAAACCAGCATGCTTACTACTGTTTATGTACAATAATGTACATTATGTACAGTAATGGTGAAAATTATGAGAAGTGTGCCGTTTACAGAATTCAGAAAAGATGCATCAGCAATATTTTCTGCTGTAGAAGAAGGGGAAATAATTCAAGTTGTCAGGCATGGCAAACCAATAGCAGAAATATCGCCTTTTAAAGACACTGCAAATAAGTGTCCCTCTTGGAAGAAAAAAAGAATAAAAAAAACCATTAAAGGAGATGTGTTGTCTTCAATTATACTAAGCGAAAGAGAAAGTGCATAATGAAGGTGTTTTTTGATACATCTTCATTTGTTAAAAGATTTGTAGACGAAGTTGGCAGTAAGCAAGTCGATGATATTACACAAGCAGCATCAGAAATAGGTTTAAGTATTATTTGCTTTCCTGAAATTATATCAGCACTAAATAGGAAACTTAGGTCAAAATTCATCACTGAAAAAACATACTCAGAACTTAAAAACGATATATTAAAAGATATAGAGGATGTTGAATTAATTAACTTAACCCCAAGTGTATTGAAAAAAACAATTGAACTACTTGAGGAAAGCGTTTTACGGTCGTTAGATGCTATTCATATTGCTTGTGCCATAGAATGGCAAGCAGAGCTATTTGTATCATCGGATGAAAGACAAGTAACGGCTGCAATTAATTCTGGTTTAGAAGTTGAATTTATAGAAGGGTTTAAGTCAAAGAAGTGAAGGCAAAAGGGGTCAATCATATTTATCTAAGTGAAAGCAACAGCCTTGCATTCAATTTCTGCGAGTCACGAAAATGGCAAAACATATTTTGAGCATTACATTTAAGTGTAATATGCTCGACCATCGTTGATACATTCGTTGAATGTAGAGTCCAGGGTATGATTAGTATTTATAAACTGGAAATATAAATATTGGGTTGATAAACCTACAACAGAGTGAAAGTATTTCTGGGTGGATAAGGTCTTAAGGTAAAACAATGGCGATTTAGAATAGCTGGAAATGATGCTTCAGTCATCGTAACAATTGATTAGCATTGATTGTTCCCGATAGAGGAGGTTTTTGATAACTCGTTCTAAGTCACAGCGTCGTATTTACAACTGATTCCGCACAGAAAATTTTTATGAAAACTGTTATCTATGCTCTGGTATTTTGTGTATGCAATCCATTATTTGCATTGTCCTCGCATGCTCTGACGCTTAATAGTGGTGAACGAGAAGTTCAGCTTATTGAATTGTATACGTCCGAAGGCTGTAGCAGTTGCCCAGCTGCAGATCGATGGATGAGTGCGCAGCGAAACAGCGATGAATTATGGAAGTCTTTTGTTCCTGTGGCGTTCCACGTTGACTATTGGGATTACCTGGGCTGGAAAGATAAATTCGCTGAAAAGGCATTTAGTGATCGGCAGCGACTTCATCAAAGGCAAGGTAATGTTAGTAATGTTTATACGCCGAGCTTTGTTATTCAAGGCAAAGAATGGCGAGGCTGGTTCCAGGGTGAGAAACGTCCGCCGCAACGAAATCGAATTGCGGGGAACTTACGCCTCGGCTTAGAAAAGCAGATTGCTAGTATTAACTACAATCCGAAAACACAGATAGACACGGTCATAGTCAATGTAGTGGTATTGGGTTTCGGGTTAAAGCATTCAATATTGAGAGGGGAAAACGCCGGATCTGAACTTCACCACGATTTTATTGTTTTGCAACATCAGAAAAAAGCGAGCAGAGTCAGAGATAATCTTTTAAGTGCAGAATTTGTATTGCCAGAACTGGATAATTTTGATTACACAAAACTGGCGGTCGCCGCCTGGATAACATCAGGCGAGCAAATTAAACCACTGCAAGCGGTGGGTGGTTGGTACGAGATAGCATCATTAAAGCCCTAAACTTTTAAGTCGTCTGAAGTGTGCAGTATGTTAATTCCTAAATTCACTTTTTTGTCAATTGGTTTCCTGTTTTCAAACAGCCTTCTAAAATCCCATCGATGATTTATCGCAGCACTTTAATTTTCTTGTTTAGCCTGGTTATCCTGGGGTGTACGATAATACCGCCGTCGAGAGTCAGAACAACCACATAAAATGTATAAGTGATATACACTATGGAGCGAGGTTTTAATAATATGCGAAAGATTGGCGCAGGATTATTGTTTGTCTTCAAGGCGTAGCAACAGGAGCATAGCAGGGCTACGCAACTGTTGCTACAACGCAGAAGACGGACAATAAGACAAGTCAGGATTCGTATATTATTGAATCCTCGCTCCTATAAGGATTGGATTTTAACAATGATAGGTAGAGATTAAAGAATGGAAATTAGAGGTAAAATAGCTGTAGTAACCGGTGCTGCCGGTGGTATTGGTCGTGCCACTTGTCTGGAATTAGCCAATCGTGGCGTGGCAAAAATTGCCATGGTTGATATGGGTGACAATGTTAATGAAGCAGTGGATGAAGTTAATTCTGAATGCAATACAAGTGTTGCTGTGGCTTATCAGGGTGACACAACCGAGGATGAATTCCGAAAAAAAGTGTTTAATGAGGTCTGTGAAGAACATGAGATCGTTAATATTTGTATTCCAGCGGCAGGTATTACCCGTGATTCACTCGCGGTAACGATAAATAAAGAAACCGGCAAGGCACACATCTATGAAGTTGAAAAATTTAAATTAGTCGTTGATGTAAATTTGATTGCACCGGTTTACTGGACCATGGAAATGATCGCGCGAATTGCTGAGAAACGTAAAGCAAATGGCTTGAAAAAATGGCATCCGGATGAAAAACTTCAGGGTACAGCAATTTTTATCGGCTCCATTTCATCTCAGGGTAACAAAGGTCAGGTTTCATACGCATCCACGAAGGCCGGCCTGGAAGGGGCTGCTGCGACTTTGACCAAGGAAGCGATATTTCATGGTGTCCGCTGTGGTGTAATTCACCCAGGGTTTACAGATACGCCCATGGTTCGTGCGCTGGGTGAGGAATACATCGAGAAGTATGTATTACCAGATACACAATTAGGACGTTTGATTCGTCCCGCTGAAATTGCAGATGCCATCTGCTTCATGATTTCCAATTCTGCCGTGAGTGGTGAACTCTGGGCAGATGCTGGTTGGCATCCATCACCTGCGTAGTTTTAATTAAAGAACGGGGAATTCTGCTATTGGTTTTCTCCGTTCTTTAATAGCCTCTCATACATTTTCTCTGCAAAGTGATGATTCGAGAACTTATGCGTCATCAATTTCCATCTATTCGAAAATTCCCTTGCAGTGTATAGGGCGAATTCTCTGTCAGCATTACGTTTTTTTAGAATCGAGAAAGAGGGGGTAATCGTATATCCACTATATAACGCGCAGTACCTTCGAATTTAGTTCATGGGCGGGAAGCGGACAGGGTGGAGTTTAGTCAATTAATATATAGTAAAATATGACTGATCTCTTATCTTATTTCTTTCCGGAAGTAAGTGCAAAATAATCTCGTGTATTCGAAAGTTTTTACGTGGGTTTTAGAGTGTTTGTAAGCTGAACTATTTCTTGCTGGGTCGTAGTTCTATTCTTTGCTGGAGGGGTTGCATTTTCGCCATTAAAGGTGTGCCATTTGAACTGTTCAATCCAGCGCAGGATCGCAATTTCTGGCAATGGTTTAGTGAAATAAAAGCCCTGTATTTCATGGCAATCATGTTTTTGTAGGAATTCTAATTGGCCTTTTGTTTCCACTCCTTCGGCTACAATATTTAATTCTAGACTGCGAGCGAGATTAATGATGGCAACGACAATTTTTTCATTTTTGGAGTCCGATTCCAATTCGCGAATAAAACTCCGGTCAATTTTTAGAGAATGAATCGGAAATTGTTTTAGATAGCTCAAAGACGAATATCCAGTACCAAAGTCATCGACAGCAATACTGAAACCAAGGTCTCTGAGTTTTTCGAGTTTAGTGATTGCCTGTTTAGGTCGGTCGATAATTGTACTTTCTGTTATTTCTATCTCCAAATATTGTGGAGCGATACCAGTTTCTCTAAGGATATCCACTAGTCTTGTGTCTAAGTTTTTTTCTTTAAACTGTCGAGCTGACAAATTGACGGATATTTGGAGTTTAGGTGCGAAAACTTTGTGCCATTGCTTTAGTTGTTCGCAAGCTGCGCGAATGACCCATTCTCCTATTGGAACAATTAGCCCAGTTTCCTCGGCTATAGGTATAAACTCCGCAGGCGATATTAATCCTTTTTTCGGGTGTCGCCATCGAATAAGTGCTTCCACTGAATCGATCTGTTTAGAAGCTAGTTTAACTTTAGGCTGGAAAAATAGTTCAAATTCTTTATTGTTCAATGCCTGCCTGAGGTCGGATTCCATATCCAATCGTGCTCTCGATAACAGTTCTGCCTCTTTAGAATGGAATTGAAACTGATTTCGTCCGCGTTCCTTGGCTTTATACAATGCGGTATCAGCTTGTTTGATTAGTCGTTCTATGTTGTCCGAGTCTTTTGGATATATGCTTATCCCTATACTGGTGGATACAAACAGATCATGATTTTCGATTTCGAACTTCTGATTAAGTGTGTCGATGAGTTTTCGTGCGAGTATAGCCGCGTGTCCAGGTGATTGTGTATCCGGTGCAATGACTGCAAATTCATCACCACCCAGTCGTGCAACCGTATCACTGGCTCGAAGTTGTTCTGTTATTCTTTTGCCGGCGGCGACCAAAAGTGCATCGCCTGTAGGGTGTCCAAGTGAATCGTTAATTTTCTTAAATTCATCGAGATCCAGATACATCAATGCGAAAGATGTTTTATTTCGGTCTGATGAGTGTTTTATTTGATCGATACGTTCCTTAAACAAAGTTCGATTCGGTAGCGATGTGAGAGGGTCGTAAAATGCCAGATTTTTTATGATTTCTTCATTTTTCTTACGTTCGCTTACGTCGTGCGACACAGATACATAGCTGATAATTGATCCATCGTCATCTACCATTGGTGCTACACATTCAAGGCGCCAGTAGCGGTCTCCATTTTCTTTTTGATCCAGGTATTCGCCCTGCCATTCTTTTCCCTCTCTTAGAGTAGTGACCATTTGTGGGTAATATTTGTCAGTAATTTCATCAGGGATGAACGCAGTCGATTTTTTGCCGTAAATTTTATCAGCGTCGAATCCGGTAATTTTGGAATAGGAGGGGTTGCAATATTCTATTTCGCCGAAATTATTACTGATCATAACCATAGTTGGACTGAATTCCACTGCTAACGAAAATTTTCTCAGTTGTTGCGCGGTCTTTTTTTGCCTCTGGAACATCTTTTCAAGTTTTTCGTTACTCGTGATGAGTTGTGATGGACTGGGTAAAGCGAGTAATTTTGGTAACAATGGCCAGATAATTACAGCTGTGGCTATGGAAATTATGGCTGTAGCTAATTTAATCAGACCGCTTATCCAATACACGGGTTCCCAGATGGTCCAGACCGACATCACATGGGTGGTGCCGCAAAGCAGAATAAATAAGCCAAACGCAGAAATGATGCCAGGGTATGTAAAGTCTGTGCGTTTCCGGACGAAATAAAACAGAGCGAATGGGATTGAATAATAAGACAGTACAATAATTGAATCGCTGATAACATGTAGCCAGAGTAATCCCGGTTCCCATAAGAAACAGTTGCCATGTGGCATAAAGCCGATGGAAGAGAATTTTTGAAGAAACTGTTCGTTCATTTTGCGAGCCTACTGATTGTGTAGATCTAGGATTTTTGTCAGCTTGAAACCCTATAGGATTAATTGGTTGATTTCGGATAAGCCATCTCCTAACTGTAGTAGAATTTTATTAATTCGGTTAAAGCACTGATAGATTAAGCTGGCGGGTGGCGGTATTCGGGGTCAGAGTAATATTTATGTCAAAAACGTAATGATTGTGAATCGATATAACTCTGGCTCCAAATATGGCTCTGATGCAAAAACCAACTTGCCAAAGCTCATCCACGCGGCTGAAACAGGTGATGATATCCATATTTCCCGACACGGCAAGGCCGTTGCCGTGCTGATTTCGGAGCAAGGTTATCAACAGCTATTTGATACCGTTAAAGGGGTATTTCCTGCCATCATACAGTGGCGGGAAAAGTATGGGGGGTATTGATTTTAGCGATGAAGTGATTGATAGCTATCGTGAGTCTAGTGCTGCCTCTATATAGCATATTTCTCCCGTAACGCTTCTACTTGCTCTAAAATCTCATCGACACTTTCTGTTAACTCACCACCCATCTTCTTTATCTCATGCGGAAATTCATCTTGCATTAAACGCATTAATGCATACCAAATAGGTTTATAGCGGTTTTTAAGCTCATATTCCGGCATCTCGAATAAGGCTTTGGCTTTATAAAGCTGGCCTTTTGCCATTAATAGATTTAAATAGAGGGTGACAGTAGCTTTATCATCTAAAGCATTATCATATTCCAGCCATTCCAGGAATATTTTATGACTTTTAGAAAAATCTTCTGACCATAATAATACGGCAGCCAGGGTAGAGGTATTATAGTATTTTTTATCTGTTTTATAGCTTTGATAAACCAGCTCGATAGCTTTATTTCTATTTAATGCTTGCTCAAAATATAGCCACGATAAAGTATTTAACGCACCATTATCACCACTATCTATGGCTTTTAAATAATACGCTTCTGCCTGGCTATAGTCTTTTTGTTCATGATATAAAAGACCAAACATAAATAAAACAACTGAACTATTTTTTTGTGATTTAACTAATAATTGAATGGCTGCATCAATATTATTCTCGTCATATAACTTAATCACTTTTTTACCTAGTTCTTGCTCTGAATCTGATATCTCTCCCACAAAATTAGAATCTATACTTTTTAAATAGTCTTTCACGCCTTGTTTCATAGTATGCTCTGTGTTCATATCCAAACCAGCATAACCCAGTGCTTCACACATATTGTAGACATAAGATTCCTTAATCCCTCCTCTTTTTATCGTGTCCATAAATCGCACAGCTCTATCCTTAAGCTCCTCAGGACTACACCAGGAAACTAAAAACTTCACCAGCCATTCCACTTTTTGCCGGTCTTTTTTACGACCAAACCGCATCAGATACCAGATATTAAAAAAGCGTTCCTCTATTTTATAGATCTTGTTTTTACCGATTGATGTAGATTCAACAATACCGTATTTAGTCTCTAATTGTTTTAACTGCGCCGAGACCACCTTGCTTTCCAGTCGGGTCTTTTTAGCAATGTCTTTGGTCAACATGCCATCCCAGTTCATGGCGATGGTATGGGTAATATCCTGCAAGGTATCGGGTAAATCATCCATTCTATGTTTATACAGTGGCGTTGCATCATCCAGGACTTTCAGTAAATCATCAAAGGCGTTATCACTATCATCGACAAAGATATCAAACAACATCATCAGTGTTCTGGGTACACCCCCGGTTAATCGTCTGAGGGTTTCTAGTCTTTCGGGGGTATCACGTATAATGGCTGCTATTTTTTTATTCTGCTGGGCATCGCCAATGGTGCTTAAAAAAGCAATGCTCTCATCTATATTCAAGCCCGTTAATTTAATAATCTTAAAAAACTCATAAAACGGCTTGCCATAATCATATTGCTGTTCAATCATTTTGGTTGAGCCGCCAATAATGATAAAGGTTGAAGAGGTCAGTAGGATTTCTCTTAACTGTCTTTGCTCTTTTTCTTTGAGTTTACCCAGTAGCTCATCAATATTATCGATCAATAGCAGTAGTTTTTTGTTTTGTGACTTGACCGTTTTTTCAAGATAAGAAAAGCAGTGTAAATCATAATCCTCATCGTCAAAATGCACTTCCATTCTATCCAGAATGTCTTCAAACTCCTGTTCATAAAGCGTTTGCAGGTAATCGGCCACTTCTTCCCATAAACGCGATAAAGACCGGATTTGGTACTGTTCTTCAGAAAATTTGACTGGTATTAAAAAGGCGGATAATTGCGCATCATTTTGTACTTCCAGCATGATCTTTCTGAGTAAGGTTGTTTTTCCCTGACCTCTTTGACCAATAATAATAGAGTGCTGATTGGGGACGCTATAATCCGCAGTTTTTAACTCTGCAAAAAGTTCGTCAAAATCATCGGTTCTCACCACAAACCGTGCTAAGAACTCGCGTTCCTCCATTTCATCCGGGGTGTATTTGTAACGCGAATAATTAGTTGGCAACATTTTTATTCCACCATAGTCGTAACAGTGCTGAGTTAAAGCAATACTCCTTGGGGTTATCGTTATTATTAATATAGCCATCGTAAACAAGGGAATGAATAATCTCTTTGGCATCGTCATCATCGAGTGAATGTTTAGCGGCAATATTGGCAATGCTGAGGGATTCCATCGTCCTGTTTTCAGAAATCGTATTTAAGATTTCTTTGGCAAAAAGGTAATCATTCTTTTTGAAAGCCGTTTTTATTCTACTGAGCCATGTCTCAAAGTGCTGTCGGTATTGTAGTGAACTCTCTATTGCCTGATCTATCATCTGAGGAGTGACCCTAGACTCTTTCCTCTGCAGTCTTTTAATTTCCTGTGCTAATAATTGAATGTAAAAAGGAATTAGCCATTCAATCTTATCCAGTAAATAGTGGATGTTAGCCGGCGTTATAGTGATATGGTTATTGGTAAACAGTTGTTGAGTGAATTCCTGTGCTTCCGATAGCGACAAGGGTGAGATTTTTATACTGTTTAAATCGTTGATATGTTTGATTGCCCCCATTTTTGCCACTACACTCTCCAGACCAATCGAGCCAGCATAAATAAAGGTGACTTTGTCAGAAAACTTAATATCCTGTCTTAGTTCTCTATGGGCTTTTAACAAACTAATGGCACTTTTGGTGTTTTCATACTTGATTATGTTTTCAATGCTCTGGGCAAATTCATCAATCATAATGATCAATTTTTTATCACTATCCAAATCTTTTATCAGCCTCTTAAAGGCTTTTTTATAGTCCAGTCGTTCACCGTCACCGAACTTAACGCCGGTTGCCGAAATTTTTGTTATTTTTATCGTTGTTAATTTAGACCATAAGGTTTTGGCCGAGTTTTTAAGGCTGTTGACAAAATCTTCTTCTATTAATGCATGAAAGAGTTTTTGCCAGAACTCATTTTGACTATCTGCTGATTCTGTATCTATATAGACAGGAATGTAATTTGTTTTTGGCTCATCTAACAGCTTATACATAATTGATGTTTTACCGACCCGTCTTGGTGCCGAAATAAGGATATGGCTACCACTTTCTATGGCATCCCATAGGTCTTCTAATTCATGAGTTCTATCCCAAAAATCACTATTTCTAACCGCTTGACCGACAATAATACTCATCGCAGGATCCTTAACAAAATATTATTTGTCAATTTAGTTGGCAAATAATTATTTGTCAATAATTCCAGACAGAATTATGGATACATATTGTCTAACGGAAACGGATCAGGTCGGTGAAACCTACCAGGTTTTTTGCTACTGCCGTTGCAGTTTGATCATATCTCGCTACTGGGCTATTTTTATAAATAGCTAAAATAACCCAGTCAAAATCAACACGCCCAAATAATCGATGAACGGTATACGTACCAATTCGTTTAATTGCGATAGAGAACGTTCGCTATAGATCTCGATGGTCAAACTGATATAAGTCAAGAACAACAGTAAGCGTACATTGTGAGGTACATTGGGGTCAGTTCTCGCGTTATACCATTATTTTCTTATGGTGCATTGAGCAACTGGCAAAACCCCGCGAACAAGGGTGTACTTGGCAACAGTACGAAGGGTAGTTCAGTAAGTGCATGCAACAATAATAGAACTGACCCTGTAGCCCTAACACCCTCGAGGAGACGGTAATTGCCGTTGATGTCTTGGGCGAGTGATACAAAAACGTCTTCCGCTGGATCTTCGCCTACTACACATTGCGATTTTCCGATCTGAGAGAACCAGAGTACTGCTTCACGAATATTGGCCTTCTTCTGCCCCTTGCAGAAAACAACAGCCAAAGCAACCAGAATCTCCAACCGGATACATTGTTAATGGTATTCCGGCAGTGTCAGAAGGCCGGCAAGAAGCGGGATAGTCACACTCGGATCGTAGGAGGAAAGGCCACGGACGAGCGCCTTGTTGTCGTCTGCAATCTCTTGGATGGTAACAAACAATGTTGCCCATCGCACTCGTTCAGCAAAAAACGACTCGAATTCGAGGAGGTCAATATTTGTATGATCGTCAGACAATGGAATTTCTTTTCCTTGATTTATTGGGCTAAATACGAATAGGCTGGACTATGGTTGTGTATGACTTACGCTCCTATCTTCATGTGAAAGGAGGTGGAGCATCAAGATATTTGACTCACTCAAACGCCGCAAGCAAGTGTAAGAAGGGGCAGCCTGTATACGTCCCACGTTAGTCCGCTTTCCTCTGAAATGCTCTACATTCCAGCAGACCAGAGAAAATGCTTTAGCCATAACAAATTCCTTTGTAATTAGCGGGAAGAAACGCATTCCGTTTCATATAAGTTACTCATGTTAATTAGTAACAATCTGTCGACTTTTACAGTTCCAACAAAAACGCAGCAGCACTCACAATCGGGGTTTGACCAACGCGTCTCATTGATAACAAATCACGCTTATCACCTGTCACTAGAAAATCGGCCTTACTTTCCAGGGCCATTGCCAAAACCGGATTATCATCAGGATCATTACATAGATCAACAGTTGGTAATTGATCATAGACATAAGCTCGTTGTCTCAACCCGTTGACCATATGTCCGGCTTCTGCCGGGTTAAAATAGTTCCGTAACTTTGGATAACGACTGACACGGCGAAATTCTTCTAATTGCCATTCTGAAGTTATCAGCTCAAGCTGATGTTTTTGCCAAGCCCGATAAATTTTGTCAGGCGGAGTATCGACGGTAATTAAAGCCGCAATCAAAATCCCTGTATCTAAAACGACCCGCATACTGAATTAATGTGCCGACACGGCTTCTTCAATTACAGACAAAATATCGTCCTGATTATATTGTTTATTACGTTCTTTAACTTTATCGGTTACCAGATCGAAGAGGTGTAGTTGAACGGCCTCATCGACAAAATCAGAAATAGCACCTTTTTTCATTCCGGTGCTGGCAAGATAAGTACGCAAAGCTTTATCCGTTGTTTCTGGTACAACGACAGACCATCTAACTCTGCTCATGTGTTAATCTCAGGAATTAATTTATGTTATGTGAGTATAAACGCTTATACGCCTATTGGTACAGTAACAAAATAAATATGACTAAATTACGTCTAATGGGAATATTTGATGCTAATTTCAGGAATGTGGCAATTAAGCGAGTAGGACAGAGTTTACGAAGGCTTGAGAACAGTTAGAATTCAGATGCGTGGATCTGTGTGTTTGTTTGCTCGGCTGATTTCAGAAATTGAATGAGAGCCTTTTCTACTAGGAAGACCGTATACTTTAACACCGACCGATCGAATGGCCTGACGGCGGGAAAATCGTTAAATTACCACAGGTCGGTGGATTACATCACCGTTATTTTCGAGTCGCGGCATGAATCTGGAGTCTCTTACAAATGGCTTATTTACAGGCGATTCTATTTTTAGAAGGGACAGCTACAACGCAACCCACCAACGAACCGGCACGATATGGGAAGGTTGATTTAAATCGTGTTTGGTTGACAGTGAAAACTACCTATTCACTGTATACAAATATATTGAAATGAATCCCATTAAGGCGAATATGGTTGAAGATATTGCCAGTTATCGCTGGTCAAGCTATCGGCATAATGCGCTGGATGAAACAGACAAATTAATCACAGAACACGATTTGTATAAAGACTTAGGTGCCACCATTGAACAACGTTACAAGCAGTATAAGGACATGTTTAAAGAACTAGATATCACCAAACAACAAGACCAAATAACAAAGACAACGCTGGCCGGGGAAGTTTATGGTACCAATGGGTTTCATAATAAAATAAGTGGATTGATTTCAAGAGCAACTAAACTAACGTCACATGGCGGAGATAGGAAAAGTGAAAGATACAGGTATCAAGCTGGCTGACCCCTTGATTTCGGCCCCTTGATTTCACTGGAGAGGGTTGGGTGAGGAGAATAAAATTACGATGTATTGTCCCAGGGGTTTAATAGCATGGCTCGCGTTGCCTGAAAATCTTTTACATTGCGGGTCATCAGGTGTAAGCCATGATGTAACGCGGTCGCGGCAATCAGAGCATCCGCCGCCGCAATGATAATGCCCTGGTTTTGCGCCGCTGCAGTGATATCACCCCATATTGCCGTTGTTTCAGCATCTATGGGTAAAACACGTTCTGTATAGGCGTTTTCAATTTGGGTGAGCCATACGGATAAATTCCGTTTGCGTCGGCTTTCCGGTAACAGCGCAATGCCCTTGCCGATTTCACCCAGGGTAATCACGCTTAGGTAAAGATTTTTATCGGGTATGGCCTCGACCGCTTCGTGTACCGCCGGTAAGTGTGCGGGTTTGTATAATTCCGATAAAACACCGGTATCCAGCAATACCCTCATAGCTCAATCGACCGCATAGGGCTTTTATCACGCTCAAAATCGATATTTTGCATGTCATGTGGGGGATTCAAGAGATGTTGTTTAAAACTGAGCTTGTCTCCCGTTAATTGTTCATATTCTGCTTTTGAAATAACCACGACGATATCATTTCGCCGCCGGACTGTTTGTGGCCCGATAGAAAGTGCTTTGTTGACCAATTCAGTAAATCGGTTCTTTGCTTCTGCTAAACGCCATTCTTCCATATTCTTCTCGTATATCTAGCTAATCTAGCTATATATTAGATAAGTAGCCGTTTTTATGCAATGATGAATGTATGCTGTTTCTATTCCCCCTCATCCCAGCCTTCTCCCTCAGGGAGAAGGAGTAAAAGAGTTTTGTATGTAACTTAGCGGATTACTAAGCGGGTGCCGTTGACCAGTTTTGCGCTGATCGACTTCCATTCCGCCTATCTCTGGTGCTCGCCGTCACCTTTATCGTCGGTACTGTAGCTGTGACCACACTGACCAGCGAACCGGTGCAAGCGGATTGTGATGCACTCTGCTAAATCCGCCCTAGTTCCACATACGGGACGCGAGCGCCCGTTCTTCAACACCGGCCGCGCCCATATAAAGTAGGGTCGTATCCAGATAGCGGTGCCCCATCCATTTTTGCACCAAACGCATGACGCAGCCCCTTCGGGCTCGCATGCGCCCCCGAAAGCCCCGCCTGTTTCATCACCGTACCAATGCCAAACACCGTTCCTCGGCGTCTGTTCGCATCAGCTGGGCCCGACTGTTGGACGGGTTTTCGATATCGAACATTGCCCTCACTGCGGTGGTTTTTGGCTTCTAAGCGGGGTTATTTGCCGATTAAGACGTTTTTCCAGCAGCTAAGGTAATTTTGATATGTACGTGAATAAGCAATTGAGTATTGGGCAGGCAATGAGGCTACTAGGCGTAACCGGGCAGACTATCCACTCGCTTATCAAAGACGGCGATTTGAGAACTATGCGCAAGCTTGGAGGGCGAACAAAGACGACCCGAGGCAATGTTGAAGAGTGCCGGGCGGTGTTGCGGCGGCGGCAGTCCAGTATTCAATAGTCACCCGGCAGCCTCTGCCCTGTTGATTTCCTCATCTCTAAGGTAGCCCTGAGTAAATATCGCTTGAGTGCCTAGGGGGGATTTAAAGATGATGAAGCTATCTAAGCCTTTGTTTTAATTCTGGTACCGAGGGCCGGAATCGAACCGGCACGGGGTTGCCCCCACCAGATTTTGAGTCTGGCGCGTCTACCAGTTTCGCCACCTCGGCATTAGAGGATCAGTAGTATAAATAAAACCGGGACACAAAACCAGAAATCCTTAGCGCTGGGTGGCCTGTTTTAATTTGTGTCCCGATGAAATTATATAGTCTGTATTGGCGATTCTTTAGGTGTTGGGTTTGAATATATGGATAAATTCGAAAATTCTTGTCTGCATGTGCCTGGTGAAACTGGTAATATCGCGGCCCATGAAAAAGAGTGATTTATTTTATTCATTACCCGATGAGCTGATTGCACAGCAACCTGCGGATCCAAGGAGTGCAAGCAGGATGCTTCATTTGCAGTGCGCAGATGGGCGATTAATTGATCGGCAGTTTAACGATCTAATTGATCTAATAAATCCGGGTGATTTGTTGGTATTTAATGATACCAAGGTCATTCCTGCTCGACTTTTTGGTCACAAGGAAACGGGTGGTAAGGTTGAAATTCTAATTGAGCGAATATTGCCGGAATGTACGGCAGTTGTTCATCTACGGGCAAGTAAATCTCCAGGAAACGGTGCGTCAATTGTTCTCGATGAGGAACATCGCTGTACTGTATTGGAGCGACAGGGTGATTTGTTTACACTACGTTTTGAGGGCTGCGCTTCGATTGAATCAGTATTGGCGCGATTGGGGCATATTCCACTACCACCCTATATCAATAGAAGTGACCTGTTGGAAGATGAGCAGGACTACCAAACGATATACGCCAGGACTCCGGGTGCTGTGGCAGCGCCAACGGCTGGCCTGCATTTTGACCAGGCAATAATGGATCGCTTAAGGGACAAAGGCGTTTCAATGGGGTTTGTAACCCTGCATGTGGGGAGTGGTACTTTTCAACCGCTTCGAGTGGAAAAACTGGAAGACCATGTGATGCACTCTGAACGTTTTTCTGTGGATGATACGGTTGTCCAACAGGTCAATGAAACAAGAGCACGGGGTGGTCGAGTGATCGCTGTGGGCACTACGTCGGTTCGGGTTCTGGAAGCTGCATCCAGTGACCGCGTATTGAAAGCAAGCAGTGGAGAAACCCGTTTATTTATTATGCCAGGATATAAGTTTAAAAGCGTTGATGCAATGATCACAAATTTTCATTTGTCTGAATCAACTTTGTTATGTCTGGTTTGCGCCTTTGCTGGTTATGATGCAGTCATGCAGGCATACAGCCATGCAGTGGAACAAAAGTATCGGTTCTTCAGTTATGGAGACGCAATGTTTATAAGCAAATAGAAACCGCTGGTATATGAATTGCCGAATGAACTGTGGTGCCTGTTGCATCGCGCCGTCAATTTCCAGTCCAATGCCCGGTATGCCAATGGGTAAACCAGCAGGTGTTCGCTGTAAACATTTGTCTGACAGTAATCTTTGTTTGCTGTTTAGCAGTGATCAGCGTCCGGCGGTGTGCGCGGATTTTGCTGCGACTGATGAATTTTGTGGGGAAAATCGTCAGCAGGCGCTGAAGAATCTGGCCTGGTTGGAAAAAGTGACCTAAGGGTTTCAATTTAACGAGAGAGGGCGCTTGTTACCAGGTTTAGAGTCTGCTATTTCTCTTGAATTTTTAAACGACCGCCCCAGTCTTTACAAAATTGCCAGGCTGTACGTCCGCTGCGAGAACCTCTGTTCAGAGCCCATTTTAAGGATTCTTCACGAATCACATTCCACGGTTCCAGAGGCGTGTCTAATTCTTCTAACCAATATCTGACAACTTCAAGATATTGATCCTGGGTAAAAGGGTGAAACGACAGCCACAAGCCGAAACGATCAGAGAGTGAGATTTTTTCCTCAACAGTTTCAGCAAAATGAATTTCTCCACCGATAGCGGTCGATTCCTGGTTTTCTTTGTGAAATTCGGGTAGTAAATGTCTGCGATTAGAGGTTGCATAGATAATCACGTTATTTGGAAGTCCATGCAAAGAACCGTCGAGTGCGGCTTTAAGTGCCTTATAACCGGGATCATTGGCTTCAAAAGACAGGTCATCACAAAACAAAATAAATTTTTCCTTGTACGGCTCCAGATATTCAATGATTAATGGTAGGTCGACCAATTGATCTTTATCAACCTGTATTTGGCGTAGACCTTCGCTGGCGTATTCGTTAAGCAGTGCTTTTATCAGTGATGATTTTCCGGTTCCACGTGAGCCCCACAACAAAGAATTATTCGCTGGGAAACCACGAATGAATTGGCGGGTGTTGCGGTCGATTTCTAACTTTTGCCTGTTTACGCAGTGAATGTCATTGAGTCTAAGTATATTCGGGTTTTTGATTGGCTGAACGCCAGGGCGTTGATTGGTTGTTTGCCATTTGAATGCCATTGCCTTGTCCCAGCTCGGTTCTTCCGGAGCAGGGGGTAACAGTTTTTCAAATCGAGCCAGTAATAAATCCACCTGAGTGAAGATTTGCAGCAGCTTACTCATGCCAGTTTTTTAAATTTGATTCTGTGCGGATTGTCCGCGTCACTACCAAGCCTGCGGTGTTTATCTGCTTCGTAATCCGCGTAATTGCCCTCGAACCAGACCACCTGGCTATCGCCCTCGAATGCCAGAATATGGGTTGCGATACGATCAAGAAACCAGCGATCATGTGATATAACCACAGCACATCCTGGAAAACCAAGCAATGCCTGCTCCAGTGCGCGCAATGTTTCTACGTCTAAATCGTTGGTCGGCTCATCCAGAAGCAGCAGGTTTCCACCTGTCTTTAATAATTTGGCCAGATGGACACGGTTGCGCTCACCGCCTGAAATATCGCCGATACGTTTCTGCTGATCTGATCCTTTGAAGTTAAATCTGCCGACATATGCGCGTGACGGTGTCTGATAATTCCCGACAGTAATAATATCCAGTCCTTCTGATATTTCTTCCCAGACAGTCTTATTGGCATCGAGATCGTCGCGGGACTGATCTACATGCGCCAGTTGCACACTTTTTCCGGTGTATAACTGACCGGAGTCGGGTGATTCTAATCCGGCAATCATGCGGAACAATGTTGTTTTGCCAGCACCATTCGGACCGATAATGCCTACGATACCACCGCGCGGCATATTGAATTCAAGATTGTTAATTAGCAGTTTGTCACCAAAGCCTTTGCAGAGTTGCTCAGCGGTCACAACGCTGTCTCCCAATCGTGGGCCTGGCGGAATATATATTTCCTGAGTCTCGTTGCGTTTCTGAAAATCCTGGGAGGATAGTTCGTCAAATCGTGCCAGTCTGGCTTTGCTTTTGGCTTGACGTCCTTTTGGGTTGGTTTGTACCCATTCCAGTTCGGCTTTCATTGCTTTGGCTCGGGCGCTGGATTGCTTTTCTTCAGTGATCAGTCGTTTTTCTTTTTGATCCAGCCAGCTGGAATAGTTGCCTTCCCAGGGGATACCGTGACCCCGATCGAGTTCAAGTATCCATCCTGCAACATTGTCAAGAAAATAACGATCATGAGTCACAGCAATCACAGTGCCGCTAAAATTATGCAGAAAACGCTCCAGCCAGGCGACAGATTCGGCATCCAGGTGATTGGTCGGTTCGTCCAGTAATAACATATCAGGCTCTGAAAGCAGTAGTTTACACAAAGCCACTCGTCGTCGTTCACCTCCTGAGAGTTTTGTTACATCGGCTTCCCAGTCGGGGAGCCTAAGTGCATCGGCGGCAATATCGAGTTTTCTTTCCAGTTCCCAGGCCCCTGCAGAATCTATTGCGTCTTGAAGTTTAGCCTGACGATCAAGTAATGCGGTCATTTCATCATCGCTCATGGGTTCGGCGAATTTCATGCTGATTTCATTGAACTCATCAATCAGCTTTTTTGTGGCGGCGATGCCTTCTTCAACGTTTTGCCTGACATTTTTAGTGGCATCCAATTGAGGTTCCTGAGGTAGGTAGCCTATGTTGATGTTGGGTTGCGGTCTGGCTTCGCCATTGAAATCGTTATCAATACCCGCCATGATGCGTAGCAACGTGGATTTGCCCGAGCCGTTTAAGCCAAGCACGCCAATTTTTGCACCAGGAAAGAACGACAGGGAAATATCGCGGAGAATTTCGCGTTTCGGCGGGACAATTTTGCCGACGCGGTTCATTGTAAAAACATATTGGGCCATAGATCTTCTATAAACTTTTGTGATTAATTCAGGAGACTGTCCGAGAATAGCCTTCTGAATAGTGTTATGTCCAGTTGTAATATATGGATCTGCGGTACAATGGGTGGATAAAACGGCCTTTGAAGTCCAAACAGGCAAATTTCTGAAGATTAAACTTACGGAGTTATTACGGTACATTATGCATTGTCCATTTTGTTCGGCCCAGGATACTCGGGTCATTGATTCAAGATTATCGAGTGAGGGTGATCAGGTGCGGCGACGGCGTGAATGTGTGGAGTGCAAGGAGCGTTTTACGACTTACGAATCTGCAGAATTATCATTACCGAGAGTGCTGAAAAGTGATGGTAGTAGAGAGTATTTTAAAGAAGAAAAGCTCAGAGCAGGAATGTTACGAGCATTGGAGAAACGTCCTGTATCCAGTGATCAAATCGAAGCAGCTGTAAATCTTATTAAAAAATCTTTGCAGGCTCAGGGTGATCGGGATGTCGCTTCACGTTTGATCGGGGAAAAATTAATGCAGGAATTAAGGAAACTGGATCATGTGGCTTATGTACGCTTTGCGTCAGTCTACAGATGTTTTGAAGATATCAATGAATTTCAGGAAGTCATCGAAAGATTGCAAAATGATTCGGTAACAGAAAAATCGGAATAGTTTCGATTTTTAATGGTTTTTTCTTGCATTGAGTGAATTATGACGACGGAAATAATGTCAACTGACGCTGCATTCATGGCAACGGCGTTGCAACTGGCGCGAAAAGGATTATTGACTGCTGACCCGAATCCGATGGTTGGCAGTGTTGTTGTAAAAGACAATCAAATTGTTGGGCGAGGGTGGCACAGACGAGCAGGGGGGGATCATGCAGAGGTTGCTGCATTGCGAGATGCGGGTAATCTGGCTAATGGTGCAACGGTATATGTGACTCTTGAGCCCTGCTGTCACTATGGAAAAACACCGCCGTGTACCAAAATGTTGATTGATGCGGGTGTAAAGAAAGTCGTTGCGGCAATGCGTGACCCGAACCCTCGCGTTGCCGGTAAGGGTTTTAGAGTGCTGACTAATGCAGGCATAGAAACAGACTGTGGTGTATTGCAATCTTGTGCCGAAGAGCTGAATCGTGGCTTTTGTAATAGAATGCGTACTGGAAAACCTTATGTGTTTAGTAAGATTGCCATGAGTATGGATGGGTGCACCGCTATGCATTCGGGTGAAAGTAAATGGATTACCGGAGAACATGCGCGTCAGGATGTTCAGCGCCTGCGTGCGCAATGCTCCGCTATACTGACAGGTATAGATACTGTGTTAGCTGATGATCCGGCAATGAATGTGCGCCTAGAAATACCTCCGGATGAATTTGTGCAACCGCTTAGGATTGTTCTGGATACCCATTTGCGATTACCGGTTGATGCTCGCATCGGTAAAAACGAAGGGGAGACTCTGGTTATTACAGCGTTGAAAGATAAAGAAAAGTATCAGCAGTTGGAATATGCGGGTTATAAGGTTGTTTGTTTGGCTCAAGGCAGTGACCGTCGTTTGGATCTATCGGCGGTTTTGGAATATCTTGGAAAAATTGGCATCAATGAGCTTATGGTAGAGGCGGGTGCTACATTGAACGGAGCGTTTCTGGAAGCCGGCTGTGTCGATGAGTGGGTCGTGTATCAGGCTCCCTGCGTGCTCGGTAGTGGTGCTCGCGGAATTGTTCGCACTCGGGGTATTTCCAGCTTAAGTGATCGCTATCAATTGAAGCTGACGGAAGCTCGATCAATTGGGTTGGATTTGCGACTTCGTTATCAGTTTGGGCGGTGAATTGATGTTTACAGGCATTATCCAGTCAGTGGGTACCATCAGGAATATCGAAAGGCGTGGAACTGATTGCAGATACACGGTTGATTTTGCCGGGCTGGATAAGCACCAAATCTCGATCGGTGACAGTATAGCAGTCAGTGGAGTATGTTTGACTGCAGTGAAATTGGAGGGTAGTAGTTTTCGCGCGGATGTTTCCGTGGAGACTTTATCGTGTACAACTTTTAGTTCAATTGTTCCGGCTACTCGGGTTAATTTGGAACTGGCTCTAACGCCAGCAACGCGAATGGGTGGACATATAGTCAGCGGTCATGTGGATGGAATTGGTGTAATTAAGGAAAAAACCTCCGTGGGGCGGTCTGTACAATATCGAATCGCGGTACCGGATGATTTGGCAAAATATATTGCGGCGAAAGGTTCGGTTTGTGTAGATGGAATAAGTTTGACGGTGAATAAGGTGGAAGGCAGTCAGTTCGATGTTAATATTGTGCCCCATACATTGCATGCAACCACTTTGGGAGCTGCTATGGCAGGTCACAAAGTGAATATTGAAGTGGATATGCTGGCGCGATACCTTGAGCGATTATTGTCGCGCTCTGACTCGCTGGAATCGGATGCATCACTATCTATTGCGAAATTAAATGAAGCAGGTTTTTTTGAGAGCGGTGGCGCTTGAATCGATATGAACAGTACAGAAGAAATTATTGACGATATTCGTCAGGGTAAGATGGTCATCATTATGGATGACGAAGATCGCGAAAATGAAGGCGATCTGGTAATGGCCGCGGCACATATAAAGTCTGAAGATATTAATTTCATGGCTCGATACGGGCGCGGATTGATCTGTCTGACTTTGACGCGGGAACGATGTCAGCAGTTGCGACTACCGTTGATGGTGAATGAAAACAAAACTGCTCACTCGACTAATTTTACTGTATCTATAGAGGCTGCAGCCGGAGTTACAACAGGTATTTCTGCCGCGGATCGAGCAAGAACAGTGCAAGCTGCTGTGGCGAATAATGCTCAGCCTGAAGACCTGGTGCAACCGGGGCATATTTTTCCTTTGATGGCGCAGCCGGGTGGTGTATTGAACCGCGCCGGGCATACGGAAGCGGGTTGTGATCTGGCACGCCTTGCGGGTCTTGAGCCGACTTCAGTCATTGTCGAAATTTTGAATGAAGATGGCAGTATGGCAAGGCGGCGGGATCTGGAACGTTTTGCCGATGAGTACGATTTAAAAATTGGTACGATTACCGATCTGATCTATTATCGCATTCAAAACGAAACGACCATTGAGCGTATCAGCGAATGCCAGTTTCCAACCGAATTTGGTGAGTTTCAGTTGTTTGCTTTTCAGGATACGATAGACAATAAACTGCATCTTGCACTGACTCTTGGTGATATCGCTGATGGTGAGCCGGTTTTGGTCAGGGTTCACGCGCGTAATCTGCTTTGTGACCTGTTTGCTTCGAAACGAAATGACTGTGGGTACCCATTGCGTGATGCCATGCGGAGAATAGCCGAAGAAGGTCGAGGTGTATTGGTTGTTATTCGGCAGGAAGAAGATACTAAATCTTTGGTTGAACGTATTCATAAGTATCAGATGGAAGATAACGGAATTGATGCTAAGAGTTGTCTGGATGGCGGCGTCGATTCGCGAACAACCGGAACGGGTGCACAGATTCTTGCGGATCTTGGTGTGCATAAAATGCGTATTTTGGGCGAACAACGAAAATATCCGGGGATTTCAGGTTATGATCTGGAGATTGTTGAATACGTTCCTTGCAGTTCGGTAAATTTGAAACTGGCAGTGCAGGAATAGGTGGTAGCCTGGGAATGGGAAGGTACACTTTTTGCTTCTGGTGAAGCGTATTATTGATGTGAAAATTGTAGGGTATTGATTCTTTAGATTGTGTGAAGACCAGCCTGGAATTATTGTTTTAAGTACCGTTACCAGCAGAGCCTGATAAACTAATGATCTGTGCGCAATTCAATGCTGATACCCAGCAAAGTTTCGGGACTATTAGAAATAGAGAAATTAAATGTCAGAGATTAAATCATTTGAAGGTGCTTTGACCGTGAGCGGTGCGAAATTTTGTATCGTTCTATCCCGGTTTAACGGATTTATTGTAGACCAGCTTCTCGCCGGTGCAATTGATGTATTGCGTCGTCACGGAGTTGAAAATACGGCGATAGAACTTGTAAGAACACCCGGGGCTTTTGAATTGCCTGTTGCTGTGCAAAGAGTCGCCAAAAGTAAAAGATACGATGCAATCATTGCATTGGGTGCTGTTATTCGTGGCGGTACACCACATTTCGAATATGTGGCGGGAGAATGTGTAAAAGGATTGGCAAGTGTTTCGTTACAGCAAGACATCCCGGTGAGTTTTGGCGTGTTGACTGTGGATACCATAGAGCAGGCAATAGAAAGAGCGGGTACCAAGGCGGGGAATAAAGGAGCCGAGGCGGCATTGTCTTCCCTGGAAATGGTGAATCTTTTCCGTGAGCTCGATCAAGCATGAGTTTTGCGCGCACTCGCGCTCGAGAAACCGCGGTTCAGGCGCTCTACCAATGGCAGCTTACTGGACAAAATCTGAATGAAATCGAACAACAGTTTTATGTAGAGCGTGATCTAAAAAAGGTACAACGAAGTTACTTTCAGGAGCTCCTGCACGGTGTTCCGTCGCAGTTGGATGTTCTTGACGAGGTTCTGTTGGAATTTGCGGACAGACAAATGGATGACATCGATCCTGTGGAGCGTGCGATTCTCCGAATTGGAGCCTACGAGATCGCCAATCGAGAAGATGTGCCATATAAAGTTATCTTAAACGAGGGAATTAATCTGGCAAAACGATTTGGAGCGACCGAAAGCCATAAGTATGTCAATAGCATACTGGATAAAGTCGCTCACAAGCAACGACCGACGGAAGTCTCTCAAAGTACGAAATAGTGGAACTTACCTGACGTCAAATTAAAGAGTAGTTTCATTTGTCGTTATGAGTTTTTCGGAATTTGAACTAATCGACCAGTATTTCACCAATCCCGATGTTTTAAATTCGGCTACCCGGTTGGGGATTGGCGACGATTGTGCATTGTTAACACCAAAACCGGGGTGTGAACTCGCAATTACTACCGATACTTTGGTCGAAGGTGTACATTTCTTTGCAGACGTGGATCCTGGTGATCTTGGCCATAAAACTTTGGCGGTTAGTTTAAGTGATTTGGCTGCGATGGGTGCTGAGCCAGTCGGGTGTTTATTGGCGTTGACACTTCCCGAGGCAAATGAAGAATGGGTACAAGCGTTTTGCAAAGGATTTTTCTCTCTGGCAGGAAAGTATTCGGTTCAATTGATCGGTGGTGACACCACAAGAGGGCCATTAACATTAACGTTGCAGGCTATTGGAATGGTTCCAATTGGTCAATCGTTGTTGAGGTCAACTGCTCAACCAGGTGACCTGATTTATGTTACAGGAGAACTAGGAGCTGCGGGTTACGCATTGATGCAAAGGAACAAAGGCAAGCGTACTTTGAGTATCCCTGGCCTGGATCGACTCAATCGGCCGGAGCCTCGAGTGGAAGCCGGTATGCTTATAGCCGGAGTAGCCTCCTCCTGCATTGATGTGTCTGACGGGCTTGCGGCTGATCTTCAGCATATACTTGATTCTAGTGGAGTGGGGGCGATTATTGAATACGAAAGTCTTCCTGTTTTAGAGGCTGTCGCGCAATATATAGATGATACTGGTGATATTCGTTTGCCTTTATGCGGGGGGGATGACTACGAATTATGTTTTACTGTACCCCCCCATCAACAGGAGCAATTGATCTCCGGGTTTCAAGGACTGGATTGTCATTGTAGCCAGATAGGCCAAATCGATGATATCTCAGGTTTGCGAATCATGCGTGGCGGCGAGGAATCTAATTTTATTTTTAAAGGTTATGAACATTTTTCGTGATCCCTGTTTGTTTTTAGCGTTCGGGTTTGGTGCGGGGCTTTCCCCAAAAGCACCAGGCACTCTGGGAACATTAGTCGCTGTTCCCTTTTATTTGTTGCTCACGCGAATGGATCGGTGGAGTTACGTTTCTGTGGTTGTCCTTACGGCTTTGCTGGGAATTTGGATTTGTGCTCAGGCAGCAAAGAAGCTTGGTGTTCATGACCACCAGGGGATTGTTTGGGATGAGATGGTCGGCTATTGGATTACCATGATTGCAGTGCCCGTGTCAGCACTAACAGTTTTGCTGGGCTTTATCCTATTTCGCTTTTTCGATATCGTAAAGCCGTGGCCAATTGGTGAGATCGATAGAAAAGTGACCGGGGGTTTGGGGATAATGTTGGATGATATTGTTGCTGGTTTGTTTTCCCTGGTTGTCATTCATTTATCGCTTTGGATCGAAATAATTTAGAACTTGTAAGAATCAATTCAATGAACATATCTGGCAATATAGGAATTGAGCTATAGGTGGGTTTGTTCTCGGGCGATTCCGGGTCTGCGCCTGTAAGCGAATGTAGTAAAAGAATGTTAATTGGACACAGCTTAATGACTGCTGATTGGTGGTGAATTTTTATAAATAATCGTAGCCTCTATTGAAAAATGGCGTGGATTCCTATATGATTGCATCTCTTAATCGCGGGGTGGAGCAGTCTGGTAGCTCGTCGGGCTCATAACCCGAAGGTCGTAGGTTCAAATCCTGCCCCCGCTACCAATAATATCTTGAAAGCTCTTTAGGGTAATATCTGAAACCTCTGTAGAGCGGTACATCAGGATATCGGAAAGTTTTCGAAATAAATCGATCTCTAATCTATTCGCTTGTGATTAATTGGCACAGGATCGAGATTGCTCGCTTGTATTAAATGATAGCAGCCTGTTATAATCGGTGAATTGATTCCCGGACCGAGGCCCTCAGCGTGTGATTGTCTCTGTAGAAGTGGACGGTGACGAGTCGTTTGAGATGGCAGCCAGTTCCCGCTACCAATATTGAAAAGGCCCCTACCGGGGCTTTTTGGGTTTTTGGATAAGGGTGTTATTTTTTGAGGATGGGCCTATGGCCCATTTTTTGTGTGTGGAGATATGATGAGGCGAGCGCCAGATCATTTGATAAATTTAATCGAACCTGTTGTAACGGGTATGGGGTACGAGTGTGTGGGCGTGGAGTATTTGGCGGATCAGCAGGATAGTGTTCTACGAGTGTATATCGATGCTGATGGTGGAATATTGTTGAATGATTGTTCTAAAGTGAGCCATCAGTTGAGTGGTGTATTGGATGTTGACGATCCGATTTCGAGTAATTACCGTCTGGAGGTGTCGTCACCGGGTACGGATAGGCCGCTGTTTACATTGGATCAATTCGATCGCTTTCGCGGCAATGTCGCTAAAGTGTCTCTCCTCACTTCCATGAATGGTCGAAGAAATCTGATTGGAATTTTGGATGGCTTAAAAGGTGAGTCGGTTGTTTTAAAATTGGAAGAAGATATTTGGGAGATACCTTTTGGTAAAATCAGAAAGGCTTGCCTAGCTCCTGACTATCAGATTACAGAATAGGGAAAACGATATGTCAAACAAAGAAATTTTGTTGGTCTTGGATGCCGTTTCCAATGAAAAAGAAATCGACAAAGAAACGATATTCGAAGCGGTCGAGTTTGCCATGGAAACCGCGACTATTAAACGCCACGGTCATAAAATCGATGCGCGTGTGCGTATAGATCGGGAGACAGGTGATTACAATACTTTTCGTCGTTGGCTGGTTGTTGACTCGAACGACGAATTTGAAGACGGTATCGAGTCATGTGATACGCAAATTCTTTTACCGGACGCGGAAAAAATACAGCCGGATATAAAATTGGGCGACTATATAGAAGAGCCAATCGATTCAATCCCATTTGGTCGTATTGCTGCCCAGACCGCTAAGCAGGTAATCGTACAAAAAGTACGGGAAGCAGAACGAAAAAAAATTGCGCTGGCGTACCAGGATCGGGTGGGTGAGCTGGTTACAGGTGTTGTGAAACGTGTAGAAAGAGGTGTGGTTTTTCTTGATCTTGGAGGTAATGCCGAAGCTGTTATTCCAAAGGAAGATATGATTTCCAAGGAAGCGATACGTAATGGAGATCGTGTTAGGGGGTATTTGTATGCTGTGCGTCAGGAAGTGCGTGGTCCGCAATTGTTCGTTAGTCGAACATCGCCGCATTTACTGATGGAATTGTTTCGACTTGAAGTGCCTGAGGTTAATGAAGGGTTGATCGAAATATTAGGCGCTGCCCGCGATCCTGGGTCAAGAGCAAAAATCGCTGTTAAGAGTAATGACCCGCGATTGGACCCGGTCGGTGCATGCGTTGGAATGAGAGGTTCTCGTGTCCAGGCGGTTTCCAATGAACTGGGGGGTGAGCGCGTAGATATTATTTTGTGGCATGAAAATGAGGCACAGTTTGTGATCAACGCGATGTCGCCTGCTGAAATTGCTTCAATTGTAGTGGATGAAGATGCCCACAGTATGGATGTTGCCGTTGCCACCGAAAATTTGTCTCAGGCTATAGGCAGGGGTGGGCAAAATGTACGTTTGGCCACCGAACTTACCGGCTGGAATTTGAATGTTATGGATGAGTCGGAGGCCGAAAACAAGAGCGAAGAAGAGCGAGAAAAAATGACTCAGGCATTTATGAAAGAATTGGATGTTGATGAGACTGTTGCATCTATCTTGCTACAGGAAGGTTTTTCCAGTGTTGAAGAGTTGGCTTATGTACCAGAGAAGGAGTTGTTGGAGATCGAAGAATTCGATGAAAAAATTGTTACAGAATTACGAGATCGAGCAAAGGATGTGGTCTTGATAAAAGCGATTTCAGCCGAAGAACAACTTGAAGAGGTTCACCCTGCCGCGGATTTATTGGAAATGGATGGGGTTGATAAGGAGCTTGCTTATACACTGGCCAGCAAGGGCGTGATTTGCATGGAAGACTTGGCGGAATTATCGATTGATGAGATGTCGGAAATTGCAGACATTGGACAGGAAAAGGCGGGCGAACTGATTATGGCGGCACGTGCCCCCTGGTTTGCTAAAGATTAGGCCGGCGAATAAGCTGGAGGATATGAATTCATGAGTAACGTAACAGTACGACAACTTGCGGGTGTGGTTGGAATTTCCCTGGAGCGACTGCTTTCGCAACTTGGCGATGCCGGCTTAAAGGCTTCAAATGCAGATGATGTATTGAATGATGATGAAAAAATGAGGTTACTCACTTTTCTGAGAGCCAGTCATGGTAAGGAGGTCGATAGTTCCTCTGTGTCAAAAAAAGTTGTGTTGAAGAGAAGGAGTGTGAGTGTATTGACGCAATCCAAAGTACCTGGCCGCTTGGAAAAGAGTGTTAATGTTGAGGTAAGAAAGCGGCGAACTTACGTTAAACGAAGTGAAATAATTGAAACCGATGGCCAGGTTACGGATATTGAGAAAGCCAAAAAAGCTTTAGACGAACAACGAAAATTAGTCGAGTCTCAGGATGCTGAGCGAACTTTAAAAGAAGTCGAAATCAAGAAACGGCTAGATGAAGAGGAGGCTGAGAGAGTCCGTATTGAGGAAGAAAAGCGTCTCGATGAGCAACGTAAAGCAGAAGAGGAAGAAGCATCAAAAGCCTTAGTCTTAGCTGAGAAGAAAAAAGAAGAAGCCAGGCTGGCTGCGGCAAAACCGCCTGTTCAGCCGGATGCAGGTGCCCGCACACCCGGAAATACAAGAAGAAAGAATCAAAAGCAGGAGAAAAAGAAAGAGTCGGTTGAAGACGATAGACATAGAAAACAGTTGCATGTTGAAGCAACGAAAAAGCGTAAGAAAAAGCGCGGACGGGTTGTTCGACCGCTGGTTTCTTCCGGAGATCAAAAACACGGTTTTGAAAAACCGACGGCCCCTATCGTTCGAGAGATATCCATTTCGGAAGAAATTACGGTCTCTGATTTGGCTCAGAAAATGTCAGTGAAGGCGGTCGAGTTGATTAAAATACTCATGGGTATGGGTATTATGGCGACAATTAATCAGGTGATTGATCAGGATACAGCGAGTCTTGTTGTTGAAGAAATGGGACACACTGTTGTATTGCGAAGTGACGAGAATCTTGAATCGGAATTGCTCGAGAATATTTCCACGAATTCCGGGGTTCAGAAGCCACGTGCGCCTGTAGTAACAATAATGGGCCATGTTGACCACGGCAAAACTTCACTGTTGGACTATATTCGCGAAAGCCAGATTGCGTCTGCTGAGGCAGGGGGTATTACACAGCATATTGGTGCCTACCAGGTGGAAACGGGGCATGGATCTATTACATTTTTAGACACACCGGGTCATGCAGCGTTTACTGCTATGCGGGCAAGGGGTGCTGAAGTCACTGACGTTGTTGTGGTTGTTGTGGCGGCGGATGATGGTGTGATGCCGCAAACAAAAGAGGCAATAGAGCATGCTTTAGCAGGTCAGGTACCTATTATTGTTGCGGTGAACAAAATTGATAAACCTGATGCTGATCCTGATCGGGTTAAACAGGAATTGGCAGCGATGAACGTTGTTCCTGAAGAGTGGGGCGGTGATACTCAATTTGTAAATGTCTCAGCAAAGACGGGTGAGGGCGTCGACGCATTACTGGAGGCTTTAGTCCTGCAATCAGAAATTCTCGAACTGACAGCTGCCGATGAAGGAATTGCTTCTGGAGTTGTTGTTGAGGCTCGATTGGATAAAGGTCGGGGTACAGTGGCAACTCTATTGATCAGTGATGGTTTGCTGGATAAGGGGCAAATCATACTTTGCGGTGAAGAATTTGGTCGTATTCGGGCAATGTTTAACGAAAACGGTAAAGCTATGAAGCAGGCTGGACCGTCGACTCCGGTGGAAGTTCTGGGGTTATCTGGTACTCCGGATGCCGGTGAAAAATTTGTCGTTGTCGAAGATGAACGAAGAGCCCGGGAATTAGCAGATTTTCGAGAAGAAAAATCAAGAAATAAAAAACTGGCCCAACAAAAAGCGACTAAATTGGATGAAGTGTTTTCGCAAATGGAAGCTGGAGATGTTTCGGAGTTGAATTTGATCGTTAAAACCGATGTGCATGGTAGTTTAGGAGCGCTGCGGGATGCTTTGACCGGTTTATCCACGGACGAGGTCTCTGTTCGAGTCGTCTCTGGTGGAGTCGGTGGAATTAATGAAGGTGATGCGAATCTGGCCCTGGCGTCCAATGGGATTATTATTGGGTTCAATGTCCGTGCTGATGTGAGTGCAAGAAAATTGATCGAAGAGAAAGGTTTGGACTTGCATTATTACAGTGTAATTTACGATGTTATTGATGAAGTTAAAAAGTCTATAAACGGCTTGTTGGCTCCGGAAATCAAAGAAGAAATTGTCGGTATTGCTGAAGTCAGAGATGTTTTTCGGTCTCCAAAATTTGGTGCCATCGCTGGATGTATGGTTACTGAAGGTTTGGTTGCACGTAATTTACCCATAAGAGTACTGCGGGATAATGTTGTGATCTACGAAGGGCAGTTAGAGTCACTGCGTCGATTTAAAGATGATATATCTGAGGTTAAGTCGGGTATGGAATGTGGAATAGGGGTGAAAAATTACAACGATGTTAAGGAAAATGACTTGATTGAAGTATTCAAAACTATAGAAGTTAAGCGCGAAATATGAAGTTTCAACGTATTGATATGCTAATCTTCGGCCTGATGAAGATCGGTATATCGAATTGAGCAGCCCGGTTTATGCCTCGGACATTTAGTCGCAGTCAACGTGTCGCTTCTCAGGTTCAGCGTGAATTGGCTGTCATTCTGCAATCTGATCTTAGGGATCCGCGGCTTGGATTAATCACGATAAATGCAGTTGATGTTAGCCGTGATCTGGCGGTCGCGAAAATCTATTTCACACTATTGAATGGTGATAAAAAATCTATTGATGGTAATCAGCTGATTTTGGAGCAATCGGCCCCTTTTATTCGAAAATTGCTGGGAAAACGAATGCGAATGCGGAATTTACCGGAATTGCGATTTATGTATGACGCTTCTATTGCACAAGGTTTGCGTATAGAAGAGCTATTGGATGATGAGCGCTCTGACAAACACTAAGGAGCGAAGATTCAATAATATACGAATCCTGACTTGTCTTATTGTCCGTCTTCTGCGTTGTAGCAACAGTTGCGTAGCCCTGCTATGCGCCTGTTGCTACGCCTTGAAGACAAACAATGATCCTGCGTCAAAATTTCGCATATTATTAAAACCTCGCTTTTAAGCAGTCTGAACAGATTTAAATTATTTAATGAGTCGTAAAAAAAAAGGCAGCAGAATCGATGGGGTATTGCTTCTTAATAAAGGCGTAGGGCTGTCGTCGAATAAAGCGCTTCAGCAGGTAAAAATTTTGTATGGTGCGATGAAAGCCGGACACACCGGAAGCTTGGATCCCCTGGCATGTGGTTTGTTACCGATATGTTTTGGCCAGGCAACACGACTTTCGTCGTATTTGCTGGATACTAACAAGCGTTATCGGGTTCGAGCGCAGCTTGGTGTTTGTACATCGACGGGTGATGCTGAAGGAGCCGTAATTTCGAGAAAAAAAGTTGCCAATTTTTCCGTATCGCAGATAGAAACGGTGCTCAATGAGTTTATGGGAGAAATATTACAAATTCCACCCATGTACTCAGCGTTGAAACAGAATGGTAAGCGCTTGTATGAGTTGGCAAGACAAGGGATTGAAGTTGAACGCAAGGCAAGGTCGGTGACGATCCATGAATTAGACCTGCTTAAGGTTGATTCTGATGTACTGGAGCTTGATGTCTTGTGTTCGAAAGGAACCTATATTCGGACGTTGCTGGAAGATATTGGTAATGCTTTGGAATGTGGTGCATTTGTGCAGGAATTGATTCGAACAGAGGTTGGATCATTTCAACTTCGAAATGCGTGGAATATCGATCAGTTACAATCAATGGCAAGCAATTCTGATCGTGAAAAGTGTTTATTGCCCCCCGATGCAGTGGTGAGGGCCTGGCCAAAATTGCAGTTCAGTGATCAGTCAGTCTATTGCGCACGTCAGGGACAGGTTGTCAGTACAGAACTGGTTCCGATGCAGGGGTGGGTAAGAATGTATACGAATGATCAAAAATTTTTCGGAATTGGCGAGGTTATTGAAAATAATAAAATTGCTCCAAGAAAGCTATTTAGCGGTTTAGACTAATAATTTCTGATTATTTCTTGTTCTATTTTCATCTTACAGTTAAAATACCTCGGTTTTGTATTTAATAATTTGGAGTAGAGATTCATGCCTTTCAGTGCGGAACAAAAACGTTCGGTAATTGACGAATACCAGTTGTCATCATCCGATACCGGATCAAGTGAAGTGCAGGTTGCACTACTGACAGCAAAAATTCTTCATCTTACACCTCATTTTGCTGAACATAAAAAGGATCATCATTCTCGTCGCGGATTGTTGCGCATGGTTAATCAGAGGCGTAAATTGCTGGATTATTTAAAAAGCCAGGATGTTGGGCGTTATCGGTCACTGATCGAACGGTTGGGATTGCGTAAGTAATCCTGTTAAGTACTGTATAGATTTTAGGAATAAAGTGTGAATCCAATTAGGAAAGAATTTCAATTCGGTGGGCATTCTGTTGTCATAGAAACCGGCGAGGTAGCGCGTCAAGCTGATGGGGCGGTCATGATCAGCATGGCTGAAACAGTTCTTCTAGTGACAGTCGTAGGCAAAGGTGGAGAAGGTTCACGAGATTTTTTCCCTTTGACTGTAAACTATCAGGAAAAGACCTACGCAGCGGGGAAAATACCGGGAGGCTTTTTTAAACGCGAGGGGCGGCCATCAGAAAAAGAAACGCTCACTTGTCGGTTGATCGACCGCCCTATACGGCCCTTATTTCCTGATGGGTACACTAATGAAGTTCAGATCATCGCAACGGTATTGTCTTTGAATCCAGAGATCGATCCGGATATTCCCGCGTTGCTTGGTGCTTCAGCGGCATTGGCAATATCGGGCTTACCTTTCAATGGACCCATTGGCGCTGCCAGGGTTGGATATAAGGATGGAGAATACCTACTCAATCCCGAAGCGGAATTATTGAAAGCATCCGACCTGGATTTGGTTGTAGCCGGTACTAAAAACGCAGTGTTGATGGTTGAATCTGAGGCTCAGCAGCTTTCTGAAGAGATCATGTTGGGAGCGGTTTTATTTGGCCATGAACAAATGCAGGCAGCAATCCAGGCTATTTCTGAGTTGGCCCAGGAAGTTAGCAAACAACCTGTTGCCTGGACACCTCCTGTAATAAATGCCGATTTACATTCTGCTGTTAGTGACGCCGCATTGGCGCCAATCACAGAGGGTTATAGCATTGCTGAAAAGCTGGTGCGGCAGGAAAAACTTCAGGAAATACGTCGCAGCGTTGTGGATAAATTTACTGAAAATGAGCAGTATGAAGAAGCAGAGTTACGGGGAGCTTTGGAAAAGCTGGAAAAGAAGATAGTACGAGGTGCGGTTCTTGGAGGGGGTGCGCGTATTGACGGAAGAGATACATCGACTGTTCGTCCCATTTCAATTCGTACGGGAGTATTACCGAGAACTCATGGGTCGGCATTATTTACCCGCGGAGAAACTCAGGCAATCGTTGTGACAACGCTGGGCACCGGTCGTGATGCTCAAATAATAGATGCATTGGAAGGTGAATATAAAGAACCTTTCATGCTGCACTATAATTTTCCGCCTTTCTGTGTTGGGGAAACGGGCTTTGTTGGTTCTCCGAAGCGTAGAGAAATTGGGCATGGCCGTCTGGCTAAACGAGGAATCGCTGCGGTAGTGCCTTCCAGCGATGAATTCCCCTATGTGATTCGCGTGGTTTCCGAGATTACCGAATCGAATGGTTCAAGTTCAATGGCATCGGTTTGCGGTACCAGTCTGGCCCTTATGGATGCTGGAGTTCCACTTAAAGCTCCTGTCGCGGGTATCGCAATGGGGCTGATAAAAGAAGGTGATCAATTTGCTGTTCTGTCCGATATCATGGGTGATGAAGATCATCTGGGTGATATGGATTTTAAGGTTGCCGGTACACAAACGGGTATAACTGCGCTGCAGATGGATATCAAAATTGATGGCATCACCGTTGAAATTATGAAAACTGCGTTGCAGCAGGCGAAGGGCGGTCGATTACATATTTTGGATAAGATGAATGACGTTATTTCCAGTTCACGGGAAGAAATGTCCGATTATGCGCCGAGGATACTCACTTTTACCATCGATCCGAGTAAAATTCGTGATGTGATAGGAAAGGGTGGAGCAACAATCCGAGGTATTACTGAAGCGACCGGTGCAACCATTGATATTACAGATGATGGTGTTATTAAAGTTGCTTCGGTAGATAAAAAAGCGGGGATGGCAGCTCGTAAGCAGATTGAAGAACTGACTGCAGAGGTCGAAGTGGGTAAGGTATACGATGGTCGAGTTGCTCGATTGATGGATTTCGGGGCCTTTGTTACTATTCTTCCTGGTAAGGACGGCTTGGTTCATATCTCTCAGATTTCCAACGAGCATGTCGATAAGGTCAGCGATAAGTTGGCCGAAGGTGATACTGTTAAAGTTAAGGTTTTGGAAATTGACCGCCAGGGAAGAGTGCGCTTGAGTATGAAAGAAGTGGATTAACGATTAATTAGTACCTAAAGTGGTTTTAAAAAGGGCCGTACGGCCCTTTTTTTGTAATACCCAGAGCAGTTACTCAAGATCCTGGTTCTCTTTAGGGTTTTAATTAGGGATTGTATAGGCCGCTAAGAAAGCCTCCCTGTATGTTCTACCGGGAAAGTCGGAAGAAATGTTGCCGCTTTAACGAATGATACGCTGAATAGCGTTTACCCGGAATTGATATGATGTCTGATGATCATTCCACACAGTCGGATTTTGATATAGATGCGTTTTTGAGTTCATTAACGCAGCGTCCGGGTGTGTACAAAATGATCGATGCGAAGGCGCAGGTTATTTATATAGGAAAAGCCAGGAATCTTAAAAAACGGGTGACGAGTTATTTTCGATCAACCGAAGTCTCTCCCAAGCAAACAGTAATGATGATTCATGTGCAATCACTGGAAGTGTCAGTGACGCGCACTGAGGGTGAGGCATTACTGTTGGAAAGCCAGTTAATTAAACAATATAAACCACGATACAATATTTGTCTTAGGGACGATAAAAGTTATCCATACATATACGTAACAGCACACCAGGAGTATCCCAGAGTTTCATTTCATCGGGGTAAACGAAACAGACAGGGGAATTATTTTGGGCCATATCCCAGCGCGGGAGCTGTACGCGAATGTTTAAAATTATTGCAGAAAATATTTCCAGTTCGCCAGTGCGAAGATTCGGTCTTTAACAATCGGACTCGCCCCTGTTTGCAATATCAGATCAAACGTTGTACTGCACCATGCGTGGGTCTTACGTCTGAAGCTGAATACCGAAGAGATGTTGACCACACATTATTGTTTTTACAGGGTGATGGTGGTCTTTTAATCGATGAGCTTATTGACGATATGGAACGATCATCCCAGGCTTTGGAATTTGAGAGCGCGGCACGCTATCGGGATCAGATCGCAACCATGCGCCAGGTGTTGGAAAAACAATATATTCATGGTGAGCGAGGAGACCTTGACATTATCGCCTGTGAAACAAGAGCTGGTCTGGCTTGCGTGCAAATAGTGTATATACGAAAAGGCCAGAATATTGGTGACAAATATTTTTTTCCCAACTTACCGGGTGATCAGCCACCTGCATTAGTTTTGAAAGCGTTTATACCGCAGTATTACCTGGATAAAAGCATACCGAATGAAATTCTTTTGAGCCATCCTCTGGAAGAATCAGATTTGTTGATGGAGGTATTAAGCCAGCGGGTAGGTCGAGCTGTCACCTTTTCTACTCGGCTTCGAGGTGATCGTCTAAAATGGTTGGAAATGGCTAAAAATAACGTCGAAATAACGTTGAATAATCGATTTTCCCATAAACAAAATTTGCACGGTCGGTTTTACAGCCTTATGCAGGAATTGGGATTTGAGCAAATGCCGAAACGTTTGGAGTGTTTTGATATCAGTCATTTACAAGGTGATCAAACCGTAGCATCGTGCGTAGTATTTGATAGTGACGGGCCTGTCAAATCAGCTTACAGACGTTTTAATATTACTGGAATCACGCCGGGAGATGATTATGCGGCAATGGTTCAGGCAGTGAAGCGTCGCTATCAACGAATCAAAAACGGCGAGGTGGAAAAACCCGATATTTTGTTTATCGATGGGGGTAAAGGACAGATTAATGCGGTTTTAACATTGCTTGATGCAATCGAGATATTTGATGTTTTGGTTGTCGGTGTTGCCAAAGGAGTAACCAGAAGATCCGGAATGGAAGAAATATATTGCGCGGGTGATACTCAGCCAGTACCTATGTCATCGGATGCTCCGGCACGGTTACTCATTCAACACATACGGGATGAAGCACACCGATTTGCAATTACCGGCCATCGCCAACAACGGGGGCGTGTGAAACGGCGGTCGGTACTTGAGAAAATAGAAGGCCTGGGGCCAAAAAGACGACAATTGTTATTGAAGCAGTTTGGTGGTTTGCGGGAAATCAGTCGTGCCGGAGTGGATACATTAAGCGGCATAAACGGCATTAGCCGACAATTGGCGCAGCGTATCTATGATACCTTCCATGAAGGATAGAAAATCAACATCTAGACAGTGAGTATTGCAGATTTGGAGCACGGTTTTAATATCAATTTATACACCAGAAGCTGTACCGGATCGAACAATCAATAGTTTACACGCTGACTACACAATTTAGAAAGTAGATACATTTGTTTTATTCGTGTGGGCTGTCCTAAAATAGATGGCTTGTTGCGGAACGTTTTAAAAAGAAACATTTATATATCTATGAGATAAAATATTGATGTGCTTTACCTGAGGATGCTACATTTAATAACTTTTGAAACGGGTTTGTCTTGCAGCCCTTCTTTGGTGTTGATAATACAGTTAGATAGCTCACTATGTACTCGTTTGTCCGCCTTGAAAAGGAACAGGCAATAGGCCATTTTTAAAAGTTGTTTTATGCCCGCTCTTGAGTTTTTTGTACCAGTATGAACTATTGAAGTCTAAATTGAAGACTAACCAGCGATAGGCCTGCAAGCTATGGATTTTAATTTGCCGACAAATTTAACTTTATTGAGAATCGCATTGATTCCAGTGTTGGTGGTCACGTTTTATTTGCCCTGGGAAGCATCAAATGTTGTCTGTGCGTTAATATTTCTTGCTGCTGCCTTTACTGACTGGCTTGATGGTTATCTTGCCAGGCGAATGGATCAGGCGACTAAGTTTGGAGCGTTCCTGGATCCGGTTGCAGATAAATTGATGGTTGCAGTTGTACTCGTCTTGGTTGTACAAGCTGAACCAACAGGGTTTCTTGCTATACCGGCGGCAGTCATCATTGGTCGGGAAATTACTATCGCGTCTTTGCGTGAATGGATGGCGGAGTTGGGTCTGCGTAAAAAAATAGAAGTATCCTGGCTGGGAAAATTTAAAACCTTTGCGCAAATGACTGCAATTGTGAGTTTATTGTATAGCGACAGCTTATTGGGGGTACCCATGAGATCAGTGGGTTATGTATTCCTGTATTTTTCTGTTTTCCTGACTATTTGGTCAATGCTTATTTATTTAAGAGATGCATTGCCGAGTATGTTGGAACACCGATGACAGGGTCATTAATTACCTTGCGTTGGTATAGTGCAGAGAGATTTCTTGTTGAATTATAAGACTCAGTGCCAAGTTTTGGTAACAGAATATTGCGCTAAGCTTGAGAAATTGCTGACAGAGATTAAGTCTTTGATAACTTAATACAATAAATAATATTAAATAAGTAACTGCTCCCCCTCTATGGGTGACCTGTTCCGGAAGACGCCGTAAATACATTCCTGTAGGCTTGGATACTGCTTCCCTTCCGCATACACTTCCACCACAGATCACCCATAGAGGGTTGTTTCGTTAGAGGGACGAATAGTTACTTATATTGAATAGTTAAATAAAAGTATCGTTGCGATAGAAATAAAACAGGGTTCTCGGAACTTTGGCTAATGTTAAGAGGAAAATTAAATGCGACTAATTTTATTAGGTGGACCGGGATCCGGAAAAGGTACTCAGGCGGCTGTAATTAAAGAAAAATTTAAGATACCACAGATATCAACAGGAGATATGCTGCGTGAAGCAGTGAAAGCTGGAACACCTCTGGGATTAATGGCAAAGGGCGTTATGGACGCTGGAGGCCTGGTTTCTGATGAAATTATATTGGGACTAATTGAGAATAGAATCATGCAGTCTGATTGTGTAAATGGTTTTCTTCTGGATGGTTTTCCTCGTACTATTGTACAGGCAGAGGGGCTTGCTTCTATGGGGATCAAAATCGATTTTGTAGTGGAAATCGAGGTTGATGATGAAGAAATTGTCAAAAGATTAAGTGGTAGACGAATTCATCCTCAGTCAGGAAGAATCTATCATACCGAATATAATCCTCCTAAAGTTGCTGATGTAGATGACCACACCGGTGAGCCACTTATCCAACGTGACGATGATTCAGAACAAACCATACGAAAAAGATTGGCCGTTTACCACGAGCAAACCGAACCATTGGTCAATTATTATTCTGCGGCAGCGAAGCAACCCGAATGTGGAATTCAGTTTTCATCGGTACCGGGTATAGGTGATGTTGAGTCGATTTCCGGGGATATACTTAGGCGGTTGAAGAAGTAACATCGTTTTTGTTCTGTTGGTTATGTTTTTTTTAAATTGTAGTAAATCCAATCTCAGCTTAAAATACTCGGTTCCGTTTCTTTAAATGTCCTTACAGGGGCTGTGTATTTTATGTCTGGGAAAACCTTATACGACAAACTTTGGGATGATCATTTAGTCCATCAAAATACGGACGGTTCGTCGCTGATTTATATTGATCGACACCTGGTTCATGAGGTGACCTCACCTCAAGCCTTTGAGGGACTGCGTCTGGCGGGTAGACGCCCTTGGCGAACATCAGCGAATCTTGCGGTAGCCGATCATAATGTACCTACGAAATACCGCCACCAGGGTATTAAAGATCCTGTTTCGCGTTTGCAAATAGAGACTCTGGATCAAAACTGTAAAGATTTTGAAATTACCGAGTTTGACATAAATGATCCGCGTCAGGGGATTGTTCATGTTATTGGCCCGGAACAGGGTGCAACTTTACCCGGTATGACGGTTGTTTGCGGGGATTCACATACGTCGACACACGGTGCTTTTGGAGCGCTTGCTTTTGGGATCGGCACTTCCGAAGTGGAGCATGTTTTAGCGACTCAGTGTTTGACCCAAAAAAAATCATCGAACATGTTGATTAATGTCACCGGAGACATGGGTGTAGGTGTCAGTGCCAAAGATATTGTTCTCGCAATTATTGGTCAAATCGGTACCGCAGGCGGCACAGGTTATGCGATTGAATTTGCCGGTACTGCGATCGAAGCTTTGTCGATGGAAGGTCGAATGACCGTGTGCAATATGGCGATAGAAGCCGGCGCGCGCGCTGGCATGATTGCAGTGGATGATATTACGATAGACTATGTCAAAGGGCGTCCTATCGCACCTAATGCACAACAATGGGATTGGGCTGTACGGGCTTGGCGAGAGTTGCATAGTGACCCCGATGCTGTCTTTGATTCGGTTATTGAGGTGGATATTTCCAGTTTGCAGCCCCAGGTGACCTGGGGTACGTCGCCGGAAATGGTGGCGTCGATCTCTGGTTGTGTTCCTGATCCTGCCCAGGAAGAAAATCCGGTGAAGCGGGAAGGGATGGTGCGGGCACTGTCCTATATGGATTTGCAACCAGGCACGCTGATTACTGACATTTGTCTGGATCGTATATTCATTGGCTCTTGTACGAATTCGCGGATAGAAGATTTACGAGCGGCTGCCGCAGTGATTAATAATGCGAAAGTGGCTGATAATATAAAAGAAGCTTTAGTTGTTCCCGGATCCGGTCTGGTCAAGCAGCAGGCAGAACAGGAAGGTCTGGATAAATTATTTATTGATGCCGGTTTTGAGTGGCGTGATCCGGGCTGTTCGATGTGCCTGGCAATGAACGCGGATCGATTGGAGACGGGCGAGCGTTGTGCGTCGACGTCTAACAGAAACTTTGAAGGACGCCAGGGTTATGGTGGGCGTACTCATTTAGTCAGCCCGGCGATGGCCGCTGCCGCTGCGATATCCGGGCATTTTGTCGATTGTCGAAATGAGTGATTGATTGTTCGGGACGCGTGCATATATTCGTCTAAGCCCTGCTGCACATCCTTTTTGTATAGCGGCGCATGTGATGGTTCTCACAGACAATAAATATATAGCTTAAAATTTTTATCGAATAGTCTTATATGTATTTAATTTGGTATAACACATAAACCTATGCAAGCTTTTCATACACTAACCGCTTCGGTCGTTCCGCTGGACCGATCTAATATTGATACTGATGCAATTATTCCTAAACAATTTCTAAAGTCCATTCGCCGTTCTGGGTTTGGGCCTCACTTATTTGATGAGTGGCGTTATCTGGATCATGGTGAGCCAGGTATGGATTGTAGTACCCGACCCATAAATCCTGATTTTATTCTAAATCAAGCGATTTATAAAGATGCGAAAATCTTATTGACACGAGAAAATTTTGGTTGCGGTTCTTCCCGGGAACATGCGCCCTGGGCTTTAGAGGATTTTGGCATAAGGGTCTTAATCGGGCCGAGTTTTGCGGACATATTTTATAATAATTGTTTCAAAAATGGCCTGCTTCCCATTGTTTTAAATTCGATGATCATGGATCAGTTATTTGATCAATCAGAACCTGGGTATGAATTAACGATTGATCTGGATGCGCAAACAGTCATGACACCTGATGGGAAGGAATTTTGTTTTGAGATTGATGGATCAAGAAAATGTCGATTATTAAATGGTTTGGACGATATTGATTTGTCCTTGCAAAATGCCGAAGAGATTCGAAACTACGAATTACTCAGGCAAAAACAAGCACCCTGGTTATTTAATGAGTTATAGGATGACTGTGAGTTTCTATTTTGAATGTCTTCATAGTCGGCTTGTGCTCTGATCAATCCTTGCGGATTTTCTCTACTGACTAATAAGTCGGGCAATTATATAGCGCGCTTAATATTAACTATGCAAATTTATTCGAGTGCGCTTTTTTTATTTTTATCATCTGTTCAGCATATTCAGTCTTAAGGATGCCAGTCTTTAGTTATTCAGGATGTGTGAAATCATCCCTTTAAGTTTTGCTGCATCATTGATGTCGGAGAAGCCTGAGAATAGCAAAGGCTCGAGCATTCTTTCCATTAAACTTGATGGGTGGTTTCTTTTTTAAAAGGGTTATATTTAGGATATGAATAAAAAAATTGCTGTATTCCCTGGTGACGGAATCGGGCCGGAAATCATTACCGAGGCATTGAAAGTTATTCAATGTTTGAACGAACTTTACGCTGCAAGCATTGAAATCGAACACGGTCTGGTGGGTGGGTGTGCTTATGATGCTAACGGTACTCCGTTGGCCGATGACGCATTGACACTTGCAAAAAGTGCAGATGCTATCCTGCTTGGAGCGGTCGGCGGGCCAAAATGGGAAGCGCTGGAATATTCGTGTCGTCCTGAGCGCGGCTTACTTAAGTTGAGAGCGGAACTGGATCTGTTTTCAAACTTGCGGCCGGCGGTACTGCACCCCCAATTGGCAGATGCTTCAACGTTGAAGCCTGAGGTTGTCAGCGGTTTGGATATAATGATTGTCAGGGAACTGACGGGTGGGATTTATTTTGGACAACCTCGAGGCATCCGAACTTTACCAAATGAAGAGAGACAGGGATTTAATACATTAGTATATAAAGAGTCGGAAATTCGTCGTATAGCTCGATCGGCATTTGAAATTGCGTTAAAACGAAACCGGCGTGTATGTTCGGTTGATAAGGCCAATGTTCTGGAATGCTCTGAATTGTGGCGTGAAGTGGTTGAATCGACCGCAAGTGAATATCCCGCAGTAGAATTAAGTCATATGTATGTTGATAATGCAGCCATGCAACTGGTTAGAGAACCCAAACAGTTTGATGTGCTGGTAACCGGTAATATGTTTGGCGATATATTATCCGATTGTGCGTCGATGCTGACAGGATCTATAGGCATGTTACCATCTGCTTCTTTAGACCAGCATGGCAAAGGTATGTATGAACCTATTCATGGCTCTGCGCCCGATATTGCCGGAACCGGACGGGCGAATCCATTGGCGACGATTCTTTCTCTGGCGATGTTATTACGATATAGTTTTGCCGAGACTGATTTAGCCGAGCGGATTGAACAAGCAGTAAATATGGCCCTGGACTCAGGTATCCGAACGGCGGATATCGTTTCATCAGGAACGCAACAGGTAGATACATCGCATATGGGAAGTGCAGTAGTTGAGGCGTTACGAAAGCTGGCGGTTTGAAGAGTTAATAATTTAAAGAGTGAAACGAAGAATCATCGTAACCTTCAGTATTCTTACTGGAGCAGTATGCTGGAGTTCCTTTCTCAAAAAGAGCCAGGCATTCGACCGAATCGATTTTTTAATTGTAACGGTTGAACAAATTAAACTCGTTGATTTATTGTGATGGGATCAGGCAGGCTGATCCTTTGTAGAACTTATGTTGATCCATTAGCAAATGTATAAAAATAATTAGAAATTATGACTAACAAATATAATGTGGCCATTGTGGGGGCAACAGGAGTTGTGGGAGAAACCCTTCTGTCCATTTTAGAACAAAGAAAGTTTCCGGTCGATCAAGTGTATCCGCTGGCGAGTCAACGTTCAGAAGGAAAACGTGTTGGCTTTGGTAACCGGCAGCTTGTTGTTGAAAACCTGGAATCTTTTGATTTCTCAAAGACACAGATAGGATTGTTTTCAGCGGGCTCGGAGGTTTCTGATATTTATGCACCAAAAGCCGCTGATGCGGGTTGTATTGTTATAGATAACACGTCCAGGTTTCGTTATCAGGACGATATCCCATTAGTTGTTCCTGAAGTTAACCCCAATGCGACGGGTGATTATAAGAACCACGGAATAATTGCCAATCCAAATTGCTCGACTATTCAAATGATGCTTGCATTAAAGCCAATTTATGATGCGGTTGGAATTGAACGGGTGAATGTGTGCACATACCAGGCGGTTTCCGGCACAGGTAAAACTGCTGTGGACGAATTAGCCAAACAAACGACGGATATATTCAACAGCAGACCCATAGAACCCCAGGTATATCCCAAACAAATCGCATTCAATGTATTGCCGCAAATTGATGTGTTTATGGACAATGGTTATACCAAAGAAGAAATGAAAATGGTTTGGGAAACCAGGAAAATACTTGGAGATCAATCGATACAGGTGAACCCGACTGCTGTGAGGGTGCCGGTCTTTTTTGGGCATTCTGAAGCTGTCCACATAGAAACGCGTGATAAGATACAGGCTGAGCAGGCCAGAGAAATATTGCAATCTGCGCCGGGTGTAACTGTATTGGATGAGAGAAAAGAGGGTGGTTATCCCACAGCAGTTACCGAATCTGCGGGTAAAGATAATGTGTTTGTGGGCCGCATACGTGAAGATATTTCTCATCCAAAAGGATTGGATTTATGGGTTGTCGGTGATAATGTGCGTAAAGGAGCGGCCTTGAACAGTATTCAGATTGCAGAGTACCTAGTAAAAAATTACATCTAGGCTAGTCTTAAAAGGAGTAAAATAACGACACCTGTCGCGGATGAACAGCGATGGGATGATTGATATGTGAAGGAGAGAGAAGTGGGTAAGTTTTCAAAAACTATGGCTTTTATGGGGCTGATTTCGCCAGTAACCGCAAGTGCATTGGGTGTGGGAGAAATTAAACTTCATTCTGCTTTAAATCAGATTCTTAAAGCGGATATTCCCTTGACAGCTTCCAGTTCGGAGTCGGCGTCCGAAGTTCGTGTTAATCTGGCGTCCCCGTCTGCCTTTGCAAGAGCGGGCCTGGATCGACCAGTTTACCTTTCAAGATTGCGATTCAGTCCGGTAAAACAAGGCAAGCGTTTAGTCATAAAAGTGACATCACGTGATGTGATTCGCGAACCATTTTTGAATTTCCTGGTGGAAGTGAATTGGCCTCAGGGAAAAATGTTACGTGAATTTACTGTATTGCTTGATCCCCCTGCAACGTATCAAAAAAAGGTTAATCCTGTTATCTCGACTCCGAAAACAGCATCTGGAACAGTGACTAAGTCTCGATATGCTGTTGATTCGCCTTCGAATTATGGGTTTAACAAGACACCAGTTAATAACAGTCAAGCGGTCAGCGCGTCGAATCAACCTAAGGATTCTGTCTATTCGCGTAGAAACGATACATTATGGGGTGTGGCCGAACGAGCGAAATCTGATTCCTCTATTTCCCAGGAACAAATGATGATTGCTCTGTATGAAGCGAACCCACGTGCATTTTTCAAGAAGAATGTTAATGCTTTAAAAGCGGACCACAGACTCAAAATACCTTCACGCGATAAGATACTAAAATATTCTCGGCGTGAAGCCCTGGCAGAATTTCGTCGTCAAAATGACCAGTGGGCCGGTAAGGTCGAATCGGCAAGCGTCGCGGATAATAAAAAATCCAGTGGTGTGAAATCTAAGCAGGTTTCGGTTGTTCAAACTACTCCAGACAGTCAATTGAAACTGGTCTCACCAGCAGAGGGTGAAACTGTTGGTAAAACAGCATCTGCTTCGTCCACGGTGAACGAACCGGCGCAAGCGGATTTGGCAATGGAAATGGCGGAAACAGTTAGTCAGGAGAATGATGAACTGAAGGCTCGGCTCAAGCAAGTTGAACAGCAACTTGCGATGATGCAGAAGATGCTGACATTGAAAAATAAACAGCTAGCAGGTATTGGTTCAAATCCGTCTGATTTGTCAGGCGTCGAAGGTGACGAAAAATTCATCGATTTGGAAAATACTGAAGTTAATGTAAATGAAGCTGCCATTGATAGTGAAGAAAGTGCACAGGAAGTCGTTTCGAATGAAGCAGAAAGTACGCTGATTGAGCCGGACTTAGGCGCGATTACTGAAGTTGGAGAAAATGTTCCGGATTTGGCCGCTGAAGGTATAGAGTCACTCAACTTGGAACAGGAGCCAACGGAGTTATCTTCTGTTGATAATGTTGACACGGGTATGGAGTTAGCCGATTCTTCTGAAGCGGCGCAAGCAACAGAATCAAAAGCAATAACACCACAGTCTGATTTGGAGGATGCGGTACCTGCGAATAATCAACCGGTTGCAGCAAAATCAATACCCAAAGCCACACCGGTGCCAGAGCCATTGCCGGAAGAAGAAAGTTGGTTAACGGAATTACTTTCTGAGCCCTTTTATCTTGCAGCAGCAGGAGGGGGTGTTGTATTACTTATTATTATGGCTTGGTTGTATACTCGTCGTCGAGATAATATGGCGATGATAGAGACCGAGAGTATTTTATCTGCCCCGGATACGATAAAGAATGTCGAAGATAAAGAAGATGTAGCAGACGAAACTCCGGATACTTCTAGCAACGATATCGGCGCAGTTGCCGAAAGTTCTTTTCTTAGTGAATTCACACCCAGTGATTTTGACGCTCTGGAAGCGGAACATGATGACGTGGATCCAATTTCTGAAGCGGATGTGTACCTTGCATATGGGCGTTATCAACAGGCTGAAGATTTGATAAGAAGTGCTATTGAAAACTATCCGGAACGCGACGAATGTAAATTAAAACTTCTTGAGATTCATTATGCAACAGAGGATAAGGAATCCTTTGAGTCGTATGCGCAAGAACTTGCGGGGATGAAATCGAATAACCCAGAGTTTTGGGCAAAAATTGTTGAAATGGGCAGGGAACTCTGTCCTCAGTGCACGTTGTTTGGCGACGGTGGTCAGATCATTACCAAAACGGGTGTGGATTTAGCGGACGAAGATTCATCTGGATCGTCGGTCCTTGGTGCGGATGAGTCTGGTAGTAGTGAATCTGGTGAGCAAAATGCGTTGGACAGTTTGGCACCTGATCTTGGCTTCGACGTGGAAACGTCCAGTGAATCAGAAGACGATATAGAGTCTGTGACCAAATTACTTGATAGTGAAACGGCTGAAACAGAAATTCTTGATCAAGAAACACCTCTGGAATTTTCTTTTGATCCACAGGAAGACAATGAAATGCCGGAGGTTATTGCTGTTGATTCGGAGTTGGATGAAATTAATCTGGATTTTAGCGAAGAGTTGAGCAGTGAAGATAATTCGATTGGAGAGATGACTGAACTGGATAGTTCAGGCGGTAATGAGACTTTGGAGTTCGATCTTGATTTTACTGCCTCTTCCGAACAATCTGAGTCCGCTGAAACAGATGGCTTGGGTCTTTCCGATATGAACGAAATCGAAACTAAACTCGATTTAGCCAAGGCTTATGTTGAAATGGACGATCAGACTTCGGCGCGGGACATACTGTCCGAAATATTAGCCGAAGGCAATGACGAGCAAAAAACGGAAGCGCAGGCTCTGGTTGAGGTTTTGGAGAATAAAGCCTAATCGTATTTACTTGGGAGCGAGGATTCAATAATATACGAATCTTGACTTGTCTTATTGTCCGTCTTCTGCGTTGTAGCAACAGTTGCGTAGCCCTGCTATGCGCCTGTTGCTACGCCTTGAAGACAAACAATAATCC
>Ga0114934_10000019_pt1 | contig 77781 bp, 58 predicted proteins | sample 4SBtaG_2_FD_99695 | JGI IMG/M metagenome (GOLD analysis project Ga0114934, IMG submission 99695) | Deep subsurface microbial communities from Kolumbo volcano to uncover new lineages of life (NeLLi) - 4SBTROV10_white metaG | ecosystem: Environmental > Aquatic > Marine > Volcanic ...
CAGCGGTTATGATTTCTCCCGGCTTCACTGCTCGCCCCCCTCGTCGAATGGTCGCGCAGTCCTTACCACCGGCGCCCTCATCGCACTGGCTCGTGCACGGTCACCAGCTTGGTGCCGTCGGGAAAGGTCGCCTCGACCTGTACCTCGGCAACCATTTCGGCCACGCCGTCCATCACCTGCTCTCTCGCGATCACGCTGGCACCCGCCTCCATCAACTCGGCCACGGTGCAGCCGTCGCGCGCGCCTTCTAGTACGAAGTCGGTCACCAAGGCGACGACCTCCGGGTAATTAAGCTTGACGCCGCGCTCCAGCCGGCGCCTGGCCACCATGGCAGCGGTAGCCACCAGCAGCTTGTCGCGTTCCCTCGGTGTAAGATTCATCGCTTCGGCCTCCTATCCCGGGACAACCCGATCAGGCCGACCACACGGTCGGCGTCAACTCTACCAGCCCCACGAGTCGTTGCCTCAGCGCTGCCCAACACCTGCCCAGCGCCTCGCGCAAGCGGCCCGGATCCTCGTCGAGCAAGCGCAGCACGAGCAGCGCCCCCGGGCAGGACACCGAGGCCCGCGTCCCCTGCGCGTAGTCTGCTATCACCTGCCTTGCCGTATCAAGCTGTCCGGCCGCGTCCGGGGCAAGGTAAAGCAGCGTGGCCAGCGCCCGCGCGCCGCCGAACCCAGCGCGCGCTGAGAGCAGCCAGGCCTGCCCCTCGGGCAAGCGTAAGCGATCGGCCCAGGCCAGCCGACCATCGATCTCTATCGTCCAGCTCTCGGAGAAAGCAGCGTCGCACAGCTCTTCACCCGACGACACCCTGCCAAGCACGAGCATTTCTCCCACCAGCGCGCGCGCGTCACCACGCGCGCGCACCACGGTCTGCCGCTTCAGCCGACAGCCATCGAACAGGATGGTTCCCTGCGGCATGTACTCCAGCCACCCGCCCTCGGCCACGCCCAGCTCGGTGTCGACGCCGCAGTAACTACCGGGAATGGCTCGGTACACCTTCTCTGCCGCCTGCCCGAGCACCAGTGCGCGGGCACCCGCACCAAGCTCAACGTTCACCCGCAGACGATCGCCACCGACCAGGCCGCCCGAAACGTTGGCGATCACCGCCTGCACGAGACCGCCTTCATCCGGGCGCGGGGTAAACACCCGCAACGGCGCGCTCTGGTAACGGCGGGTTACGACCGTCTCCGAACGCTTGGCCGCCAGCGCCAACGAGACCTCTCCGTCGGTAGCGGCCAGCGAAGATGACGCCGGCCCAGTTGTCGCTGTAGCTGTCGTGATCATACCGTGAGGTGGGCGCGCACCTCGGTCTCGTCCATGTCCGCGCCGCGCCCTTCTACTACCAGCCGGCCGCCTTCCATTACCGCGTAGCTGTCGGCCAGGCGGCGGGCAAAGTCGAAGTACTGCTCCACGAGCAGTATTGCCATCTCGCCGCGAGAAGCCAGCAGGCGTATGACTTCTTCTATCTGTTTTATGACCGAGGGTTGTATGCCCTCGGTCGGCTCGTCGAGCACCAGCAGCCCGGGCCTGGTGACCAGCGCGCGCGCGATGGCCAGCTGCTGCTGCTGGCCGCCCGACAGGTCGCCGCCCTTGCGCGCGCGCATCTCGTCGAGCACCGGGAACAGCGACCAGACCTCGTTGGGCACGTGCCTGTCTATCTTGTCCATGCCCGAGTAACCGGCCTGGAGGTTCTCTTCGACGGTCAGGCGTGGAAATATTTCGCGCCCCTGCGGAACAAGTGCCATGCCCGCCCGCGCGCGCTCGTGCACCGGCATGGTCGTCACGTCGTCACCACGCCAGTTTACACTGCCGCGGGCCGCCACCTCCAGCCCGAAAATCGTCCTGAGCAGGCTCGTTTTGCCAACCCCGTTGCGTCCGAGCAGGCAGGTGACCTCGCCCGGACGAACGTCGAGCGACACCCCCCGCAGGCAGTGGCTCGCCCCGTAGAACAGGTGCAGCTCCTTTACGCTCAGCATGGGGTCCGTCTTCCAGTGTTGCGATCAGCGACCAAGATAGACCTCTATTACTTCTTCGTTAGCCTGCACGGTGTCTATACTCCCCTCGGCCAGCAGGCGGCCTTCGTGCAGAACGCTCACCTTGCTGTCGAGTGCGCGGACAAACTCCATGTCGTGTTCCACTACCGCCACCGTGCGCGCGCCGGCTATGGACGTGAGCAGCTCTACGGTGCGCTCGCGTTCACCGGTGGTCATGCCAGCTGCAGGCTCGTCTACCAACATCAGCTTCTGATCCTGCACCAGCAGCATGCCGATCTCCAGCCACTGCTTCTGCCCGTGGCTGAGGGTAGCCGCGTCGTCGAAGCGAACGCCGAGCAGGTCGATGGTCTGCAATACTTCTTCTATGCGCTCGTGTTGCTCCGTGCTCAGCACGGCAGCCAGCGTAGCGAACACCGAGCGGTCGTTCCTGAGCGCCAGCTCCAGGTTCTCGAACACGCTGAGAGCCTCGAACACGGTGGGCGCCTGGAACTTGCGGCCTATGCCGAGCTCGGCTATCGCCGCTTCGTCGAGTGGCAGCAGGTTCACCCCGCCGTCAAAAATAACCTCGCCCTTGTCCGGCTTCGTGCGCCCGGTAACCACGTCCATCATAGTGGTCTTGCCTGCCCCGTTGGGCCCGATAATGCAGCGCAGTTCGCCGGGGGCAAGCACAAGGCTCAGGTTGTCGAGCGCCTTGAAGCCGTCAAAGCTCACCGTGACACCGTCAAGGTATAGCATCGAGCCGGCGGCGACCGGTTTGACCCTTCCCTGGCTTACGCTGCCGTCAGCCATCCTGCGTGTCCCCCTGCTCGCCGGCTACTTCGCTTGTGTCCACGCGAGAGACGGCCCGTCGTTTTTCACGACGGGAGCGCAGGCTGGCCACCACGCCCACCAGGCCGCCTGGCATGGCCAGGGTCACCAACACGAACAACGAGCCGAGAAAGAACAACCACGCGTTGGGCATCAAGCCGGTGAGCACGGTCTTGAAACCGTTCACCGCCAGCGCTCCTGCTATCGCACCGTAGAGCGTGCCGCGGCCACCCACGGCCACCCAGATGGCTATCTCTATGGAGTTGGCCGGCGAAAACTCGCCGGGGTTGATGATGCCGACCTGCGGCACGTACAAAGCCCCCGCTAAGCCGGCCATCATGGCAGAGAGCACGAAGAGAAACAGCTTGAAGTTTTCTACACGGTAGCCGAGAAAACGCAGCCTGCTCTCAGCGTCGCGTATACCTGTAGCCACCCGGCCGAGCTTGGACGCCACCACCACGCGGCTCACGAGGTAGCCCCCGGCCAGCGCCAGTAACGAAGCCATGTACAGGCCCGCCCTTGTGGTGGCCAGCTGCAGGTCCATACCCGCGAGCTCCTTGAAATCGGTCATGCCGTTGTTGCCGCCAAAGCCCATGTCGTTGCGAAAGAACGCGAGCAGCAGCGCGTAGGTCATGGCCTGGGTGATGATTGCAAAGTAAACTCCCGACACCCGCGAACGAAATGCGAACCAGCCGAACACCAGCGCCAGCAGGCCCGGGACAAGCATCATCATCGGCGCGGCGAACCAGAAATGGTCAAAGCCCAGCCAGTACCAGGGCAGCTCTTTCCAGTCGAGAAAAACCATGAAGTCGGGCAGCAGCGCGTTGCCGTAGACACCCCGCGTGCCGATCTGCCGCATCAGGTACATGCCCATCGAATAGCCACCGAGCGCAAAGAAGGCTCCGTGGCCCAGGCTCAACGCGCCGGCGTAGCCCCACACCAGGTCAAGACTCAGCGCCAGCAGGGCGTAGCAGAGATACTTGCCCAGCAGGGTCACGGTGTAGCCCGACAGGTGCATGACCGAACCGTCTTCAAAGGCGAGGTTGAGCGCGGGCACAAGGCAGGCCAACGCCAACAGGCCACCAAACCGGGCCCAGCCGCGCCGGTCCATAACCGATATCAACCTGTTTTCCTGCCAGTTCATCGTGTCGTTACGAGCTTCGCCATCGCTCATTCTTCGGCCGCGCGGCCGCTCATGGCGAACAGTCCGCGCGGTCGGCGCTGTATAAATATGATGATGAACACCAGCACCAGGATCTTACCCAGCACCGCTCCTGCCACGGGTTCGAGAAACTTGTTTATCACGCCCAGGCTCATCGCCCCGGTCAGTGTTCCCCACAGGCTTCCCACCCCGCCGAAGACCACCACCATGAAGGAATCAATAATGTAGGACTGGCCCAGGCTGGGGCTCACGTTACCAACCTGGCTCAATGCGACGCCGGCCACGCCCGCGATGGCCGAGCCCAGGCCGAAAGTGAGATAATCCACGCGACCGGTATTAATGCCCATCGCCGAAGCCATCTCGCGGTTCTGCGTCACGGCTCTCATCTGCAGGCCCAGGGCGGTATAGCGCAGCAGCAGGCCGAGCGCGGCCAGCACCGACAGCGCAAAGGTTATCACGACCAGCCGGTTCCATGTCAGCGTTACCACGCCAGCCAGTTCGAAACCGCCGGTCATCCAGAAGGGATTTTCTACAGCGCGGTTGGGCGCCCCGAACACCGTGCGCACCGCCTGCTGAAGGACCAGGCTCACGCCCCAGGTCGCCAGCAGGGTTTCGAGCGGGCGGCCGTAAAGAAATCGTATGATGCCGCGCTCGAGCGCTACGCCCACCAGGCCGGTCACGAGAAAAGCCACCGGCACCGCCACCGGCAGGTAGAGATGAAAGTGATCGGCGGGAAGGTAGTCGCGAAACAGCTCCTGGACCACGAAGGTGCTGTAGGCACCCAGCATGATCATCTCTCCGTGGGCCATGTTGATGACTCCCATCACGCCGAAGGTGATGGCCAGCCCCACAGCGGCGATGAGGAGCACCGAGCCCAGGCTCAGGCCCTGGTAGAGCTTGCCCACGTTCTCAAGCATGCGCATCCGGGCCTCCATGTCGGCCATGATGCCTGCCGCCACCCCGCGGACACGCGGGTCGGGTTCGTAGAACTCGCCGTCGGCGTCGGTTTCCGTCAGGCGGGAAACCATGGCGCGCACCTCCGAGCTCGTGCTTTTCGACAGCGTCGCTAGACCGGCCAGCCTAGTGGCGGCGTCAGTGCTGAGCAGCCGCGAAGTCGCCAGCGCTATCTCCATGGCGGCCTTGAGATCGGTATCGTCTTCGTTGGCCAGTGCCTGAGCCAGCGAGCCGGCCATCTCGCTCGAAGGATAACCGGTGGCCGCCTCCACCGCCGCACGACGACGCTCAAGGTCCTCGCTGAACAGGTCCATGCGGCTCAGAACCGCGCGGATCGCACCGCGCAGCGAGTTGTTGACCATTATCTTGCGTATGTCGCGCGAACCGGCCTCGCCCAGGGACTCTCCCGTGCTGGGATCGCTGAGCAGGTAGGCGCTGCCCTCGCGGCGGGCATCGACCAGACGGTCGTCCGACACGCGTCGATACAGTCGGCTCTCGAGCATGGAGCCCAGCAAGCCCGAGGCGCGCGGATCACCCAGGGCGCCAAGGGTATTTATGGCCTCCATGCGATCGCTGTAACTCGACGAAGCCAGGCCGGCCGCCGCGGCTTCAAAAGATACGGCTCCGGAAGGAGAGGCCTGTAAGGGTGCCGCCATTGCCAGCAACAGCAGGAGGGCAGAAGCCGGGCGCGAGAAGTAGTTTCGGTAGTCTCTCATCGTCCCATCTTGCTCGGTGATTTCCTGAACGACGGGCGACGTACCGGCCGGAATGTCGCCCGGGGGAGACGGCTCCTGCCGCCTCCCCCGGCTTGTTTCTGAAGCCATCCCCCCCATGGGGCTGGCATAGTTGAATCGAGACCCTAGTTAAACTTCGGCTTGGTGCAATTGCCGCAAACCCAGGGATACGACCAGTCGGCAGTGAGCTTGGCGCTTTCAGGAATGAAAGGGCTCCAGGCGTCGGCCTTGATCGTCTCGTCGGTCTGCCACACGATGTCGAACTGCCCGTCAGGCGTGATCTCGCCTATCATCACCGGCTTCGACAGGTGGTGGTTGGTGTTCATCACCACGTCGTAGCCGCTGAGCGAGCGTACTTCCTGCCCGTACATGGCCTGCCTGACGGCGTCGACATCGGTCGAGCCCGCTTGGCGAACCGCCTGCGCCCACATCTTGAAGCCTATGTAGTGGGCCTCCATGGGGTCGTTGGTCACGCGCTTCTTGTTCTTGATGAACTTCTGCCAGGCCTTGATGAAGTCCTCGTTCTCGGGCGAGTCGACCGACATGAAGTAGTTCCACGATGCCAGGTGGCCCACGAGGTTGCTCGTGTCTATGCCCGACAGTTCTTCTTCGCCCACCGAGAAAGCAACGACCGGAATGTCCTCGGCCGAAATGCCCTGGTTGGCCAGTTCCTTGTAGAAGGGAACGTTGGCGTCACCGTTGATGGTCGACACCACGGCCGTGCGCTTGCCTGCGTTAGCGAACTTCTTCACGCGGCTGACGATGGTCTGCCAGTCAGAGTGACCAAACGGGGTGTATTCTTCCATTATGTCGGATGACTTCACTCCCTTCTTGCGCAGGAACGCACGCAGGATCTTGTTGGTGGTGCGGGGGTACACGTAGTCGGTCCCCAGCAGTACCCAACGCTCGGCCTCGCCGCCTTCTTCGCCCATCAGGTATTCCACCGCGGGGATGGCCTGCTGGTTGGGCGCCGCGCCGGTGTAGAACACGTTGCGCGAAGACTCTTCGCCCTCGTACTGCACGGGGTAGAACAGCAGCCCGTTGAGCTCTTCGAAAACCGGCAGCACCGACTTGCGGCTCACCGATGTCCAGCAGCCGAATACAACGTCGACCTTTTTCTGCTCGACCAGCTCCCTGGCCTTCTCTGCAAACAGCGGCCAGTCCGATGCCGGGTCAACGACCACGGCCTCCACTTCGCGACCCAGCAAGCCGCCGTTGCGGTTGAGGTCGTCGATCATCATAAGGACCGTGTCCTTGAGCGTCACTTCGCTTATCGCCATCGTTCCCGACAGCGAGTGCAGCACGCCTACCTTTATCGTGTCTTTCTTTGCCTGGGCTGAACCCGCCGCCACGCCCACGCATATCAAAGCGCCCGCGGCCAGCAGCGCCACCTTCTTGTAGCTGAACATCTTCATTATTCCTCCTTTTGTCATTTTAAATTAAGTCCCGGTCATTGCGGGCCTCGAACGAAAGCCCGTCCAGCCCGGCTGTCACACATCTCCCCTGCCCCTTGCAGAGCAATAAAGGGGCCAACGGCCGGCCTGTTTTCTGGCCGTTATACGGGCCCGCAGCGGCCCGGGCTGCTGGTAACTGCTGCATGCACTGGCAGCACATTGCCTGTTTCACGGGCACTCAGTGCCCCGTTGGCCTCCCTGGTGGCCGGCAAAAGACAGCCCGCGGGTGCCGGCGGGCAGGCCGCGGGCGGTATCAAAATTGCACTGCACGCGAGTTACCACTACACGCGAGTCATCAGGAAGCACGCCGGGAGACCGGCAAAAAAAAAGGGAGGAAACTAAACAGTGAACGTATACAGAAAATCAGCCGGTACCGGCCTCGCCGTGGCCCTGCTGTTCGGGCTTTCGGTCGTGGCCGCCCAGGCCGGGATCAGCCAGGACGTGGGCAACGGATCCTACAGCCTCGGGGCAGGATTGAGGGCCAGCTACAACAGCGTCGAAGACGGCGCACCCAGTGGCGCCGATCGCTCAAACGACTTCAACCTGGAGACCCTGCGCCTGTACGGCTCGGGATCGTTGAACGACTACATCAGCTTCGAGGGCAACGTGGACGCCACCGAAGACGACGTGAAGCTGCTCGACGCAGTGGTGAAGGTAAAGCTCAACGATCTGTTTGAAGTCTGGGGTGGGCGTTTCCTGCCCCCGTCGGATCGCAGCAACCTGAGCGGACCGTATTTCCTCAACGCCTGGACCTTCCCCATCGCCCAGAAGTACCCTGCCATTTTTGCCGGGCGCGACAACGGCGTAGCGGTGTGGGGACAGACCGGCGGCGGTGCCTTCAAGTACCAGGTGGGCGCCTTCGAGGGTTCGCAGGGTGTCAACAACGACGAAGACAACCCGCTGTTTGCCGGCCGTCTCACCTTGAACCTGTGGGATCCCGAGCCGGGCTACTACAACTCGAGCACCTACTACGGGTCGAAGGACGTACTCGCGATCGGCCTCGTAGCCATGAGCCAGTCCGACGGCGCGGGTGACGGCATCTCGGGCGGAACGGGTGACTTCAACGGCTGGAACATCGACGTCCTGGCCGAAAAGAACCTCGAGATGGGCGTAGCCACGCTGGAAGGCGCGTTCTACGACTACGACTCCGATGGCGCCACGGGTGGCACGGCTGAAGGCGACGGTTTTTTCGTGCTCGCCAGCTGGCTCTGCCCGGAAACGAGCAGCATAGGCCCGCTGGAAGGACAGTGGCAGCCGATGTTCCGTTGGCAGGAGTTCGAGAACGAGGCCGACACAGACGCGACCGAGCTATGGGAGCTCGGGGTCAACTACATCATGGACGGCCACAACAGCCGTATTTCGTTGGTGTTCGGAGAAGAGGATCCTGCCGGTAGCGGCGACAGCTTCAACAGTGTGCGCCTGGGTATGCAGATCCAGATCTAAGCTCCAGGCTCTGAACTCTGGGGGGATTCCCCGATAGGAGTGGGGGAGGCGCGGCAACAACGCAGCGCCTCCCCCTTTTTGCTCCTACCACTGGGTCAGGGCGCCGTTGTCTATCCAATCCTGTATCGCCTGCTTGTCAGCAAACGACAAAGCCGGCAGACCGAAAGGCATCTGCAAACCAAATCCCGGCGTTGCCAGAGCAACTTTCTCGTAGAAATAACTCGATACGGAGTCACCCGGAATCACCAGGGTGGATGCGACCTGCGTGGAAGCTACCCCGACAAGCGCCGATCCCGCACCACCGGCAGAAAGGTCGAGTCCCTGGAAGGCCGTGAACGAATCGTGGCAGCCCGAGGTGGCGCAATTCGTGTCCATTATGGCCTGCACGGCGTCGGGCAGACGCGGTCCGCAGTCCATCGAGCAGTTGGTGAGATTCTCTCCACCGGCGGCGTCGCAGGTGCCGTCACCACAGTCGGTGACGGCGTTTATCCAGTCAGCGATCGTGGTGATGTCGGGAGCTGACAGGGCTGCAAGTGGCGGCATGGCTAAGCCGAGGGGCGGCGGGTTCTGGGTAATCTTGGTGTAAAGCCAGCTGTTCACGAGATCCCCCGGCTCGACCCGGTCGGTGGCAATCTGTTCTGTAGAGGCTACGTTTATGGTTTGCGCACCCGAGACGCCCGCCGACAGCACGAGCCCCGCCCCGGGGAGCGAAGTGGCCGCGCTATGGCATCCGAGCGTGGCACAGCTGTCCGTGAAGATGTCCTGCACTTCTTCGCTTACCTGACTGCAATCGACCGGGCAGGTAGTGGCGCCCTCGTCGGCGTTGTCACAAGTGCCATCGGTACCGCAGGATCCGGTTATGCTGTGCGCAGAGCTGACCGACCCATCCTGGTAGAGCGCCCCCATGCAGGCCTGGGCCAGGGCCACTGAGCTGGCCGCGCCCGCACAAGCGTCGAGGGAAGCCAGGGTGGCGTCGCTACACTTCTTGGCCACCCCGTCGGCCAACTTACCAGCGGCCTTGGTGATCTTACCCTTGGCATCGGCCTGGGCGAGGTCGCTGCAGTCGGCCGAAGACTTGCCCTTATCCACCGACTCGTAGCACTTCGCGATCGTCTTGAGTACGGTCTTCGCCATCTTGCCACCGCCCTTGGACATGGTGTTGAGACAACCCTGCTGGTCCTTGGACAGGCTCACGTCGGCGCTGCCGAAGGTAGCCACTGTCATGGCCTCGGCCTCGGTCCTGGCAAGACAGACCTGGCAGGAAGCGAGGTCCGAAAAACCCGCTATGGCGCCCACCGAGTCGCAGGGCCAGGGGCAGGACGACAGGGCACCGGTCTCGCCGAGGGTAGAAACACACTTGCCACTTATACCCGCCAGCGCCTTGCTTTCGGCTCCGGCAATCTTGCCCTTCAGGTCTCCCGTCGCGACGCTGCCGCAGTCAGAGGCCAAGGCGGGCGTACCCTTGCCCATGGCGCTCTTGTAGCAGGAACCCAACTCTTTGAGGGCCGTGTTCATGTACTTACCTACGTTCTTGTTGATGGTCTTGCGGCACTTCTGCGCGTCCTTGGACGGCTGCGTAACGTGCGCAGGGAGCGTGGTGGGTACGAGAAACACTGCCACGGCAAAGACCGCGACGAAGTTCTGGGCTGGCGTCATGATGGGAATTCCCTCCTGTGAATTATCCGGCCGCCAATTGGCAGGCGGCCAACCTTAAACATGCCACCACACGCGTTGTTGCGTCAAGGCAAAAACAACAGTGCCCCCCGATCGGGGGGTGAGAGAAAACACTGGGTGTTACTGGCTCAGTTAACGATGGGCCGTATTACCGACCGCTTGCCCTCGTTGATCTGCTTGAGTTCGGCGATGCCTTCCTCCGCAATCGCCTGGCCGATGTTCCACTCGCCCTCGCCGGCGATCTCGTCCATGTCGACCCACATGCTGTAAAACGGCATCGTGCGCTCGGTGATCAAGCCGCCGGAATACAGCGTCTTGATCAGCGTGCGAAAGATATTGCTACTGTCACGCATGAAGCTGCGCCGGGTATCGTCGGTTATGGCCTCCGACATGGCCGCCACCGCGAAGTCGGGATCTATGCCGCAGCGCTCGTACAGTCCGCGGCGCTGGTCTGCGCCCACGAGGTTGAAAAGCAGGTCCTCGAACATGTCGCGGCTGTAGTCTTCGAGCTCGTTGCGTATCTCTTCACCCACACCGGGTACGTTCAGGCGTGCCCAGATCTGCCCGAAGCGATGGTGAAAAGCCTCGTCTGTCATCACCAGCTGGGCCAGGCGGCTGAGTACCGGGTCGTTGGCCTCCTGGTACAGGCCGGCAAATATGCCCATGGCTATGCCCTCGATGACCATCTGCATGCCGATGAGCTTCTCGTAGATAATGTTGGTACCCACTATGCGATTGAGCACGCGATCCAGCGTTTGGGTGGGCGGTGTGACCTCGCCGAAGCGCGAGTGGAGATAACGCGCAAAACCCTGCACGTGGCGGGCCTCTTCGCGGGCCTGGTTGGTCGCGTACTCGGCCGCCCCCGCGTCGAGCAGCATGTCGGCCAGCCCGGTCGAGATACTGAGCGCGCCCTGCTCGCCGTGCAGCACGCCGCTTATACGCATGAGCGTGGTCTGGTTGGCAAAATTGATCTGCTGCCCCTCGTCCAGTGTGTCCCATATTGCCGAGTGGCGTTCGGGAATCTGGCTGATCGGAATAAGCGGTACATCGGTGGGAGCAGCGATGTCAAAGTCTATGTAGTCGGGGTCGTCGGGGTTCCAGAAGTGCTCGTGGGTACGCGCGATCAGCGTCTCGAATTCGGGCGCGCGATCGAGGTAGCGGTCCGAGTTAAGCATGGCCGCGAAATCATCGCGGGCCACTGCATTGAAAGCAGGGTTGATACTGGTCTGCCGGTTACGTTCCCGGTCTTTGTCTGACATGGCCATCGGGCGATTGTGGCAGACACGCCGACCGTTGACCAGCAGGCCTGCCCCCCGTCTGCGCCTGGCGATGCGCAAATGGCGAACAGTCCGGCCTACAGCAACCAGCTGAGCCCCGCCCTCAACCTGTAGTCGGGCACCAGCGACAAGCCCGAGTTGTTGAGCACCGTGGGCAGGTCGAGCTCAAGATGCGCCACCAGGGAAGTACGCCAGGAGTACAGAATTCGCGGCCCCAGGTAGACAGCGGTCAACGCCGAACCGGCTACCTTCTCACCCGCCTGGGTATCCTGGCCCTTGCTCTGCATGGTCGCCACCAGCTGCATCGCCATCCGATGCTCGGTTGGCCCGTGGGTAAAAAAAACGCCGGGTCCAGCGCTGACGGTCAGGTCATCAGCGTGGCGATAGTCGTGGTCTCCTTCCGTGCGCAAGCTGTAGTCCACCGCCAGGGACACGAACGCGCGGCCGCGACTCGCAAACATATCGGCGCCAAGCAGGTAGTCGACCGACCCCGTGCCCAGCGCGAGGTCGTGCCCGTGCAAACCTCCTTCGTGGAACTCGTCGTGGGAAGAAAATCGCGCCCCCGCGCCCAGTTCCTCGCCGTGTTCCTCGCCGTGCTCTTCCTCGGCCAGGAGATCGCTGTCGCCGGTGGGCAACTTGATGCCACCGCGCAAGGTCGCACGCAGCACGGTCTGGTTCTCGCCAATGTTGTCCAACGCCACCCAGCGCCCGGTCAGCGCAATGTCGCCCAGGCCGTCTTCACGACCACTCGTCGTGCCGGTTTCAATTTCCTGGCGAAAGCGCCGCTCTATCCACGGAACACTGGCCTGCACTCCCCAGCTGGGGTTGAAGTTATAGCCAACGAGCAGCTGGGTTATCGAGCTGCGCAGCATCTCTCCCGCGTCGTTGTCGACCTCCTCTCCCGCCTCCCGCATACTCTTCAAGCTGCTGAACTGGGTGGCCAGCCCTACGCGCGGGCCAGCCTTGATCTGTTCCATTGCCACGGTGGTATACACCGAGCACAAGTCACAGGCGTATGCTCCTGCTGCCGTTGCAAGGCCAGCAGCCGCCACCGCCAGCACGGTCAAGAGCGATCTCGTTAAAATCCTGATCTTTATATCTCCTGATATATTAACTGCACGCGCGGTGGCAGTAGCCCGGAAGCCAGGTTGTCGAAGGGCGTCCAGCCTGCTCACGTAGTTTAGTCAAAAACTGGAGGGCCAACAAGGTACCGGAAGTGCCCACTGGACTCGCCGCGAGGCAAGCAGGGCGGATCCAGACTATCCAGCCGTTGGCCAAGAACCGCGTTTTGCTTTATCTGTCAAATGCTCCCGGTATGCGACCCCGTGTAAAGCACAGAAGAAGCGGGCGCTCACATGGGGGTGGACGAACAAGTGACCGAAGAGCTGGAACTCATGCTGCTGCTTAAGGCTCCCGGGCGGGCAGATAACGGTGACAGCGAGGCTATCGGCCGTCGGCTCGTGCCACTGCTGCAGGGATCGCCGGGCAGCAGCGACAGGAGAGTGCTCGTGGCGATCGACCAGCAGGTGACGGCCCGCGATCCCTTCGACACGCTGGTGTCGGTGGCCGTGAGAGACGAGCACCAGGCGCGCAACCTCGCGCAGGCCATCAGGGCAGAGCTGGGCGACGGCCCGGACGGCGCCACTGACCTGCACGCCCTGCTCGTCCGAAGCCGATGGCCGAAACCACGCGTTCCGCGTCCTGGAAGCGACAGCCGGGCAGACGCGGGCGTAGTGATGGTGTCGGCCATGCACCGTATCGCCGAACCTGACCACGAACAGTTTGACCATCACTGGCGCGACCGACACGCACCGCTGGCTCTCAAACACCACCCCGGTATGGCCGCCTACCAACAGAACGTCGTCGAGGAAGTGCTCACGGCAAAGACGCCATCCTGGGATGGCGTAGCCGTGCTGTACTTCGACAGCCCTGATGATCTCGCCAACAGATTGTACAACGATGAAGAAAGCCAGCAGATAATCCTGGACGACGTCGCGCGCTTCGTAGACCTGGAACGCAGCACGACGGTAATCATGACCGACGTACCCGACAAATAATCCTGGAGCCACGTTAGCCACAAAAGAAAATGCCAAAAAAATTCTGTACAGCAATCAGCTGCATCGATGGGCGGATCCAGTTACCCGTTATCAAGTACCTGCAGACTCGCTTCGACGCGGACTACGTTGACTTGATCACGGAAACAGGGCCGAACCTGCTTCTTTCAGCCCAGCGCGATAGCCGCTCGGTTGAATCGATTCTCGCGAAACTCCGCATCTCTGTTTCCAATCATGATTCTGTGGGCATCGCTGTTGTGGGGCATCACGATTGTGCCGGCAACCCGGCTCCAAAAGCCGAGCAGCTGGCCCATATCAGGGATTCGATCGCCTTCCTGCAACAACACTGCCAGGAACTGGAGGTAATAGGCTTGTGGGTCGACGAGAACCGGGATACCTCCGAGATCCAGGGTGGCCATTCGCAAGTAAAATCATGACCGGGCCGAACGTGATCGCCGTACATCGATCCACGGAACACTCCTTCAGCAAGGCCACCGTCCAGGAAATCATCCTTGTCGCGGGGCTGGGTGTTGCCGGCGACGCTCACAACGGAGCCCGCGTTAAGCATCGCTCACGAGTTCGGTCCGACCCCGAGCAACCGAACCTCCGCCAGGTCCACCTGCTGCAAGCCGAGCTCCACGACGAACTCCGAAGCTTGGGACATGTCGTAGAGGCGGGCAACCTCGGCGAGAATGTCACCACCCGCGGCATCGATCTTCTTGGCCTGCCCACTGGCACCTTGCTTAAGTTCGGCGCCGATGCCCTGGTCGCAGTGACAGGCCTTAGGAATCCCTGCAACCAGATCGAGGCGTTTCAGAAGGGCTTGCTGAACCGCGTAGTTTCGCGCGACACCTCGGGCGCGTTGATTCGCCAGGCGGGCGTCATGGCCGTAGTCGTATCGGGCGGTGTCGTCCGGACGGGAGACCGAATCGCGATCGCCACGCCGCCTGGTATTCCGATACCGTTGGGGCCTGTATAGTCGAGCCCCGCGGCTACTGCTTGCAGCTGAGCTTCGTGCCCGGGCCATTGAAGCGGCAGTCGGCGAGCACGAAAGCGCTCTCGGTGCACAGGTCGGCGGCCGCTGCGGCGGCGCCGCCGAGCACCACGGTCAGCAGCGGCGGCTCGTCACCCTGCACGAGCGGATAGCTACCGTCGCGGGCCTTTATGATCAGCCTGGCGGTGCCCGGAGTCTTCCTGGAACGATCAACAAGCATCACCTTGTCTACGCCGCCCACGGGGCTGCCGGTTTTGTCACTGTACTTCCACTTCGTGCCCGAGCCGTTCACGCGCCAGCCGCGCGTGCCCTTGCCAGTATAAGCCCCCGAAGGCAGCGCGACCTCGGCCAGCGATGAACCAACGGCGGCCTCAAGCGACAGCAGCAGGCCGTTGCTGCCAAGATTAATGTCGGCGAACGATGCGCCTACCGGTAGCGTCAACTCTCCCTTGAGCAACATCCGCTCGTTGCCCGGTACGCCGTCGCCCAGGCCCGAAAGCTTGAACCTGGGCCGCCCGGCGAGGTCACGCGAACCGTCGGTGTTGTCGCAGGTCGAGTCCACCGGGCAACTGCACTCGCCGGCCAGCCCGGCGGCTATGCACAAACCCGGGCAAGCCGCGTCATCGCTACCATCACACTGCTCGCTGCCCTCGACGGTGTCGTTGCCACAGATCGAGTTCGAGCAAGCCGAGGTATCGAACAGGCAGTCACCGCCGCAGGCCAAGGTCCCGGCCAGGTACCCCAGGCCCACGCAGTCCTGCCCTGCCAGGTTCGCGCCGTCGCACTGCTCGCCCGCGTCGATCACGCCGTTGCCACAGTTGTCGGCCACCAGGGCGATACTGACCGACGCCGGCGCCGTGCCTACCACCACGGCCTTCTGCTGGGTGACGTAGCCGGCCGCCGAGGCCTGCACGGTGTAAGTCGCGTTGGCGGGCAGCATGTAAGTCCAGCGGCCAAAGGGCAGAAAGGTGTTGCGTGCAAGCTCACCCGTATCGAAGACGTAATCCACGAGCGTCACCGTGGCCTCCATGGGCAGGCCGGTTGCCGAGTCGGTGGTGTGTACGTCCAGGCGCGCACCGTCCAGCCTGTCGTAGAGGTACTGCCAGCCGGCGCGGTTACGCGTCACGATGGCCGGCACGTCGGCAAACGCCGGCTCAAAGGCCTGTCCCACCTCCACCAGCATGGCGTAGGTACCATGGTAGGCGTAGTACCAGCTCGTGTCGTCGCCACTTATGGGTCCGCCCGAAGCCGGCGAGTAAACGTCAAAGCGGGGCGTGGAATCGACTGCGTCGATGGCGTCGGCCATGCCGTGCATCATTTCGTGGATGACGTCGTGCTCGGGCATGATCTCGTTGGCCGCACCGTTGCTGCAGGCATAAGGGTAGTCGATGAACTGGCCGTAGGCGTGCCAGCTTATGGCGGTCGTAAAGTGCCACTGGTCGCTGAGAGCAGCCATGGCCGAGCTCTCGAGTTCGGACGAAGCCGACGGTCCTCGGTAGGTCTCCATCGAGCACGACGAGCCGCTGCCGCAACCCGAGGGGCCCCACAGGTAGGGGTAGTTGCGGTTGAGGTCAACGCCCGTACACGAGCCCCCGTAGGTCTGGCGGTTCTTGCGCCACAGCGAATCCACGTCAAAGACGTGCTGGGTGCCGTCGGGGTTTACCACCGGCACGACCACGGTCTTGTAGTCGTTGACCCAGGCGGTAATCGTAGCGTCCACTCCGTAGCCGGCTGTCAGGGTGTCTACAACGTCCATGGCCACGTGCGGAGTGGCTACCTCGCGCGAGTGGTGCTGGCTGCTGAACAACAGCGACGGCTCGTCCTCGTCTACGCCCGGGTTGTCGGAAATCTCAAGGCCGTAGATGTCGCGTCCCTCCCAGCTCGTACCCACCACGAACAGCCGGGTGATGGACGGGTAGTTGGCGGCCGCCTGCGTGAGCAGCGCCTCTATCTCCGAGGGATCGTAGTACTCGGACTGCGTACGACCCGGCTCAAGCGGCGCGTCGTCAAACGAACGCAGCACCACGAAGCCGGCCTCAACCAGCTCTGCCAACGCGCGCGCGTCGGGCACATCGACCACGGCGCTGCCGGTGTCGGCGTCGTAGCCACAGCGACCCGCGTGCATGCCGTGATCGCTAAGCCAGCCGAACCACGCGCGTCGTTCGGCAGCCGAGTGCTGTTGTCCTGCGGCGGGTAGCGCGAGCTCCAGGGTCCACGGTTGGGCCGGGGCGGGAGTTGGAAAGACTGCGACCCCGCCCAGGAACGGTACCAACAGCAGGGCCAGAATTTTAAGCCGTCTCATGAGGGGGGGGGGCGCCCCGGTCAGCGCAACTTCAACAATAGGAAACCGGCAGCGGGTTCGTCAAGGTGAATCACCCTTTTTCGCCGCGAAAAGAGCTATTTTGAGCCCGAGGTGTTGGCAGCAGCGCCCAGGAAGGCGGGTTTTTCGCCCCCACCGTGCACGAGCAGACCGGCGCCGCTTATGTAGGCCGCCATCGGCGAGGCCAGGAACACACAGGCATCGCCCAGGTCCGAAGGGTCGGCCAGCCGCCCAAGCGGCACCGTGGCTGCGACCGAGGCTATGCCCTCTTCATCGCCGTAGTGCAGGTGCGCCTGCTCGGTGCGCACCATGCCGCCGATTACGGCGTTGACCCGCACACGGGGGGCCCACTCAACGGCCAGCGATTCGGTCAGGCTCAACAGCCCAGCCTTGGCTGCCCCGTAAGCCGCCGTGCCCGGCGAAGGCCTGAGCGCGCTCACGCTCGAAATGTTTACGATAACGCCGCCTTCTTCCTGTCGCTGCATGACAACGTTGGCCTGCTGCGCGCAGTTGAGCGCCGCCAACAGGTTGAGGCGCACTATCGACTCGGAGAACCTGGGCGAGGCCGTTGCAGCCTCGGTGGCCGGCGCGCCACCGGCGTTGTTGACGAGCACGTCGAGTCGGCCGTGGCTGTCTACCGCGGCCTCGATGACGGCCGCGCTGGCATCGGGGTCACGGACGTCAGCCTCAACGAACACGGCCTCGCGACCGTCGACCGACGGCAAGACATCGGGGCGCGTGCGACCGCAGATGAGCAGCTCGGCCCCTGCCTCGAGAAAACACTGGCTGATGCCCCGGCCCACACCCTTGCCGCCGCCGGTTACGACGACGACCTTGCCACTGAAGTCGAGTTTATCTGCCATCGTCAAGCCTCCAAGCCTGCCCTGTCCGCACATCCTATACCCAACAGTCGGGCTATGCGCTCGCGGTGCCAGTCGGGGTCGCCCAGCAGCGTAGCCCCGGCGCGCGCGCGCTTGAAGTACAGGTGGCAATCGTATTCCCAGGAAAAACCCACCCCGCCGTGCACCTGTATCGATTCGGCCGCAGCCGTGAAAAAGGACTCGCTGCAGTAAGACAGCGCCAGCGAAGCCAGGCGCGGCAGCGCGGGGTCGCCGACCGAGGCGGCCCAGGCAGCGTAGTAGGCCGCCGAGCGTGCGCTCTCGACCTTGACCATGACGTCGGCCAGCTTGTGCTTGATGGCCTGGAAGCCACCTATGGGCCGGCCGAACTGGCGGCGCTCTTTTGCGTAGGCCACCGTGCTGTCGAGCACCCGCGACGCGCCACCAAGCTGCTCAGCAGCCAGTGCCACCGCGGCGAGATCAAGCGTGTCTTCAAGCTCGGCCCAGCCACCGACCATGCGCGCGTCGGCCTCGAGCAGCACGCCATTGAGCTCAACGCGGGCCAGGCGACGGGTATGATCCATGCCCGGTGTCGCGACGCAGGCCAGGCCGTCGGCGCCGGCCTCGACAAGGAAAAGCGCTATGTTATCCCGGGAGCCACCGCCGGCCTCGCACGCGGCGACCACCAGGAGGTCGGCCGTGGCCCCGTCAACGACGAAAGATTTAACGCCGTCAAGGCGCCAGCCGTCACCGTCGGCAGTAGCAGTCGCTTTTATTCCGCCAGCGTCGCGTGAACCGTCGTTCTCGGCAAAGGCCAACGCCGCGCTTATTTTGCCCGCGGCTATGCGAGGCAGCCACTGTTGCTTCTGCTCTTCGCTGCCGGCCAGCAACAAGGCGTTGGCGGCCAGGCAAACCGTCGAGAAAAACGGTGCGCACAACAACGCCGCGCCCATCTCCTCCATGAGCACCGACAACTCGACCGCACCCAGGCCGTAACCTCCGTACTGTTCGGGCAATGCCACGGCCGTCCAGCCCATCTCGCCCGACACGCGCTGCCACACGCCCTGGTCCCTACCGAGCTCGCCCTGCATGGCCTCACGAACCTGCCCGGATGAGGACTGGTCGGCAAGAAACTCGCGCGCGCTGCGGCGCAGTTCCTGCTGCTCGGCTGTCAGTGAAAAATCCAGTTGCCTTTCCCCGCCTGACCTTGAGTCAGGTACCGTAGACCTTCTGCGGAGGCTCGCTCTTTTCTACCAGGCCCGCCACTGCCCCTCCCAGGTCCGAGGGCTCCCAGCGCTGCCCGCAGTCGACCTCAACGCCCGTGCGCCAGCCGTCGCACAGGCTCACGCGACCGCCGTCCACTTCGAACACCCGGCCCGTGACGTCACGCGCCGCCGGGCTCGCCAGCCACGCCACCAAGGGCGACACGTTGGCCGGGTTCATGGCATCAAAGCCTTCTTCGGGGGCTTTCATCATGTCGGCAAACGCTCCCTCGGTCATGCGCGTGCGCGCCGATGGCGCGATCGCGTTGGCCGTGATGCCATAACGACCCAGTTCAGCGGCCTGTACCAGTGTCATCGAAGCTATGGCCCCCTTGGCCGCCGAGTACACCGACTGGGCGATGCTGCCCTGCAGGCCCGCACCCGAGCTGGTGTTGATGATGCGCGCGTCGACGTCGTCGCCGGCCTTGGCGCAGTCGCGCCAGTGGGCAGCCGCGTGGCGCGCCACGCAGAAGTGGCCGCGCAAGTGCACGCGCAACACCGCGTCGAACTCTTCGACGGTGGCGTTGGCAAACATACGGTCGCGGACGATGCCGGCGTTGTTGACCACCACGTCAAGACGGCCGAAACTCTCGAGGGCGGTGGCAAGCAGCGAGCCAGCCCCGTCCCAGTCGGCCACGTCGCCGGCGTTGGCCACCGCCTGGCCGCCCGCAGCGCGAATGATCTCTACGACTTCGCCGGCCGGGCCGCTAGACCCGCCACTGCCGTCGAGTTCGGCGCCTATGTCGTTCACGACCACGGCCGCGCCTTGGCGGCCGAGCTCAAGCGCGTGCTCACGGCCCAGGCCACGGCCCGCGCCGGTGACAACGGCCACCCTTCCTTCGCAGATACCCATCTCGTCGTCTTCTCCCCGTCCAGCTGTCCCGTTACACGCGCTCGATTATGGTCACGTTGGCCTGGCCGCCGCCCTCGCACATGGTCTGCAGACCGTAGCGGCCGCCCGTGCGCTCGAGCTCGTGCAGCAGCGTGGTCATCAGCCGCGCCCCGGTGGCACCCAGCGGGTGACCCAGCGAGATGGCACCGCCGCTGACGTTGACCTTGTCCATGTCGGCCTCGAGCTCCTTGGCCCAGGCCATCACCACCGGCGCGAAAGCCTCGTTGATTTCTACGAGGTCAATATCGTCCAGCGTCATGCCGGTTTTCTCCAGTGCCCAGCGCGTGGCGGGCATGGGCGCGGTGAGCATCCACACCGGGTCGGCCCCGCGCACGCTCAAGTGATGAATGCGCGCCCGCGGCTTGAGCCCGTGTTCCTTCACTGCGCCTTCACTGGCTATGAGCAGCGCCGAGCTCGCGTCGGATATCTGGCTGGCCACCGCTGCCGTTACGCGCCCGCCCTCGCTCAGCGTCTTCAGCGTCGCCATTTTTTCAAGCGAGGTGTCTCGGCGCGGTCCCTCGTCGGCGGTGACGCCTTCGAGCGGAACGATCTCGCGATCAAAATGCCCCTCGTCCTGGGCCTTTATGGCGCGCTGGTGGCTCTGGTAGGCAAACTCCTCCATTTCCTCGCGCGAGCACTCCCACTTTTCGGCGATCATCTCGGCCGAGCGAAACTGTGACACTTCCTGGGTACCGTAGCGCTCCACCCAGCCCTTCGACTGCGAAAAAGGATCCTCGTGACCGTATTCCTGGCCCGCCAGCATCGACGAGGAAATCGGGACCTGGCTCATGTTCTGTACGCCACCGGCAACCACGAGGTCGCTCGTGCCGCTCATCACGGCCTGGGCCGCAAAGTGCACAGCCTGCTGGGCGCTGCCGCATTGGCGATCGACGGTCGTTCCCGGCACCTCGTCGGGCAGGCCGGCTGCCAGCCAACAGGTGCGCGCAATGTCACCGGCCTGTGGACCGATGGTGTCAACGCAACCGAAAACCACGTCTTCGATGGCGGCGGGATCAACGTCGTTGCGATCCATCAACGCGCGCAGGCTATGCGCGCCCAGGTCGGCAGGGTGCACCTGGCTCAAGCCGCCACGGCGCCGTCCGACCGGCGTTCTCAGCGCATCTACTATGTATGCTTCGGGCATGTGGTCTCTCCTCTTCTACCCCTCTCGGGTTTCAAGCCTTTAATGTTTCCCGCCGGCGGTGCCCAGTAAAGCGGGCCAGGCAAGGTCGTCTTCCAATAAAAGCAGCGGCAGGGCAACGTCGTCGGCTACTTTTTCAAAGACAACCTGCAGGCGGGCCCCTATGACCAGCAGGCTGGGATCAACGGGCTCGCGCGCCTCGCCGCTACCGCTGGCCGCGCCGCCACGAACAACCCTGCCGAATATCCGGAGCGTGGGCGCCTCGTCGAGCTGGATGACGGCTACGTTGTAGGGCGCGTCTTTTTCAAAGGCCGGCAGCAACGGGGGGTGTGCCACGCAGTACGACCACAGCTGACCTCTACCCGAGAGTTCCTGCCAACCCGTATCCAGCGACTGGCAGTCGGGGCACATCGGGCGGGGCGGAAACCTCAGGCGCCCGCAGTCAACGCAGGCCTGCACCACGAGTTCGCCGCGCAGAGCGGCCTCCCACATGGGCGCGTCGGCGGGGTCGTCTGTCACCGGCAATGGTCGTTCGTCTATCATCGTAACGGCAAGCCTCTAATTTCTCAGCAGCAAGGCCGAGCTCGGCACCACGTGGGCCGAAGTCACCAGGCAGAGGTCGGCGCCTTCGACCTGGGAAGTCGAGCTCCCGCGCATCTGCCGAACGCCCTCGTTGAGCAGGTTCATGCCATGCACGTAAGCCTCCGACAGGCTCCCGCCCGAGGTATTGACGGGCAGCGAGCCGCCCGGCCCCAGGGTGCCGCCTTCTGCAAAGCCCCCGGCCTCGCCCACGGGACACAGCCCGTAGGTCTCGAGTGATAGCAACACCAGCGGACTGAAGGCGTCGTATAACTGCGCCACCTTCACGTCGGCCGGCACGGCATCGGCCTGCCTCCACAGCTTGCGCGCGGTTGCCCCCGAGCAGCCGGCCAGCGGATCGTCGCAGTGAAAGTTTGTCATCACCTGGTACTGCTCGCCCATGCCCTGCGAAGCCGAGTGTATGAACACCGGCCGGGTGCGGCAGTCGCGCGCGCGCTCGGCCGACACGATGACCAGCGCCACCGCGCCGTCGCTCTCGAGGCAGTTGTCGTAGAGGCAAAGCGGTTCACTGATCCAGCGCGCGTCGAGGTAAGTGGCCAGGTCGAGTGGCTTCTCGTACATGGCCGCGCGGGGGTTGAGGTTTGCGTGTTCGCGTTGAGCCAGCGCCACCTCGGCCAGTTGCTCGCGTTTAAGACCGTACTCGTGCATGTAGCGGCGCGCCATCAACGCCACCTCGTCCACGGGTCGCAGCAGGCCTACCGGCCGCGAGTACTTCCACTGGTCGGAGATACGATCGTTGACCTGCGCCCAGACGCGGCTGCTCTTCGCGCCTCGCTTGCGCGACCGCCACACAACTCCCACCTGCGCCATTCCGCAGGATATGGCCATGGCCACCTGGGCCACCGCCCCGCAGGCCGCCCCACCGCCGTGCGCCACCTGCGAAAAGAAATTGAGCTCGCCCATGCCCACCGCGCGCGCGAGCTCGAAGTCAGACGGCCCTTCCATGGTAAACGACGCGAGAGCGTCGACCTCGCTGGGATCGACACCCGCGTCGGCCAGCGCGTCGCGCACCACCCGGCATGACAGCTCCAGCTCGCTGGCCCCGAGGCTGCGCGCGTACTCGCTTTCGGCAAGCCCCACGATGGCAGTGCTGTCACTCAACGAGCCCACGCCGTCAGTTGACTCCCTGCAATTGCAGTTGGCCTTCACGGGGCTTGTTGTCGATGTCCGCAAGAACGGCGTCCGCCAGGCGGCCGCGGTGCCAGGCCGAGCCACCCCAGGTCATCTCCAAGGCCCAGGCGCGCTTCATCCACGCGTGCAGGTCGACCTCCCAGGTGTAACCAATGCCGCCGTGAACCTGCAGCGAGGTCCTGGCCGCCAGCAGCGCCGCCTCGTCGGCCATGGCCTTGGCCTGCGACACGTGCAAGCCGGCGTCGGTGTGACCGGTCGCCAACGAACACGCCGCCCGGTACACGACAGGCCGGGCAAACTCGACGGCGACCTGGGCCGTGGCCAGGTGATGCTTGACCGCCTGGAAGCTGCCTATGGCCCGGCCGAACTGCTCTCGCTGGCCGGCGTAGTCAACGGCCAGGTCGATAAGCTTCTGCCCGATGCCGAGTTGCTGCGCAGCGCAGCCGAAAGCCGCGCGGTCGAAAGCCGCGTCGAGCAAACGCGTGGCCCCGGCAGCCTTGGCCAGCAGGCTGTCGTCGCCGGGCTTCCAGTCAACGGTGAACAGGCGCCGCGCGGCGTCGTTGCAAGGCTGGCGGATGAGTTCAACCTGGGCGCGCTCAACTGCGTGCAAAGATCCATCAGCGGCCAGCAACAGCAGCAGCTCGGCCACGTGGGCGTCGGCAACGCAGGGGTTGGCCGGATGCTCTATGGCCAGCCGGGCCTCGCCCGCGGCCACGAGCGGCAGCCACTTGTCGGCGACGCTCGCAGGGGTGCCACCCCCGGCCGCCAGTGTCTCGAGCAGCGGCGCTGCGGCCAGCACTGTTTCTACAAGCGGCTCGGGCAGGCAAGCCCGGCCGCTTTCTTCGAGCGCCAGGACCAGGTCGACCTCGGCCATGCCGAGGCCGCCGTGCTCTTCGGCCAGCAGCAGGCCAGTGAGGCCCAGCTCGGCCAGCCCGCTCCACAGCCCATCGCTGCGCCCGCTTTCGCCAGCCCACAGCTCGCGCAGAACGTCGGCCGTACAGTCGCGCTCAAGCAGCGCGCGCACACTGTCGCGAAACATCAGCTGCTCTTCGTTGAAATGAAAATCCACGGTTCGCCCACCTAGCCCCTGGGCAGTCCCAGCAGCCGCTCAGCCGCTATGTTGCGCTGTATCTCGTTGGTACCGGCGTATATCGGACCCGCCAGGGCGAATTGAAAACCGTCGAGCCAGTCGCCGACGTCGCCCGCCGCCCGGGCCGTGGGCAGCAACTCGGCACGCGGCCCGAGCAAAGCCATCGCCGTCTCGTGCATGGCGAGATCCATCTCCGACCAGAAAATCTTGTTCAAGCTCGACTCGGCGCCGATGCTGCCGCCGCCGATGATGCGACTGGCCGTGCGATAGGTCTGCAAGGCATAGGCCTCGGCCTGCATCCAACCGCGTATCACGCGGTCGCCCAGCGTCGGGTCGCGTTGGGCCGCCTCTGGATTGTCGCGAAGCAGTGCCACCAGCTTGCGCGCCGTGGCCTGGTAGCGAGCCGGGCTGCGCAGCATGAGTCCGCGTTCAAAACCGGCAGTGCTCATGGCCACCTTCCAACCGCCGCCCTCTTCGCCCAGCAACTGGTCGACGGGCACGCGCACGTTGTCGAAGAACACCTCCGCGAAACCGGTCTCGCCGTCGAGTTGTTCGATGGCCCGCACCTGCACGCCCTCGGCGTCAAGCGGTACGAGCATGAAACTGAGCCCGCGGTGACGCTCGGAGTCGGGGTCGGTGCGAAAAATACAGAAAATCCAGTCGGCCCACACCGCACGCGAGCACCAGGTCTTCTGGCCGTTGACAACGTACTGGTCGCCGTCGCGAAAAGCAGTGGTGCGAATGGCTGCCATGTCGCTGCCCGCGTTGGGCTCGCTCCAGCCCTGGGCCCAGACGTCGATACCGGCTGCCATGCGCGGGAGAAAGCGCGCCTTCTGTTCATCGCTGCCGTACTCCATCAGCGTGGGGCCGAGCAGGAAAATGCCGTTCTGGTTCACGCGGCCGGGCGCGCCCGCCCGGTAGTATTCCTCTTCGAAGATCAGCCACTCGATGAGATCCACGCCGCGACCGCCGTACTCAACCGGCCACGACACCATCGCCCAGCCGCCCTCGTTGAGCTTGGTTTCCCACTCGCGGTGAGCGGCAAAGCCCTGCTCGGTGTCCATCGACGGCAGGGCCTGTCCGGGCACGTTGGCCTTGAGCCACTCTCTTGCTTCCGCGCGAAACGCGCGCTGTTCCTTGGTGTAGTCGAGATCCAAGAGGGTCAGTCCTTGTTGCCCTTGCCGCCGGACTTCTTACCGCCGTCCGAAAAACTCGCCTCTCGTTTTTCAACGAAGGCGTCGCGCGCCTCCTGCGAATCGGGCGACGCGTACATCTCGTAGGTAAAGCCCTGCTCAAAACGGTAGCTGCGCTTTATATCCACCGGCTCTATGCCGTTCAGGGCCTCCTTTGCCACGCGCACTGCGCGTGGGCTCTTGGCAGCAATGACGGCGGCCAGCTCGCGGGCGGCCGCGGCCAGTTGATCGCGAGGATGCACGCTTTCTAGCGCGCCCAGCCGGTAAGCCTCGAGGGCGCCTATGGGCTCGCCGGTAAAAAACATGCGCCGTACTTTCTGCAACGGGAACATGCGCGCCAGGTGAGTGGCCGCGCCCATGGCTCCACGGTCTATCTCGGGCAGGCCAAAGGTCGCGTCGTCAGAAGCCAGGATGATGTCGGCCGAGCCGACCATGCCGATGCCGCCACCCAGGCAGAACCCCGACACCGCCATCACCACCGGCACCGCGCAGTCGTGTATCGCTGCAAATGTGTCGTAGCAGCCGTGGTTGACCTCCACTATGCGTGAACTGTCGGCGGCGAGTTCCTTGACGTCCACCCCAGCGCAGAAGCCGCGCCCCTCGTTGCGACAGAGCACCACGTTTACCGACGGATCGTCGCCCAGTTGCGTAAACAGTCCCGCGAGCTCGTGCCACTCGCCGCTGTCAAAGGCGTTTACCGGCGGCTTGTCCAGCAGCAACTCGGCCAGCCCGTCGCTTATGCTTGTCTTGAATGCCATTTGCGTTTCTCCCGTCAACCCTCGCCCGTTCCCTCGGTCGGTACCCGCCCTCAGCCCGCCAGCGCAGCCAGCCGCGCGCGCGCCTGCTCAACCATTCCTTCTATCAATTGCGCACAGGTCGGGCGATCACTGATGAGCCCCGCGACCTGGCCGCTGGGCAGCACGCCGTCGGCGGGGCGACCGTCTACCATGGCGCGCTGTATGAACACCGGCGCGTTGGCTGCCATGAGCGTCTGCGTGGGGGTCAGCTTGTCTGAGCTTCGCATGGCCAATGCCGAGCGCAGCAGCTCGGGTATGCTGGCACCGCTCATCTTGCGATACTCCAGGGCGCTGGCCAGCGCCCGGGCCAGTCGCACGGCTGAACTACCGCTCTCGAGCCGGTCGAGAAACTCGTTGCGTATCACCCGCTGCGGCATGCCGTCGACCTCGCGCGTGACGACCACGTCGGCCACCCCGGCCGCAAAGTAGCGATCAACGGTGGCGTCGGGTACCGGGCTCTCGGCGGTCAACAGAAATCGCGTGCCCATGGCTACACCGTCGGCGCCCCAGGCCAGCGCCGCGGCCAGGCCGCGTCCGTCGTGGAAACCACCGGCTGCCAGCACCGGCACATCGACCACGTCCAGTACGGCCGGCAACAGCAGCGAGGTCGGCACCACGCCCGTGTGACCGCCACCCTCGCCGCCCTGTACAACAACGATGTCGGCTCCCAGCTTGACGGCCTTCTCGGCGTGACGGGCCGCTCCCACCGTGGGCACGCAGACAACGCCGGCCTTCTTCATGCGCTCGATGAAAGCCGCGTTGGGTGAGCGCGAGTAACTCGCCGCGCGTACGCCGTGCTCGACTATGCTTTCGACGATACGGTCGGCGCCCGGCTGCTCCATCAGGAAGTTCACGCCGAAGGGCTGGTCGGTAAGCTCGCGCACGCGACGGATGGCCGCGTCGGCCTCGTCGGGGGTCATGACGGCACAGGCGAGAAAACCCATGCCGCCCGCATTTGCCGTGCCGGCAACCAGCCCGGGCGTGGCGACCCAGCCCATGGCCGTCTGGACGATGGGGTAGCGTACCCCGAACAGGTCACAGGCGCGGGTGTGCAGAGGATCGCCCACAGTGCTCAGCCTTTTTTTGCGGCGCTGGATTTCGCTGGGGGAAACACTGTCGCGCGAAGGTTGTGGGGGTCCAGCCGGTCCCTGAGCACCGCCAGCTGTTCGGCGCTGGGCGCCGGGGTCTCGACGATGTTGTCGGCCAGCGCGAGCTCAAAACCCGTGGCCTCCTGCACCTGCTCAACGCTCACACCGGGGTGCGTGCTCACGAGCCGCATGGTTTTTATGCCGGCTTCATCGTTGCCGTTAAAGTCGAGCACCGCGAGGTTGCTGACGACCAGGCGGTAGTCGTGAAATTCGCGCCGGGCACCGGCCGGCCAGCGAGAGGGGTCGTAACTCACGCCCGATAGCATGTCGACGCTCTCTACGAAGCTGCGCGTGGAGTGACTGGGGATAAAAAAACTACAGGGGTGGTTGATGGTGTTGCCGGGTATGCCACGCACGCCCAGCAACGCGACTTTCGGGCGCGTGTAGTCGCCGATCACCGAGATATTTGTGCCACCGTAGCGATCGATCTGCGTGGGCATGGTCATCGCGTGGCGACGGCCGCCGGCAATGAGATCGAAGATCGCGCGAAAGGGCAGCCAGCCTTCCACCTTCAGGCGATAGTCACCGCGCGGGCCGGGAGGCACGGGTTCGCCCACGAGCATGCACTCGCTGTCGGTCATCATCAGGTCGGGGTTGAGCGTGAGCCAGGCCAGGCCGGCCGCCAGCCGCGGTGCCGTTCCCAGTCCCGACGCGAGCAGCTCGCCGTCGTCGGCCCAGGCTCGCGCCGCCGCCGCGATGCAGAGCTCAGCGAGGGTGAAATCCGCGGCCGCCTGTTCGTCTTTTGCTGTCTCGTTTGCTGCCATGATCAGTACGCCGCCATCAATAGATCGTGGACGGGATGGCCGTTATGTGATCGCGGCCGCCCGCGTTTTTAATGTACGCGGCGTGGTCCACGTCAAGGTAACGCTCGCGGTAAGCCCCCCAGGCCTGCTCATCGGCAGCCGCAGCCGAGTATTCCTTCAAGTGCGCAGCGTCTATGCCGTAGCTGGGTGAGCAGCCGGTGGGGTGCGCGCCCAGCGGCACCTCGACCACGCCCGACACCTGCGAGCGGTTTATAAGCATACTGTGTACGCAGCCGTCCTCGAGCATCTCGTCGGCGGTGGTGATGCGCTCGCAGCTCAGGTAGGCCTGATCGGCCGCGGCACAGAACAGATCGTCAAAGTATGGATCGGGCCCCAGCACCTGCCCATTGCCACGGCTGTCGGCCTGGTCGACGTGCACAAGCGCGGCGTCGAGCCTCAAGGCCGGCATGGCGAGCAGGGTTTCGCCGTCATCGTAGGGCGAGCTGATGGTCTTGAGTTCGGGGTTGCGCGCTTGCACGTCTGTGGCCAGGCCTGCGCGCGTGGGCAGAAAGGGCAGGCGCATGGCCGCGGCGCGCAGTCCCCACTGAAACATGCCCTCGTCGATCTCGGTGATCTCGAAGTCACCGGCCTGGCGGGCACGGCGAAAGTGCGCATCAAGAGCGATGACGTCGAGGGTTACGAAGCCGAACACCAGCCGCCGCACGCGCCCGGCGGCGCACAACAGGCCGACATCGGGGCCGCCGTAGCTCACCAGCGTGAGATCGGTGAGCGGCGAGCGCAGGATCTCGCGCACCAGCGCCATGGGCTTGCGGCGGGCGCCCCAGCCGCCTATGCCCAGCGTCATGCCGTCGGTGAGTTGGCCGACGACCTCTGCTGTCGTCATCGTCTTATCGGTCGCGTGCAAACCTTATCCCCGTTGTCTTCCGCCGCTTGAACTGCTTGGCCGCGCCGATTACCGGCGCTGGTTTCCCGCGCTGGTTTCCCGCGCTGAAATCGAGCGACTAGAACACGTTCTACTATCAAGGCGTCGTAGTGAAAGAAAGAAAGGAGGGGGAGGCTACCAAAGGGCCGAAAGGAGCAAGACCTCACGGCGATGCGGCTATTGGCGCGCGGGGTCAGCTGGAATCGCGAGAAGGTCAGTAAATTTTGGCCTATAGCTCGTCCTGGCCAAGCGCCATGACCTCTGGATAATTCATCTTACCCATGGGCGGCGGAATAGCGGGATCCGAACTCTCCGGAATCCAGATGACACCATAGCCTTCGCACGATTCGCAGGGGTCCCGCCAGCGTACATGCCCGTCCGAGTTCATGTCGCGTGCGCCAGCGATGCCCCTTCCGGAGCACATGTCACACATCATTCGAGAATGGTCGTTTTCTTTCGCGATCTGGTCCGCCCGCGCTAAGTCCCCAGTCTTCAACTCATCCGTCACACCTGACTCCCGCTACCGTTCGTATCTCCAGCACTGCCAGAATCTGCCACCCCGGTGGCCGGCTTGCGATTTCCCTCAGTAAGTTTTCCCTCCGCCTTAAATAACCCTGCGAGTTGGATACGGCCAATGGTGAAGAAAAAGCCAGCTGTGAGATACAGCACAACCAGGAGGCTAAGGCCGCCGGATGTTGGGTCCAACGCCGCCAGAGATAAGCCGAGGCATAAGATGCTTACTGCCAACGCGTAGCTCATGTGAGCATAGAACTGGGCAAAATAAAGATAGAATTCCTGGAGAAACTGAAACGATTCCCACTTCTCGCCTTCCACTGCTGGGCTGTTCTCTTCTATCGCGATTTTTCTGAGCTCTTTGCCACTCCACAAAAACCAGCAGATCTCGATTACCAACTTCAAAGGTCCAAGCAGAATCTGCCACACAACGCGATAGTTGTGCCAGAACGAATATCGCCTGGCTCTGCGGCGACACCATCCACAGATTTATTGCAGACAAACCTTGGAGAAGCGTGGTCCGCTCAGGCGCTCCAGCGAAGCTCTGACATAAAAATGTAACCGAAAATGTCGCCAGTAAACCGGGCACCAACTGCGCCATCACAAAGCCAAAGACAAGTCTGTTCACTGAGTTTTCCATGTTCTGCGAGGCAGCCCGCTGCCCCGGCCTCGCATCAGCCCAGCACCTCGACGAACTCGGCCACTACCCTGAACTCACCCTCGTCATCAACGGTGAGCTCGATGGCGTCCAAGTCCGGGTTGTTCGGCTTGAGCGTGATCTTGACGTGGCGCCAGACGCCGTCGTCCGCGTCGACCTTCTCGCTGTGGTAACGCTTGAGCGTGTAACGCTCGCCTGTTTCGGGATCCGGGCGCTCGCTCAATTCGACCAGCACCGTCCTGCCCTGCCGGCTGCCGGTGACCGGGGTGGAGAACACGCAGTACGATCCGTCCGGTATCGCTGGCTCCATGGACTGTCCGACCACCTGGGCCACGAACATGCCGTCGCGCAGCTGCCTCGAAGTATTGACCTCGATCCACTCCCACTCGCCCTCCTCGGAGTTCTGGGATTCGCTGAACGCTCCCGCCGCCGCTTTCAACGGCACAAGTGGCAAGCAGGTCTTGTACCTCTCTTCTCTCTTTCCGCCTTGCACGATGCGCGGTACGAACCGCGCGGACGCGGGCCCTGACTCTTCCGACGAAACGAACCACGACGTGTCGCTGCGGATCTTATTGCGAAGGGTGTCTTTCCTCAGGTAACCGGCCAGCTTGCGAAAATGCCTCACCATGGCGCCTTCATCGCTGAGCTCGTTCACCGCTATCTCGATCACGTCGTAGCCGTTGCCGCGCAGCCAGCCGCGGATCTCGCGGTCCTTGTCGGCAGTGACGCGGTTGCCGTGCAGGTGGCCGCTCAAGCCGTCCAGATAGATACACACCCCCTCGCCATCCTCGTGGTGGTCGGCGCGGTATATAACGTCCGGCGTGGTCGTGCCGATGGCCCGGTCCAGGCGAAGCTGCTCTCCCCGCGCGCCCTCCTCAAACCCGGCCGCCAGTAGCAGATGCCGCAACCGGCGTTCCGCTTCGTTGACAGGGTACGAGCCTTCGCGCGCCTCCTGGCTGGGCTGCCTGGGCGGAATCTCGTGCCCCTCCGCCAGCAGCTGCCCCCATTCATCGAGCCGATCGAGCGCGAGCACGCGGTCGAGGTGCTTGTGATAATAAGCGTTACGGAAGGTCTGCAGGCAGTCTACGCAGGAAGTCTCGCAAGCAGCCGGGCAGTCTTCTACAATCTCGCGGGCCACCTCAACGATCTCAGCGAAGTGAGAACAGATCTGATCGAGAAGGCCTGAACCGCCAGGCATCGGGTCCCACAACAGGGCGTCCACCTCATCGCGGGTGACGTGGCCTATGACGAGAATCTGGAGATCGTCGAGATGCATGTCCAGAACCCGCGTGGCAGCCATGCGAAGCGCTTCAAGCACGCTGTATGCCACCGAGTGATTCTCGCAGGCGGGCAGTGAGAGCACGTCGGCTACGACGTCGGCGTAGAATCCCACCGACTCGACCGAGCGGCCGCAGCGCTCCTGGTGCGAATCAGCAAAGCTCTGCAACTGCACTTCCGAAGACAGCGGCGACACGCTCTGCCCGCAAACCGTACATACCGGGTAGCCGTAGCGCGTGAAGCGCTCTATGGACGCCGACGAACCCACATTGACCAGGCGCAGGCCGACCCCCTTGCGCAAGTGCAGTTGTTGGTCTCCCCAACTGAAGGCGGTCCCGCCGCTGTGCTGGTCGCGTTCCAGGCCATAAACGGCCACTCCCATCTGGAAACGCAGCTCTTCTTCATCGGATATGTGCGATTGGTGGGCAAGGTCGACATCGCACACGGCAAGCGCAGACAGCACGGTCGCGCCCAGCCCGGAGGGTTCCACCGTCGGCTTGGTCTGTTTTACGGCCTGTCGCTCGCTGGAAACCTCGAAGACCGGCATCTCGATGCGATCTTCGTCCACGTCTCGATGAAAGCGCCGGGCTACAAAGCGATTGCCGTTGGCGTAGATCAGGTTCCCAGGCACGTACTCGCGCAGCGCCACGCTGGGAGCACGCGGCAAAGAAAACTCCATGGCCCCGCTGCGCCAGAACGGAATCTCGGCATTACCCAGCACCGAGCCGACCTCCAGGCCGTAGCCCGGCAGAAAACCCTCGGCCGCCAGCACACCGAAGGTGTTGACGTCGTCGTAGCCCTCCGCCTCGCGGCGGGTTCGACGGGCTGTGCCCTTGAGTCGCTTGAGCATGCGGTCGCAACGCCTGAAAAGAGCATCGTCGGCCGGCTCGAGATCGCCCTGCTGCTCGCGCAGGGCATTCAGGCGCGCGATCTGTTTCATCGCCCAGCGCAACCGACGACGTAAGCGCACGATAACCTTGCCGAGCTCGTCGGCAGTGCCCTGCACGTGACCCAACAAAGCCTCGGGGCTGGTCACCGCGGCATCCGCTTCGGGCCATCCCTGCTGAAAAGCGCCCGTGACCGCCCCGACAAGGTCATGTAGATTAGAGTTGATGATCTCTTCGAGGGGGGAAAGATCGAACGCGGTATCGCGAACAAATCCATCCTCGAAAAGATAGTGCGAGACCTGCCTCGGCAGACAATCGAGCAGGGCTTCGTTGATCCGCGCTCGCTCGGACTCGGTTCGCGACTCATCGCGCGCGCACTGGTGCAAGCGCGAAATCACCGTGGCGTGCACGTGCTTGGCCACCATGAGTTCGTTGCGCAGGTTGAACGCGGGCGGGTCTACCCGCCCGGCGAGCAATTTGAGTGGCTCGGCAAAGTACGCGCGATCGTGGGACACGGGCCGGCAGTAGGTGAGATCCACCGCCATACGGTGGCGGCGTCCCGCGCGACCGGCGCGCTGCCAGTAGTTGGCCGGCAGGGGCGGCACATTGCGCATGAGGATCGCGTCCAACGAGCCTATGTCTACTCCCATCTCCAGTGTGGGCGTGCAGACGAAGCAGTTCACGGCGTCCGATTCGCCCTTGAAAAGATTCTCAAGTCGTTCGCGCTCGTCGTTCGGCACCATGGCGGTGTGTTCCTCCGGTCGCAGCATGGAGTAGCCCTGGTCGAGCAGCTGCAGGTCGTAGCTATCCGGGTCCTCGGGCACGAACTCAATGCTGCCGTCGCAACGCCAAGCCGGACAGTGCTCGCCGGGAGTGCGCCTGGTAGAACGACGACGACAACTCCGGCAGCGCCAGACCCCGCGACTGGCGCACAGGCGCAGGCTGTCCGCGTCGAGCTGGTACACCTCGCTCACGTTTGGAAGTGGACGCCCCTTGGAGCCCTTGAGGCGAACGGGCTTCAAAAAACCGGTGTCGACCAGGAACTCGAACAACTCCTTGAGGAACTCATCTACATCGCTGGCCGCGACTCCCAACTTCTTTGCTATCTGGCTGACCGTGGTTTCGCCATGCTTACTCGTCCACTGGCTGATGAGACCGCGGGCCTTCGGGTCACCGTTTTCTTCGGCTGTACGCCTGAGCTTGGTGCCGACCGGACTACCCATCTGCGGCAGGTAGCCCTGCAGTATCTCCAGGTCACCGTCCATCCAGTACTTGGAAAAAATCTCCCGCTCCGGATCGTAGAGAGCCCTCTTGCGACGCAGGTAGTCGAGCAAGGTAGCCACGCCCGAGAGTAGTTCTTCGGGCGGCATTCCCAGGTTGTTGGCGCTTGTTTGTATCCAGGGCAGCGATGCCTCCAGTCCTTCGTACTCGACCTTCATCCGCCCCCATGGTTCAAGGCCGATCGCCTGGCGAGCCGACAGTGTCACTTCGCGCAGCACCTGTATGCGAAGGAACTTGCGGCGCTCCTGCTCGTGCCGCCCTCCACTGCCCTCCTTGCGAACCACCTGCCAGACCTCGGGTACCAACGCGCGCGACAGCGACTCGTCGCCGTTGAGGATGTCGTCGAGGTGGTGGGTCAGGTCACCCACCGAGACCGCGCCGTCCTTCATACCACCGGCCATCAACGCGCGTAGGCGAAAACGCCTGGCGTGGTCCTTCATCCAGCCCGCCTGGAAGGCCGCATCCTGGCGATTGTCGCAGAAAACCAGCAAGCGTGGGCGCTCGGAGTGGTGGACCATGTCCTGGGCCAGCACGTGTACGTCGGCCACGTTGGTGGCGCGTACCGGGCGCGCCGGTTCGCGGTAGCGGGTGCCGATTCGGCGGCCATTGGACCCGCACGAAAGGCAGCTCGACAGATAGCCGGGGTTGTCGTCTTTCTGGCGAACAGCGTGGAGCTCTACCGACTTACCCTGCGCCCCGCACTGCAGGCAGCGCTCGACCCGGTCGGGGTGCGCCGCCCCGCAGTGGCGGCAGAAGTGCAGCGCAGCCACGCGCTTGTTTTCCTCGATGGCCTCGTCGTCGCTGCCGCCCACAATGCGATCGGTCAGCACCACCCGGCGCCCCCCCTGCGATTCTTCGAGTGGCTCCCAGTACGAAGCGTCGCCTTCGGCCTCGCCTCCTCCCGGCAACTTGCCAGAGAACTCAAAGTCCTTCAGAAAGCTGACGAAGTAGTGCTGCCCACAAGTGGTGCAGGTAGTGACCGGAAAGTGCGCCGCTTCTTTTGCGCCGTCCGCCGCCTCTATCTCATCCTCAGCGGCGAGCCACAGCAGCGGCTCGTCGGTGTCCTGAGAAAAACTAACCACCGCGCCGCTGATGCCGCGGATGAAAGCGTGCACCACCGGCCGAAGCAGCGGCCGGGCTTCCTTTTGAGCCGCCGCTCCCAGGGTGAGCCAGGCCAGGATCTCGGCCTCGCCCACCGGTCGGTTGACCTGTTTTTCAAGCTCGGTCGGCAGCTCTTCGAGCGCCCGCGGTGAAACCAGGGCCTCGTTGAGTTGGTAGGCTATCTCGTTACGCGAAAGCGCGGCGTGCAACGCCAACGTGAAATCACCCTCGGCAAGTTCATTTCCCGCCAGCGCCAGGTAAGCACTGCGCACGGCCGCGTCGGGGTCTGTTTCGTCGTCTACTGCCCGCACGCAGGCCTGGAGTAACTCGGAGGGATCCTGCGGGGGTGTTGGGGGCACGGATCTCTCGGCTTCCCAGACCTCGGGCTCGTAGGCCTCGCCTACTGCGGCCACATCAGATGCGGGCACTCCGAAAAAACGCGACGCGAAGTCGCGCGCCGCGTCGGGGTTTTCCTTGTCGACGATGGTGGCCGAAGTCGCCACGCATACGGTGTCCTCCGCACCGCGCCCGCAGAAGCTGCGCAGGCGGCGAATCAGGCAGGCCGTTTCTGCCCCCTGGGCACCGGTAAACGTGTGCGCCTCGTCGAAGACCAGGAAGTCGAGGCGGGCGCCGGCAAAAAGTTCAACGTCGCGCTGACGCGTAAGCAGCAGCTCGAGCTGCTTGACGTTGGTAAGCAAAATCCGCGGCTGCTTACCGGGCTCGCGCATCACCTGACGCGAGCAGACCTCTTCGGCCGGGTAAACCGTTTCGCTGCGTTGCTCCCGGCGTACCTCGGCCAGGCGGGCTTCGTAGTCGGCGCGCGAGGAACCGGGCGGTAAGCGAATGCCGGACACCGAACTTTCGTTTTCGGGCGTCTTGCCCACGTACATGCCAAAGGTTATCCCGGTGCCGGCCAGCAGTCCACGCAGGCGTCCGAGTTGGTCTTCCGCCAGTGCGTTCATCGGGTAGACCAGAACCGCGCTGATGCCGGGGGCGGCACCCTGGTCCTTGAGCTCCAGGCAACGACTCACCACGGGATAAAGAAAGCACTCGGTCTTGCCCGAGCCCGTGCCGGTAGAAACCAGCGTGGTCCGTCCCTGATGAACGGCACGTATAGCCTCTTCCTGGTGGCCGTAAACATGCGTGATCGCGCCAGGGATTCGCTGGCGCATGTGCGAGTGAAAAACACCCTCGGCAATCAGATCATCGATGGCCGCGCCCTGGCGAAACGAGCGCGACAGGCTGATGTACGGCCCCTTCAGCAGGGGCGAGCGGCGCGTCTCGTCCAGCGACAACAGCCTGCGCATCTGAGCGTGCAGGCGCTCATCGGCGAAGGGATAGGCCGTGAGCTGGTAGCGCAGGAAGCTGCGCACGATCTTCTCGGTATAGACGATCGGGTTGAGGGCCATGGGTCAGGAACCTCCCTTGAGGTGCCGGCGGACATTGAGGACTTTCCAGCGCAGCGCCGGGTGTTGAACGAAGCGATCGATCTCTTCCTGGTCGCCCTCGAACAGACCCTCCAGGGCCAGGCGACCCTCCGCCAATTCGTTCATGTAGAGCGTTTCCTCCTGGCGAAGATCAAGCAGTGCTCCCAGCCGCTGCCAGGCGCCGGCAACGAGTTCACCTGCTTCCACGCTCCGGCCCAAGGCCAGCATCGGCAGCAGCCGCTCCTCCACCTCCTGTCGGGTCAACTGCGCTTCGAGCCGCTCTCGACCGTAGGTCCCAAGGGGGTGATCCAGCGTCCCGGCAATCGCCACGAAGCGCGCACGGAAAGTCGGCTGCCCAAGACACTCCACGAGATCGGGAGCCAGGTTGGCCACATCCCAGGCGTCGCGAGCCGCGCAACGTTCCACCAGGGCGAGCAGCTTGCCGGCGAGCAGTTCATCGTCCCCGACGCAGGCAAGCGTAGGCCGGTCCAACTCGCCGGGTTGCCAAAGCTCGCGCCGAACGGTCGGGACGAAGGGGGTCCGAAAGAGGAAGTTGAGGTCCACCTCGATACGATCCTGCGGGCCGGAAGCGGAACGGTAGTCGAGGTAGATCTTGCGCCCAGCGAAAGCATCGGCGGATTGCTGGACGCGGTAGCCGGATCGTCGGGCAAGCTCGATCACGGCCTGTTCCACCCGGGGGCGGTCCTCCAGCATGGCCGAGCGCTCCGCAGCCCCGATGTAGTTGAAGTCGAGATCGACAGAAAGCCGGGTCGGGGCCCCGTAGCCCAGGTTGAGGGCCGTGCCCCCCTTGAGGACGAGAACTTCCTTGAGAAATGCGTGGCGCCCCACATCGCTGGCGAACTCCCCCAGACGCACGACCTTCTCCAGGGTCGCCACCGCGAACCCACTGTCGGCGGCACAGCGTTGGAGATACTCAAGGCTAGGGCTCATCGGGTCCTCCGGTCTGCTCCAGCTCGCGCGCTACGACCAGGTTCCAGCGCCGGAAGAACTGGCCGCCCCGCCGCCTTCGTTCAAGATACTGGGGGGAGGCTGGCACCTCCTTCTCCCAGCGCCTCAGAACATCCTCCGAGACATGAAAGCGGTTTCGAAAACGCTCAAGGAACCAGCCGGTGGCCGCCCAGAGCTTGGCGGCGCCATAGAGCCGGAGCACCTCTTCGAGCAGGCCCAGATCCAAGGCGGTGAAGCCGCCGGCCGAAACCAGCAACTCCTCATGGCCACCCACCAGGGAAGGACGACGGAACCCTTCGACCAGGGTTCGCTCCGGTCCGGTGCAAGCCAGCAACTTCCCTCGGTGCTCGATCCGGCGTGACCCGAGGGGCTGCCCATCCTCGCCCTTGATGGCGGCGGGGATCTGCAGGAAGCGGATGCGCGTGTCCCCGAGCAGGAGATCCTTGCGCCGCCGCGCCGTGAAGACGGTGCAATTGCTCCAGGCGGAATGAGCCGCCCCGAGAAGCTCGAGGGCGCTGTGGTGGCAGAACAGGGCATCGGGGCGCTCGACGGCAGCGACCTGCAGCGCGTCCGGTTGAAAACGTTCGGGCGCGACCCCCGTCGGGACGACGGCGTAGAGCCCACGGGCCAGGAGCTTCAGGTTGCCCCGGTCGAGGTGATAGCGCAGGCGCTCCCGCGTGCGGTCCCGTTGCCCCGCCGATGCCAGCTCCCGCACGGCCCGGTCAAGCGAGAAGACTGGGTGCTGGGAGAAGAACTCCTGGGCGGTTACTTTACGAGCAGATCCGCTCATGGGGAGAAAACTACGTGTTTGAGCGCTCGGCGTCAAGTGCAGGCGCACCAGGCGGCTCGATGCACTGGGCCGCAACTGGCTAGGGATGACCGGTTGGTGAGGTCCTGCGCAAGCCCAACTTGACGATCCGCGCCCGAAATGGGAGTTTTCCTCCCCGCAACTGCGCAAACCGTCAAGTGAACCCTCAATCGAACAGGCCCCGCTGCTGCTCCGATCGACCGTACTCCGGCAGCGCGGGCTTGGCAGCGTGGCTGGCGGGTTCGCCGTTCTTCTCGGCCTCGATGTCGGCCAGGAGCTGCCGGTATCCCGCCTCACCGAGCAGATTGCGGGCGTGCAGGTGGCACTCGCGCCAGGACTCTTCGGGCGTTTGGGCGAGTTGCCAGTCGTAGAAGCGCGGGCCGAGGCGGGCGGCGACGGGTTGGTGTTCTTTGGCGCGGTCGTCGTGGCCGAGGCCGTAGTCGGCGAGGCGCAGGGTCTCGGGGAGCATCCAGCCTTCGCCGTCGTTCTGGGTGAGGAAGGATTCGATGCCGGCGTCCCGGTCTCCGTTGGCGGCTTCGATCTTCTGTTGCAGGTCGTGGAAGGCGACTAGGGTCAGGACGGTGTGGCGGAGCTCGGGGTCTTTGTCCTTGTCGACGCGCCAGAAGCCGTTCGCGACTCCAACCGGCTCAGGAAGATCGCAATCTCGAAGAATGTGTTCAAGGTCGGCCTGCTCCAGGCCGTAGATCGCTGCAATAACTCCATCGATCAATGCTTGCTGCCGTGTGTGTTCTGCAGGCTGTAGCGCTAGTTGGCGGAGGCACCATTCCAAGCGCGTGGGCGCCTGACTTACCAGAGCAATTCCCAAGCCGCAAGCCGAGGCTGTCAGATGTGCAGCATCAGCCGGCAGTCCCATCTCCTCCAGGAAGTGGTAGGTCATGTTCGTGCCAGCGATGCGCCCCCTGGCCTGCCAGTCAAAGACCAGAGAGGAGAGGCTCAAGAACGCTGCCTTGCGCGATGTCGATCTGGTTGGCGAGAGGTAGTTGACCGAATGGCCTGCGGGGAGGTCGGTGATAGTGGCGGCGATTATCGTGCGCTTGTCCGTTGTGCGAGCAAGAGAGCGGATCCCGATTTTCGTTCCGCGCAACGCCACCTTGGCACTCCCTTGATATTCAGTTACTCCAATTAGGAACTGCGGGTGTAGCGCTGCGTCAGCTTCGAGCTCCTTGTCCCATTCAGCGCTGTTCCCCGCCCCCCTCAAATGCTGCGCCACATTCGGCAGGCGATCATAGAACATCACCCCCTGATACAACGGCAACGCCACATCCTCCACGGCATCCTCACGCATGAACGAGTCGGTCTCGCGGGAGAGGATGACTCCTTTGGGAATATCAGCCCGCGGAATCGGGAGGCGGTCATACGGCGGCTGCGCGCAGCGGGTTTGGCCTTCGGGGAGGGGCTTGACCCCGAGTGCGCTCCACAGCTCATCGATCGGGCGCCAATCGCCCTTGAGCCAGCGGCTGTACTCATCCGGGCGGTAGCCTTTTTCCTCCCACTTGGTCCGCGGGGGGAAGAGCTTCGAGTCATTGGTCATGTGGAACTCCGTGGCGTACTTGATCCCCCAGCCCGCGGGTGAGTCGTCGCCGAGCAGGACGGAGTTGGCGTAGATCTTTTCGAGGATCTCTAGGTCGCGGGCGGATTGGATCTCTAGGATCGCTTTGGAACGGGGGCTGAACTGGGCGACCTGCTCGATTGTGTAGTCGGTGAACAACTCCTCGGCGCGCTCCCAGTCGTCCAGGCTGCGACGCATGAAGGCGGTCTTGATGGCGCGCGTCTGGCCGCCCTTTTGGAGGATGATGGGGTTGAATTTGAAGCTCCTGTGGATATCAAAGATCTTCTCGCGGTTCTCGAAGCCAAAAAGCCACTCCCAGGAGCAGCGTTCCAGAAACAACTCGCGCAGGGCGCCGGTGCCGTGATCGGAGTAGAGGCCCGAAGGCACGATGAAGCCCAGGCGGCCGCCGGGAGCCAAAAGAGCATGGGCCTGTTCAAGGAAGAGCTTGTAGAGGTTGATGTCCGCCGACCCCTGATGAATGAAGGGGTGACAGGGATCGGCGTATCCGGTCGCTTGGGAACGCCGCGCGCGCCAGCGGGCATGCAGCTCGGCATTCCCCTTGCCACGGACCAAGCTAAAGCGGTCATTGGAATTCTTGGCCCGGTCCGGATCGCCAAATGGCGAGCCTGCGTACTTGAACAGGTTGGATTGAGCGCGGAAGTCGGCGTTGTAGTCGAGCCACTCATGCTCGAAGGACTCGTCGGCGAAAGCGTCCTTCTGCTTGGTCAGAGCCTCCTGCTTGCCATAGGATCGATAGAGGGGGTCGATGTTCGAGAAGAACTCTTTGGAGTTGGGCTTGGCTATCTCCCAGGGCGGGTTGCCCAGGACCGCGTCGAAACCCGCGCTTCCTTCGCGGAAGACATCGGGATACTCTAACTCCCAGTGGAAGAAGCGCTTGTTCGCGGCCAGCTCGGCCGAGAGCTGGCGGGTCTTCTCGGGCGGTGCCGCGAAGGTGCCGGGCAGCGGCGCGCAGTCGAGGCGGTCGGCGGGCCAGAACCAACAGGCGCACCACAGGTCCATGGCTTCTTTGAGCGCGCGCCAGGAGGCGGCCCCGAGCAGCTCCTCACGGTAGATGCGGGCACGCTCGGCGCTGTCGTGCACCGGCAGGGCGTGGAGTTTTTCGAGCAGGGCCAGCGCCTCGTCGTGCACCGCGCGCGCATCGAGCGGGGCCTCCTCGCCCAGGCGGCGCTGACCGGTGATGGCGTCGACCAAGAGCGGCGTCATCTCTTTGACGAAGGCCTTGAGCGCCTTGCCGCGGGCGTTCTGCTCAAAGTGCACTCCGCCCGAGTGGTTCTTGTCGCCGCCCTCGCGGTTCTTGAAGGCCATGGCCGGGTAGTGGCGAAACTGGTCGAACCAGGCACCGACCAACGAGTTACCGCACTTGACCTTGTGGTTGAGAAAAGAAAACGGCAGATCGCGATCCATGGTCTCGACCCATAGCGACAGGCGGCAAAGTTCGACGGCCAGCGGATCGATCTCGACCCCGTAGATACAACGCTCGACCACGAAGCGCTTCAGCATCGAGCGGGTCTTGATCTCAAAGCTGTCTTCATCGGGACGACAAGGGAGTTTTGTAGCCTGGAGCAACTCGGCCCCCGGCGCATCACCGGCTAAGCCCAGGAGTTCTTCGACCGAGCAACCCGGGTCTCCAGATAAGCGGCCGTGGTGGTAAAGCGAGGCGTAGAGCGCATCGGTGAGGTAACGCAGCGCCGCCACCGGGAAGGTGCCCGAGCCGCAGGCCGGGTCGCAGACCTTGAGCGCCAGGATCTCCTCGGGGCTGCGGACACCCTCTTCGGTGTAGCAGAGCGGGCGCAGGGTACGCTGCACGGTGGGCACGGCCAAGCCGGGGCGCGTGTAGAAGGTGCCCGAACCCTTGCGCGTGCCGCCCCAGCGCACGAGATACCACTCGCCCGGCAACACCACGCGAATAACCAGCTGGCGGGCCTTTCTGGCGATGATCTCGTCGAAGACCAGCTTCTTCTCGGGCGTCAGTTTGCCGCGGGGCTTCCCGGCCAGCTTGCAGACTACGACCGCGCGGCGGGCCCAGACCTCGGCACGGGTGCGGGTGCTGTGGCGCTCGTCGGTGGTTTCTTCTTTCAGCGATTCGTCCTCTTCGGGCGTGTCGTCCTCGGCCGAGTCTTCCTGCCCGGTATCACTGTCCTCTTCCTGCGACTCGGCTTCGTGGGCGGCTTCGGCGGCGGCCTCGTCTTCGCCACCGCCGGTGTCCTTCATTTTTTCCAGCAGGTTATGCAGCGCCTTGTCGTCCATTTCTTCGAGCCGCGAAAGAGGCAGAGCTGGCTGGTCGCCCACGGCCAGAAATATGACCGGGTCACCGGCGGGGGCGGTCTTGAGTTCAAAGTCGAGCAGACCCTCGTAGAGGATGCCGATGTACTCGCTGGACAGGTCCGAAAAATCGACCGGCGCCGGCGCCCAGGTGCTCGCGCGCCCCTGTCGCAACTTGACGCGGGTGCGCGTGATACGCTCAAGCATCCTGAATACGTCGCGGTCGGGGAGCAGCTCACGATCAAAACAAGCATTTTCGAAGACCGCGAGGGCGCGGTCCAGTCCCTCGCCCGAATCTGCGCTGCCGGGAGCAAAGAGATCGCCGCCGTAGGCAAGAACCGGCAGCGCCGGGTGGTGCGAGCCTTGGTAAACAAGGCGAAACAGCGCCAGTACCCGCGGCCAGGCGTTACAGGAAGCGGCCAGTCGGTTGCCGCCGCGGGAGGCGGTTTTCTCGAGATCCTCTATCAGCCCACCCAGACCGTAGGCTTCGTGGTAGAGCGCGTTATCGCGGGGCAAGAGCTCTCGCGATTCGGCGAACAGTATGACCACCAGGCGCATGACCACACGCACAGCGGCACGGTAGATGTCGGCCGGATCCACATCGGCACAGTCCCGGCGCAGGGCCTCGCCGTGGCCCTGGACCAGGACCTCCACCGCCTCGCGCACGCGCTCGCCGAGCACCGCCGATAGCTCGGCCTGGCCCTTGCGACTGTCGAGTACGGCCTGCAGCAGCGGCGACGGCCTGCCCTCTTCTGAGGGAGTCCACAAGGCTGGTTGCAGCAGCGTGCGCAGGGCGGCGACCTGGGCCGAGAGCTCGCCCTCTTCAAGCCACAGGTCGATGTCCCATTCGCACCAGGCGTCGAAATCCAGACCGGCGAAGACCAGCCTCCACTGGCGACCGTTGCTGACCAGCGCAAGCTGTTCGCCGCAGGCTCGCAGCCAGCCCAGCGCCTGGCTCGTGCTGCGACGGCCGCGGCCTATACCAACGCGCTTTTCGCGGTCGATAAAAACAGGCAGCCGTGCGCCGTTGGGGCCCTGCCAGAGCTGGCGAGGCTTGACCGACTCGCCGGTGATGGCCACGCGCGCCCACTCGGCCGGCACCTGCGGACCGCGCTGCCAGCTCCCGGCTGATTCGGTAAAGCCGCAGACCAGCTTGAGGACGAAGAATACGAACTCTGCCGTTTCGGCCGGCTTGACCTCACCGCTGTCGAGGACGGCACCAACGCGCTTGCGCAGGTCGGCCTGGTGGTAGCCGGAAAGCTGCTCCGGTACGGCCGCCGCGATCTCGCCCAGGCGCTGGGTATCGAGCAGCAAACCACCGTGACGCAGACGGTCCCAGCCCTGTAGCTCGCCGCCGCTCACGGCGCCGAGCCTCCCCCACCGGGCAGGCGCACTTCAATGCAGACAGGAAACACCTGGGCCTGGCCTGACATGGCGTGCCGCCCGGGCAGCAGATGCTTGAGAATACGTTCCCGTTCTTTTTCGAGCTGCGCGCGTACCTCTTCGTAGTGGTGAATGCGGCGAGCGATTTCTTCGCGCTTCTCCTCGATTGACCCGGCCAGGCTGTCCAGGCGGTCAGCGCCCTCGAACAGGTGCCCCTGGTCGCGTTCGATCTCCAGTTTCTCGACCTCGCGCTCAAGTTTCGCCATCGTATTAGCCGCGATCAGGCTCGACACCTCTCCCTGGCGGCTGCGGTAGCGCTCGTCTTCCTGCTTGCGAGCCCGCTCGCCGTCGAGCTTGAGCTGGGAGCGAAGATCACCGGAGAGACGCTCGGCGTGCTCGCCCAGCACACGCCGCAGGTCATGCTCAACGTCGTCCAACAAGTCGCGAGCGTAATCGTGGCGGGATTCGTCCTGGCTACCCAGGGCACCGCGCAGCGCCAGCGCGGGTCGGTGTGCAAGCGGCTCGCCGAGAATCCCGCCCCGCACCGGGAAAGCCAACGTCCGTACCCAGTGGTGAAAAGACTCGCGCAGGTCGTTTACCGCCAGCTCTTCTACCGAAAGTAGCACCAGGGCCTCGGCGCCGTCGGGTACGTCACCCAGCCGCACAGACCAGCGGGAAACCGATTCGCCGGTGCCGGTACCCGGGAAACGCCGTCGCGTGAGCGAGCTGAGTGCTTTCTGCAGCATCGGATGCGACAGGTGCATGAGCAGCACGTCGGGCCGCGGCGAAAAAATCTCGCGGCCACCCACATCACGGAGAAAGGGCTCGGGGCCAAAGGCGAGCCGCGCGACCGGACCACGGCTGTCCTTACCGGTGCGCAGGCGCAGCGAATCGTCCACCACTTCACTCCAGCCCGGCAGACTTGGATTCACTACCCCGCAGGTTCCTGTTTCAGGCGAACAGTCTAGTTGGGGGCGACCGGCGTGGATTGCCATGGCGGCCTCCAGTGTGTCGCGCAGGGCGCTCGCATCAAGGTCGACCTCGGCGGCGACCGCGTCGAGATCGTGAACCTCGCCGCCGTCACGGTTGCCCGTGCTCGCGGTATCGTCGGCCTCGATGGCAGCCCTCCCGCGAGCGGCCTCCACTCGCCGGTCGAGGTCGCGCTGCACGGTGTCAAGAGCTTCGCCGTCTACCAAGCGGCGGTGCGCGGCCTCGTCGAAGAGTTCGTTTACCGAGCCGAGATCCTCGCGGATTTCATCGGCCTTGCCTATCACGTGGGCCAGGAACTTGAGGTCGTGGTCCTGGTCGCTCACGAAATGATGAACCGTCACGTCGCGGGCCTGGCCGTGGCGGTCGAGGCGACCGTTACGCTGCTCAAGCCTCGACGGGTTCCACGGACAGTCGTAGTGCAGCAGGTAGCGGGCGGTGCTCTGCAGGTTCAGGCCTTCGGCGGCCGCGTCAGTGGCCAACAGCAGCCTCGCGCTGTGGGCCGGGTCGTTGAATGCTCGCTTTACAAGATCGCGAGCCAGCTCGTCCATTCCCCCGAACAGCGTCAGTATGCGGTCGTCCTCGTAACGCTCGCGCAACCGACGAACCAGGTAGTCGAGCGTGGTCTTGTACTCGGTAAATACCACCAGGCGCTCGTCGGAGCGCCAGTCCCCGCCCTCGCGCAACAAATTGTCGATCAACTTGACCAGGGCCGCGAAGCGAGCGTCGTGGGTGGGATCCTGTTCGATCAACTCCTCTCCCCCGAGCTCAAACCCCAGCCCGGCCACGGCCTGGTCAATGTCGGCGATCTCGCCTTCGAGGTCCTCGGCCACGGCCTTCAGCCAGGCCCCGGTCACCGTGGCGGCGGTGTCCTCGCGTTTCTGAGCCTCGCGGTCATCGCCGGTATCCTGCCGCACGCTGCGCTCTGCCGCCGCCACTTCGGCGTCACTCGCCGCCTCGGGTTCGGCCAGCCCCTCCTTGCTGCGACGCCAGGACTCGGCGAAAGCCGTGGGGCAACTGAGCAGGCGCTTACCGAGAATCTCGACCGCGAAACTACCCGATCGCCGGCGCCGTCGCTCACCACCGGCAATGAGTTTCTTGACCGCCTTGCGAAAAGCATCGAAGGCCACCCCGAGCGCCGCTTCTTGTGGAGACAGGTCCAACAGCAGGGCCTGGGGCGGCCGCCGGGTGCAGAACCTGGGTGAATCACTGCGCGCGTTGATCTCGCGCTTGAGCCGACGCAGTACGATCTGCTGAATCCGGTCCCTTTCGGCGGGCTTGAGTTCGTTGGTCTGGCTGAAGCGCACCGGATCGAGGATTTCGAGCAGGCCGGTAAAGCACCGCGTGTGGCCGTTGTGGGGCGTGGCGCTGAGAAACAGCTTGTGCTCGAACTGCGGGGCGAGCAGACGCAGCATGCGACACAGGTCACTGTCGTCGCCGAAAGCAGACGGCATCAGGTTGTGGCACTCGTCGACAATGAGAAGATCCCAGGGCAGGTGCGGTGAACCCTCGGGTGTGCGGCAGGCCGATATGAACTGCTCGAGCACGTCCTCCTGGCGCAGGTAATGGTAGGAGCTGATGATGCGACTGAAAGAGCGCCACGGGTTGGCGTCCATGCCCAGCCGCTTGCGCAGGCGGTGGGTCTCACCGCGGTCAACGAGATCGAAGGGCAGTGAAAACTTGTCCCACATTTCGTCGCGCCACTGCAGGCGCAACGAGGCAGGGGTCAGAATCAGCACGCGCTGAATGCGCCGTCGCAGCAGGAGCTCGCTGAGGATGAGCCCGGCTTCGATGGTCTTGCCCAGGCCCACGTCGTCGGCGATCAACAGGTTCACCCGAGGCATGCGCAGCGCCTTGAGCAGGGGCACGAGCTGGTAGTCTTCAACCTGCACGGCACCGTGGAAGGGGCTCGAAATCGGCAGGCGCTCGACCGGACCTTCGCCGTCGGGATCGAGATAGGGCCTGGCCGCGGTCCAGCGACACGCCCTGAGCAACGCGTCGAGATCTTCTCCGGCCATGGGCGACGAAGCCGACGCGCTCGGCAGGGCCGTAGGCTCGAGCAGGTGCGCCCGCGGCTCTAGTTCCCAGAGAAGCTTCTCCTCGTGGGGTAACTGGTCATCCTTGTAGTCCAGGTGGACCAGGTGCAGACGACCCCTCTCGCCGTCGTAAGGTTCTACCCCGGAGACGATACCACGCCGGTTTCTGACCGTGGCGAACATGCCCACGCGGGGTACGGCCGCGGCGGCAGCCGGCTGCGGCGACCCGGCGCTCACGCGATGTCTTCCCACGGGATCTCTTTTTGAACGCAGCGGCGAAAGTCGCGCGACGCCATGTGGCCGTTGTCGATGTGGTCAAGGATGGTGGATATCTTCACGCTCCCCCCTTACCGCCTGCCGTGGCCAGACATCGCGATATACTGAGCGCCGGATTATGAAGGAAAGTACACTATCTGGCCAGCCCCCCCTACCAACACCCGCGCCGGGGGTGTAGAAGTTCAGCTACGGCCCGCAACACACGAACAGAAAAGGAGAACACATCGATGATAGGTTACGTCACCATAGGAACCAGCGACATGGAAAAGGCCAAGGCCTTCTGGACCGAGCTGCTCGAGCCGATGGGAGCCAAGGTCATAATGGACCTCGGACGCATCGCACTCATCGGCCCCGCGCCCGACCAGCCCATGCTGGCAGTGTGCACGCCGTTTGACGAAAAGCCGGCCGACAACGGCAACGGCAACATGGTGGCCTTCCCGGCCGGTTCGGCCGAAAAGGTAGACGAGATGCACGCCCGCGCCATGGGCATGGGAGCCAGCGACGAGGGAGCGCCGGGGCAACGCATGCCCGGTTTCTACGGCGGCTACTTCCGCGACCTCGACGGAAACAAGGCCGTATTTTTTCACATGGGCTGAGAGCGCCCAGGAATACCGACACGCGAGCAACAAGGAGCCAACAGTAGTGGACGAAATCCTGGTCAACCGGAAAGACAACGGCGTGGTGACGGTCGCGTTCAACCGCCCGCAGCGCAAGAACGCCATCACCTATCCCATGTGGGAGCAGATGCGGCAGCTCTTCCAGGAGATATCGCAGAACGAAGACAACCGCGTCGTGGTTTTTACCGGCGAGGGCGACGCGTTCTGCGCCGGTGCCGATCTCGGCAGGGAGTTGTCCAAGCTGCACCCGTTGCGGGCCATGGACAGCGTTAACTCGGCCGTGCTCGCGCTGCACGAGATCACCCGTCCTACCATAGCCAAGGTCAACGGCGACGCGGTGGGCGCCGGCATGAATATCGCGCTGGGCTGCGATCTCGTGGTGGCGGGCGAAAGCGCGCGCTTCTCGCAGATCTTCGTGCGCCGCGGGCTGTCGGTTGACTTCGGCGGCACCTGGCTGCTGCCGCGTGCAGTGGGCATGCACAAGGCCAAGGAGCTGGCGATGCTGGGCGAGATACTGAGCGCGCGCGAGGCCGAGCAGATGGGCCTGGTGAACCGGGTCGTGGCCGACAACGAGCTCGATGACTTCGTGGACGACTGGGCCGATCGCCTGGCCGCCGGCCCACCGTTGGCCCTGCAGATGACCAAGAAGATGCTGTCCAACGCGTTCAACCAGGGGCTACCCGACGCCCTTGACGCCGAGGCGACCTCGCAGTCGATAAACCTGGCGAGCGAAGATACCCGCGAGGGCGTGGTGGCTTTTATCGAAAAGCGCGACCCGGTGTTCAAGGGGCGCTAGGGATGCGCTCTCTTTTTTGTGACAGGCGCGAGCCTGTCACAAAAAGGTGCGTATCCCGGTCCGGAGGACGGGGTGAGCCCCGGAACCAAACAGCGCGACCCCGCCACAATCCGTTGACACACGCCCCCTCCTGCAGAACACTGCGCCATGGCGTGGACTCCACCGCCCCGGTCGCCCTGGGTTGACCAGGTTAACGGGCTCGCATCGACACTGACCGACGGTGGCCGTTCAATGGTACCGCTTGACGAGGTACGGGCTATCCAGGCCGCGGTCGACGCGACCGGTCTCGACAATTTTGGAGACGATGGATTCCGCGAAGGGCTGGCCATGCTTGTTCGCTCGCTCGAAGAAGAGGCCCAGCTCACGCTTGTCGGCAGGCTGCTGGCGCGCGCGGAGATCGCGCGAATTCTCGAGAGTCGTCTCCGCACCGAGAAAATCTTTCACGACCACCCCGAGATCGAAGAAGAAGAAATCATCGCCCCGGTATTCGTGACGGGAATCGCCCGCACGGGAACCAGCATTCTCCACGAACTCCTGTGGCGGGACCCGGACAATCGAGCCCCCACCACGTGGGAAATGATGTACCCGGCCGCCGCCGTCGCCACCTCCGAGATAGACAGCGCCCTGGCGATCGAGCTCGCGGAGAACGAAGTCAGGATGCAGGACCATGTCCTGCCGGCCATGAGAACGATGCACGAGCTGGGCGCGGAGCTTCCAAACGAGTGCATCTACATCTTCGCCCACGAATTCGCCTGCGACATGTTCACGGGATTCTTCCACGTCCCCAGCTACACCATGTGGAAGGCGGGTCTCGACCCCCGGCCCGCCTACAGCTACCACCGGCGCTTCCTCAAGCTGTTACAGTGGCAGCAGCCGAAGCGGCGCTGGGTGCTCAAAGCTCCCTCCCATATGAATCAGCTCGCCTGTCTCCTGGACACCTATCCCGACGCACACGTTGTAATCACACACCGTGACCCGCTGCGGGTCCTGGCCTCGATCTCTAACCTGATGGCGAGCCTGCAGTGGATGCGCAGTGACCACGTGCATTACGAATCGGTCGTCGAAAGCCTGGCTTTTGGACACGCCTACCTTCCCGAGCGCGTCATGCAGGCACGTGACGCGGGCACGCTGGCCGCCGAAAGCATTATCGACGTGCGCTACCAGGATCTCGTGGCCGACCCGATCGGAACGGTTCGCGATATCTACAAGCGCTGTGGCTCCCCGCTCACCGGCGAAGCCGAACAGGCAATCGAGGCCTGGATGAAACAACGTCCAAAGGATAGACACGGCGTCCACGAGTATACCTTTGAAGACACCGGGCTCGACCTTGCCACCGAACGCGCGCGCCAGATTAAGTACCAGGAGCGTTTCGATATACCTTCCGAAGTCTGAGGCCTGCCAACCGGGCCGAGGGCTATCGCTGGGTCACGCCGCCAGGGCCTGGTCGACCACGTTGACTATGGCCTGTTGCTCCTTGCCCGCTGTACTGGCTTCTATAACAGCGGCGGGCAAGATGGAATCCCCGGGGGAGAGAGAAAACACCATGACGAGATTATTCCTTGCCGCCAACGCGCTGCTGTGGCTGCCCTACGGCTTTTACTGTTTCCTGCTGCCGGAGTTCCTGGTCGAGGCCGCCGCCGTGTCGGCCACCGCCTCGACCGGCACCGTTGAGCTACGGGCTATGTATGGCGGCCTGCAGGCAGGCATCGGCGCCCTCTGCGCCGCCGGAGCGATGCGAGAGGAGTTGGAGCGACCGGCGTTGTTGCTGCTGCTCTTTCTTGCCTGCGGCCTGGCCCTGGCGCGGAGCGCGGGCGCCGTGATGGCTGCCGAGCTGTCTTCGTACACGGGCTATGCGCTGTTGCTCGAATACACGCTCGCCGCTGCGAGCGCGTGGCTGTTACGGACTGGATCCGGCGCTCAGTCTTCGTAGAGCTTGACGATAGACACCGAGCCTTCGGGCCCTTGCAGACAGAGGTCGCAGAGGGTGCACTCGTCCACGTTGTCTTCCACCACGGCGACCGAAGCAGCGTCAGCGCCGGCCTTGAATATCTTGACCGGGCACACCTCGATCAACTTGGCCGCCAGTCCGTCGGTGGCGGCCACCAGTTCGTCGTTTACATCCACGCGTATGAACATTGCCATGTTTACGTTCTCCTGCTGCCCTTATGCTCAGGCGGCGCCGTCGAGGCGCTCCTGCACGAGGCGCGGAATGTCCCCGATCTCGTCTGCCACCGAAATACCCGCGTCGCGCATGCGGCGGATCTTGTCGGCTGGTGAATCCAGTTTCTTTTCAACGATGGTGCCGGCGTGGCCGAAGCTCATGCCGTGCATGTCGTCCATGAAGCGGCCCGCCACGAAAGCCACGATGGGCAGGCGGCTGTTGTTTTCCTTGGCCCAGCGCGCCAGTTCCGCCTCCGACGAACCACCCGGCTCAGAATAAATGACAACGGCCTCGGTGGCCTCGTCGGCTTCGAAGTAGGGCATCAACTCGGCGTAGGTCGAACCGATGACCGGGTCGCCGCCTATCGAAATGGCCGTGCTCTCGCCCAGTCCCGCCTGGCTCAGGGCGTTGCAGATCTCGGTGGTCATGCCACCCGAGCGCGACATGACGCCGACCACCCCGGGCTTGAAAGCCTTGCGACAGTCGACGGCCGGACCGCCAAGGCTGCCGAACCTGCACACGTCGGGGATGATGATCCCCAGGCAGTTGGGCCCGATCACGCGGGCGTCGTGCTGATGGGCGTACTCTATGAACGCCGCCGCGTCGCGACGACATATGCCCTCGGTGATGATCACCAGCAGCTTGATGCCGGCGTCGATGGCCTCGTAGGCAGCGTCGGCGGCAAAGGCCAGGGGCACCGTGATCACGCTGCCGTCTACCTTGCGCTGCTCGGTGATCTCGCGAACCGTGTTATACACCGGTACGCCGTAGACCTCGCGACCACCCTTGCCGGGGGTCACCCCGCCGACGATCCTGGAGCCGTACTCCAGGCACTCGCGGGTAAAGTTGACCGCCTCGCGCCCGGTGATGCCCTGGACGATAAAATCAAAATCCTTGTGAACCAGAACTCCCATTGCTTTCCTCTTCTCTCTCGCTGCTCGCCAGCCGCTCAGCCGTTGATCTTGTCGACGGCGCGCTTGGCCGCCTCGCTGATCGACACCGAACGGTCGCAGTACTCCACGCCGTACTTGTTGAGAATCTTGACCGCGTCGGCCTCCCACGCACCGGGCACGCGAAAGATGGTGATCTTGTCGGCGGGCTCAAAACCCATCTCGATAACACCTTTTATGACGCCGCGGGCCACGAGGTCGGCACGCGTGTTGGACACCACGTTGGACATCACGGCGATCTTGTCGACGCCGGGCTTGCCCAGCACCAGCTTGGTGAGCGCCACGGCCTTGGCCACGCTGGGGTTGCCGCCTATGGCCGCGTAGTTAGCAGGATCGCCGCCCGCCTTGCGCACCGCATCGGTAAGCGTCAGCGAACCGCCGCCCGCACCGATGACCAGTCCCACGTTGCCGCCGAACTCGACGACCGGACCGATGATGCCACGCGGGTCGTCGTCGTCGATCTTCTTGCCGGCCAGCTCAAACGCGGTGGGCTCGCGCACCGAGCGGGTGTCTTCCTCGCCCACGCCGAATTCGGCGAGCAGTTCTTTCTGCCGGTACTTGGCCTCGACTTCCATGTCCGAAAAACAATCGACCGCCAGCAGGCTGCCGTCTTCGAGCCGGGCCAGGGTCTGTATGTCGGCCTGGGTGAGATCGTAGTCGAGAAACAATCGCGCCAACCGGGCAATGACGCCGGCCATGCGGTTGAGTTCCGAACCGTTCAGGCCCAGGCCCGCGGCTACTTCCTTGGCGACGTAATCCGAGAACGGCACCAGCGCCGAAAAGTGCCTCGAGACCACGCGGTCGGGATGAGCATCGGCGATGTCCTCGATGTTGCCCGCAACGTCGGCTGCGAGCAGAAGCGGCTGCTTGGCCGTTCCGTCGTAGCTTATCGACAGCGAGTACTCGGCGGTGGCCGCGTGGACCTTCTCAACGAGCACGCCCCTGGGGCCGCGACCGCCGTCGTCGATCTTGAGCAGCTCCTCGGTAGCAGTGGCCGCCTGCTCGGGGCTGTCGACGGCCTGCGACTCATCGGACCTGCTCGCGCCGGCTTTCGAGCCTACCAGCAGCTGGGCCTTTACGACTACCGCGCCGCCAAGTTCCTGGGCAGCACTGGTCGCCTCCCCGGCGTTGGCAGCCCTGCTGCCCTCGGGCACAGGGATACCTCGCCTGGCCAGAATCGTCTTGGTTTCAAACTCATAAAAACGCATATCAGAAAACCACCTCCTGGGTCGTGGCCAGTCGTAGTATCGGTCGTAGTATCGGTCGAGCTGTCAGCCAGTCCGGCGCTCGAAAGCAACGGGGTTTCTAGCCTTTCCCCCCGCGCATTTCAAAGTCAGCAGCCCCGCGGCAGCCACTTCAGAATCCGTAGGCCTCGCTCAACTCCTCGTCGCCCTCGGCCAGCGCGCGGGCGAGATCGACCATCACCCGGCACTGCTTGAAGGTCGCGTCGTCCTGCATCTTGCCGTCTATCATGACCGCGCCCGTGCCGTCTCCCATCTCGTCAATGACCCGGCGCGCCCACTTCACCTCGTCGGCCGGCGGGCTGAACACCTTGCGGGCTATACCTATCTGCACCGGGTGCAGGCTCCACGCGCCCACGCAGCCCATGAGAAAGGCGTTGCGAAACTGGTCTTCGCAGGCCACGGTGTCCTTGATGTCCCCGAAGGGCCCGTAGTAAGGGAGTATGCCGTGCGCGGCGCAGGCGTCTACCATGCGCGCGATGGTGTAGTGCCACAGGTCCTGCTGCGCGGTCGGGCGCGGCGCGTCCTCGTTGGCCGGGTCGGGGTCGGCCCTCACTATGTAGCCGGGGTGTCCTCCGCCCACGCGAGTGGTCTTCATGCGCCTGGAAGCGGCGAGATCAGCCGGGCCCAGCGACAGCCCCTGCATTCGTGGGCTGGCGCCGCATATCTCTTCGACGTTGGCCACACCGGTGGCCGTCTCGAGTATGGCGTGAAACAGTATAGGACGCTTGAGTCCCGCGCGGGCTTCGAGCTGGGCCACCAGTCGGTCCATGTAGTGAATGTCCCAGGCGCCCTCGACCTTGGGAATCATTATGACGTCGAGCTTATCACCAATCTCGCCGACAAGGCGGGTGACGTCGTCCAGGGCCCAGGGAGAATCGAGGCTGTTGATGCGGGTCCACAACTGGCAGTTGCCGAAATCGGTGTCGCGACCGATCGTGACCAGGCCTTCGCGGGCGGCTTCCTTGTTGTCGGCAGCGATGGCGTCTTCGAGATTGCCCAGTACCACGTCGCACTTGGTAGCAATGTCAGGCACCTTGGCTGCCATTTTCGCGTTGCTCGGGTCAAAGAAATGTATCATCCGCGAGGGACGAAACGGCACCTCGCGCAACGGCTCGGGCGCGCCGAGGGCCAGTGGTTGAAAAAAGTCTTTTGCGCTGCGCATGGGCAGTATCCTCCTGCTTCAGGCGCTGGCTCCCGTGCACAACGACGCCCGGACGGGGGCGGCCAAGCCAGCCTGAATCTTTGTAACCAGCCAGTTCCGCTCGCATTTTGCAACCGTGGCCCCCGACGGGCGACAGTTGTGACAAGCAATGACAAGGGACTACACTGTGGTTGAAAGCGGCCATCGGCAAGGAGGCAGAACGCATGCACACGGCCCACAAACACAGCGACTATTACACGCGTAAGAGCGCTCGGCTGCTCCGCCAGTTCGACAGGCATTTTGTGCGCGCCACGCGACGGCTCGCCCATCACCACGGCGAAGAGCTCGCGGCGGAGCTGACGGCCGAAACGCGGCGACGTTTCGAACAGATCATCCCAGAGCTGCCATACATCGGCGGCAGCGCCAATTACTTTACGCCCGTGATGGTCATAAACGGCTGGTTAGTGTCGTTGCACCGTGCCATGGCCGAGCGCGGATTGTCGGCCGAGGACACCGCGCGCGTGGCATTTGAGGCCACCGACGATTTCTTCAGCAGTAAGCCGCAGTGGCTACTGCGCTTGTTCGGAAGGCTCGCTTTTACCGGCCCCGTGCGTCGCGCCTTCGAACGACAAGCCTCGCGCTCGCAGCAACGCCGCTACCCGGGTGATTTTGTTTACGAGATCGAGGCCGACAGCCATGGCCACCTGGCCATGGTGTTCAGCGAGTGCGCGATCAACAAGTTCTATACTGACCAGGGCGTCGAAGAGCTCGCGCCCTGGTGCAACTTCTTTGACGTCAGCTACAGCCGCTTGATGGGCATGGGACTGGACGCCAACACCACCATCGGCCAGGGCTGCGATCACTGCCGGCTCGACTACTGCCACGGGCGCGCTACCCGAATCCCTCCGCTGGTTGCCCAGCTCGAACGATAAAGCGAACCCCCTGCCCTCCCCCCGTACAACACCACCTGGCGGGGCTCACCCTCCTCAGGGCAGCGCGGCCAGGGTGTCGGCTACAAGGTCGCGGGCCTTGTCCAGGTTGTCGACCATGCAACCCACTACCACGCGGTCCACACCAACCGAGGCGTAAGCCTCGAGAGTGGCCCGGTCACCCGCCATCGCGCCGCAGCTGAGCTCCACGGCCTCGGGGTCGCGGCCAGCTTCGCGCGCCGCATCTTCCATTACGCCACGCAATTCAGCCAGGCGTTGCATGGAAACACCCAGCGGAAAAAAGCCGTCGCCGTAGCGGCCGGCCCTGCGCGCAGCGGCCACGCTGTGGCCCCCTATTACCAAGGGCACTCCGCCTTCCTGCGCGGGACGCGGCAGGCTCACCACTCGGTCGAAGTCGTAAAAATCGCCATGGTACGACGCGGTTTCCTGCTCGCGCCACAGTTCGCGCATGACCTCAATGCACTCGTTGGCGCGACGGCCGCGGGTGCTGAAGTCGCTGCCCAGGGCCTCGGCCTCCTCTCGCACCCAGCCCACGCCGAAGCCGGCCATCAAGCGGCCACCCGACAGCAGGTCAAGCGTGGCAAGCTCCTTGGCAAGGATGAGCGGGTTGCGTTGCGGCAGTATCATCACGCCGGTGGCCAGGCGCAGGGTCTCGGTGTGCGCCGCGGCCCAGGTGAGCCACAGCAGCGGGTCGGGCTGAACGACATGCTCTGTGAGCGGTGAACGCCCCGAGGGGTGGTAGGGATAACGCGAGTTGTAATCCGGACACATCACCGTGTGCTCGACGACCCACACCGACTCGACGCCTTCATCTTCGCACAATCGGCAAAAATCACCGGCAAAGCCGGGCTGCTCGACCGCGGCCATACCGTAAGGCGGAATTACTCCAATCTTCATACCCACTACAGGCCACCCCCACCCCCCCCTGTCAAGAACGGGAAGACGTACCTTTTCGGGGTTGGAGACCAGGTCTCAAACCCCGAAAAGGTCGCAGGTCTGATTTTCACCAGCCGTGGCACGAGGTTAGTGTGGCCCCCTACGGCCTCAGCACGAAGGGCGGCGAAAAGGAGAGCAGCGCACAGGCATGAACTACCAGACCTTACTCTACGAAACCGACGGGCCGCTGGCGGCCATAACGCTTAACCGACCCGACGAGCTCAACAGTATAGTTCCGCCCATGCCCGACGAGTTGGAACAGGCCGTGGCCCAGGCCAACGGCGACAAGGACGTGCGCGTGATCGTGTTGCGCGGGGCCGGCCGCGGGTTCTGCGCCGGTTTCAACTTCGCCGACAACATGGCTGCCTGGGAAGGCCTGGTTGGAGCCGACGGCAGCTGGGACCCAGGCAGCGACATGATAGGCGTGACCAGCCCACACACCGGCCCGGTGCCGAAATTCATGAGCATGTGGCGCAGCCCCAAGCCAGTAATAGCCCAGGTACAGGGCTGGTGCGTTGGCGGCGGCTCCGACATGGCCCTGTGCGCCGACCTGGTGATCGCGAGCGACGACGCGCGCATCGGCACGCCCTACTCGCGCGCCTGGGGCTGCTACCTCACCGGCATGTGGATCTACCGACTCGGCCTCACCCGCGCCAAGGAGCACGCGCTCACCGGCCGACCACTGTCGGGCAAGCAAGCCGCCGAGGTCGGACTGATCAACCGCGCGGTGCCGTTCGCCGATCTCGAGGGCACGGTCATGACCGAAGCGCGCGCGCTCGCCGCGCTGCCCCCGGCGCAACTGGCGGCCATGAAGATGGTCGTCAACCAGGCCTACGAGAACATGGGACTGGCCGGCACACAGTTGCTCGGGCCGATACTGGACGGCTACATGCGCAATATTCCAGAGTCGCTCGACTTCATCGACACCGCAGCGCGCGACGGCGTGGGCGCGGCCGTGGCCGGGCGCGACGGACCCTGGGGCGACTACAGCCAGGCCGGCAGCGAAGACAAGCCCGACCCGGCCAACGTGATCGCGGCGCGGGCCTTCGCCTGAGCGACACGGGTAGCCGCGGGCTTGCAGGCAGCTGTAAAACGAGAGCAAAAAGATGAACATCGAATACGCGACCGTCGTAGACCCGCTGACCCTGGTACCGAGCGCCCTCGCCATGGTCATTCATTTTTCAGCGGCCATCACCCAGGGCGCGCTGACGCTCTTCCTGGTCGCGTCGGGCCTGCGCGGCCTGCTGCGACCGAGCGGCGCACGCCCGATGTCAGCTATCCGCCTGCCCCTGGGACTGCTGCTGCTGCTGCCTCTGCTGCTGGGTGTGGCCGCCTTGGTTTCATTGGCGGCAGCCGTCGCAAGCGTGGCCATGTTGATCTACCTTGAGCGAAAAAACGCGAAAGGCAACGACCGGCCCGCCTGTTTTTTTTCCCGGCGGTTACCGCGAAGACTCGTTCTCACCGCTTTGATCACGCTCTGCTTGTTCATGGCCTGGGAGCGCGAAGACCCGCTGGCCCTGGCGGCAGAGATCGGGCAGAACATGAGCTACTGGCGGGCACACGAAGTCGCGTGGCAAAGACGTAACGACTCGCGGGCCCCCAAGGTGGGTGAGCTCGCACCCGACTTCGAGCTGCAGGACCCCGACGGCCTGAAAGCCGTGCGCTTATCTGATTTTCGCGGCAAGCGCCCCGTCGCGCTGGTGTTCGGCAGCTACACTTGACCACCCTTCAGTAGTGGGACCGGGCGTCTCACCGAGATATACAAGCAGTATCGCAACGAGGTAGAATTCCTCGTCGTCTACGTGAAAGAAGCGCACCCCACTGACAAGTGGTGGCTGGGACGTTCACGAACCCAGCGGGCCATCCACGCGCTGTCGGGCAACCCCGTGCGCATGGATGTAAGTGAACCGGTTACTCTTGAGCAACGCCGCAAGGTGGCCGCGAGCTGCCAGGCCAAGCTGTTCGACGGCGTAGTGCCGCTGTACGTGGACACCATGAACGACCGGGTAAGCGCCGCCTACGCGGGCAAGCCCACGCGGATCTACTTCATCGGCACGGACGGACGCGTGGTGTACAACCCTGGCATAGGCCCCTTCGGCTTCAGTCCCGACAGACTCGCGGTCGTCATCGAAGATTATCTTGCGAGCGAACGCGCCGAACGCGGCTAACCGTTCAGGAGAGACCGCCGTTGAGTGGCAGCACCTGGCCGGTCATCCACGCGGCCTCGTCCGAGACGAGGTAGAGCAGCAGCGCCACCACGTCGTCGGCACTGCCCGCGCGGGCCACAGGGTAACGCGCAAAGTAGTCGTCGGGCAACGGCAGGTTGTCGAGCTCTCCCAACGCTATGCAGTTAGCCGTAACGCCGTCGCGTCCGAGCTCGCTCGCCAGTTGGCGCATGAAACCGATGGCCCCTGCCTTGCCCGCAGCGTACATCGAAATGCCGTAGTCGGTTCCCATGCGCCAGGCCTCCGACGAGATGGTGACCACGCGCCCCCAGCCCCGTTCTTTCATTGCCGGTGCAAAAGCGTGGCAGCAGTGCAGTACACCGTAGAGGTTTACGCGCAGGAAGGGCTCCCAGTCGGACGGTTGGCTGTCAACGAACTTGAACGCCGTAAAGCTGCCCGGGATGCCCGCGTTGTTGACCAGCAGGTCGGCCGGCCCGAGTTCTTTTTCAACGGCAGCCGCCATCTCGAGCACGGCCGCGTGCTGGCCCACGTCGGCGGCAAAGGCCGCGGCCCGGCCGCCGGCGTCGTTTATCAGGGCCGCGGTTTCTTCGGCACGCTCGGCCATGATGTCGTTCACGGCCACCGAGGCGCCCTGTCGCGCGAGTGCCTCGGCCATGGCGCGTCCTATCCCCCGGCCGGCCCCGGTAACCACCGCTGTCCTGCCATCAAGCGTGCCCATAATGGGCAATGCTAACGGCGGCGGGCAGCTGTCGCCACCGTTAGCCCGCGGCCCGCGTTGAGCCTTGGCGCCGGCTGGGCTAACTTGCGCGCATGATCGCCTGCCTGGACCTCGAAGGGGTGCTCGTGCCCGAAATCTGGATCAACGTTGCCGAGCGCACCGGCATCGACGAGCTGCGGCGCACCACCCGCGACGAGCCCGACTACGACGTACTCATGCGCTACCGGCTCGACATTCTCGACCGCGAGGGCATCACCCTGCCGCAGATACAGGAGGTCATAGCCGGCATGGGGCCGCTCGAAGGCGCCGGCGAGTTTCTTGACTGGCTGCGCGAGCGCGCGCAGGTCATCATCCTGTCGGACACCTTTTACCAGTTTGCGCAGCCGCTGATGCGGCAGCTCGATTTTCCCTGCCTGTTCTGCCACCGGCTGGAGGTGGAGACCGAAGGCCGCATCTCGGGCTACACCCTGCGCCTGGACGACGGCAAGCGACGCGCCGTGCGGGCGCTGCGCGAGCTGAACTTTCGCGTGGTGGCGGCCGGTGATTCGTACAACGACACCACCATGCTCGCCGAGGCCGACGCAGGCATACTCTTCTGCCCGCCGCAGAACGTGGTCGACGACTTTCCGCAGTTCCCGGTCACCAGCGACTACCAACAACTGCGCGAAGCCTTCGTGGCCGCCTCCGCCGACGAACTCTGAACAAGGGGGCAGGCCCCTACCAGCCGCGCAGGTCGATGGCCCAGCAGTCGAACACTTTGTCGCCGCTGACCAGGTAGGCCCTCTCGTGGCAGGCCACCGTAGGGTCCACGTGCGCAGGCAGCACCCGCACGCGGTCGCCCACTGCGGGCAGCTGGGAGCCCCCGGGGTCCGGCGAAAACGTGACGTGCTCATCGGAGCAGAACCATACCCGCGCCTCTTCAATCGAGGGATCCCCGTGGTCCATGCCCAGGGCCTTGAGACCACAGTCGGCCACGGCATAGCCACTCGCCTCGGACACCGACACCACCGTGCTCAGCACCGACACCGCCTGCGTAAAAGGCAGGCCCATGCGCGTATACGCCGTGTCCATGAGTGCGTACGAGCCGGCCTGGATCTCGGTGGCAAGCTTGTTGAGATCCCAGGTGGTGGTACCACCTGCCGAAACCAGCTCACCGCCGACGTCCGCGTGCGCGGCAGCCAGCAACTGCATGGATACCTCGGTCGCGGCGCGACGCTGCTCGCGGTCTTCCAGCCCCACCGCGTGCCCTTCGTAACCCATCACCCCGCGCACCTGCAGCCCGGCCCTCCGCGCGCTGTCGGCCAACCGTCCTGCATCGGCGGACAGGCAACCGCAGCGCGGCAAGCCCACGTTAACGTCGATGAGTACCTCGGCGATGCCGGCGGCAGCGGCAGCCGACACGGTGGAGGCCGAATCAACGGCCACTGTCACCCGCGCGTCCAGGTCCGCCAGCATCGACAAGCGGACCGTGTCGAGGAGTTCGTTGGCCAGGAGCAAGTCGTCGCCCAGCCCCGCGGCCGCCATTCCCGCCATCTCGCGCGCGGTGGCGCAGGTAAACGAACAGTGCCCGCGAGCGGCCTGCTCGCGCGCCAACGCCGTCGACTTGTGCGCCTTGACGTGCGGGCGCAAGCGTTCACCGGGCAGCGACTCGGCCATGAAGTCGAGGTTCTGCCCGAGAGCATCGCGGTCGATGAGCAGCGCGGGCGTGGCCAGCTCGAAAATATCCACAACACCGTTCTGCCCCACGCGCCCCGCGGGCTCCAGCGCACACGAGCCCAATCCACCGCAACGAGACCTGCGACCTTTTCCCTCTTTGAGACGCAGTCTAAAACCCCGTAAAGGTACGTCTTCCCTTTATCAAGAATGTTATATGAGCTAGCCAGGGCGCGCGGCGACGAGGCCGCGCTCGACGACCTGACGGTCACGCGCTCCTGGGCCGAACTGGCCGACAGGACCACCCGCATGGCCCGCCTGCTGAGCGGCGAGCTGGGCCTCGAGCCCGGCGACAGGGTGGCCACGCTGATGTTCAACCGCGGCGAGTGCCTCGAGCTTGTGCTCGCCTCCTGGCTGGCCGGCCTGTGGCTGACCCCCATCAACCATCACCTGCTCGCCGACGAGATCGACTACGTGCTGACCGACAGCGGCGCGCGCGTGGTGATCTGCGACGAGCAACATCACGACGACGCCTCGGCGGGCTGCCTTGACGCAGCCACCCTGCTGGTCGCCGGCGACGAGCTGGACGGGGCCATCAGCAGCGCCCCCGCCCAGCCCTACCCGCCCGACTCGCCGATGGGCGGCACCATGATCTACACCAGCGGAACCACCGGCCGCCCACGCGGGGTAAAACGCCATCGCCCTTCTACGCTGGCCGCGGGGCTGGAAGCGGCCGCGGCCTACGGACGACGCATACAGATGGACGGACGGGGCCGACACCTCATCACCGGGCCTGCTTACCACGCGGCGCCGCTGCTGTTTGCCGTCTACGACCTGCTCAACGGCGCTGCCGTGACCATGATGCCGCGATGGGACGAGCAGCGCTTCTTCGACCTGGTCGGCGAGCAGCAAGTGACCCACACCCACCTCGTGCCCACCATGTTCGAGCGCCTGCTCGGCCTGCCCGACGAGCAACGCGCGGCCTTCGACCCAACGCCGCTGGTCACCGTGCTGCACGGCGCCGCCCCGGTGTCGCCGGCCAGCAAGCAGCGCATGATCACCTGGTGGGGCCCGCTGCTGCTGGAGTACTGGGGCGCTACCGAAAGCGGCGTCGTCACCCTGGTCGACTCGGCCGACTGGCAGCACAAGCAGGGCACCGTCGGGCGCGCGGTAGAGGGCTGGCAGATCTTCGCGGGCAACGAGCAGGGCACGCCGCTGCCCGCCAACGAAGAGGGCATACTGTACTGTCGCCGCCCCGACACCCGCCAGTGGTTCGAGTACCACGGCGACCCCGACAAGACGCGCGCGGCCTTCGTTGACGCGCACACTTTTCACCTGGGCGACATCGGCCTGGTCGATGAAAACGGCTACGCTTTCCTTCGCGACCGGCTGTCGAACACCATCATTTCAGGGGGCGTAAACATATACCCCGCCGAAATCGAAAAGGTGCTGATCACCCACCCGCAGGTGACCGACGTGGCGGTGTTCGCCGTACCCGACCCGGAATGGGGCGAGGCAGTAATGGCTGCCGTGCAAACTCTGCCCGGCACAAACGGAAGCCCGGAACTGGCCGCAGAGGTCATCGATTTTGCCCGCGAGAGACTGGCCGCCTACAAGCTACCGCGTAGAATCGAGTTCCACGCCGAGTTGCCCAGGACCGACAGCGGCAAGCTCTACGTACGCCGTCTGAAAGAACGCCACTGGAAAGACAGCGGCCGCAGGATATAGCTGCCAGCCAAAAGAATCCGGCCCGTCCGCCGTGGGTACCGCAAGGACCAGCTGAACGGTGACCCAGCGACGGACGAACCGGAGGGGGAGCCTGCACACGGTTACCCCACCCTCGAAAATGCAATCGGCGTGCCACCTGCCCCCAGCCTTGAAGCCGGCCAACAAGCGCCCGCTGCCCCTTGCAAAACCCGTGTTCCGCCTCCGCCCCCCGAGCTGAGCAGCCAACGGCACTGCAAAGCCGGGTTTGCGCCACGCGCGCCTACCGCATACCGCTCTTAGCGGGAGCGCGTGGCCGAGCCCGGAACACGGGCCGACCGCCACAGGGGAGTAGTACAGTGATCGAACTCGAGGCCACCATTGTCTGCGCCGACCTTTCGGGGTTCACGCTTGCAGCGCGCGACCTCGACCCCGAGCAGGTAACCGAACTGGTCAACGGTTGTTTTGCCGGCATGGAAGACATTGCCAGCGCCCACGGCGGCACCCCGCTGCAGTTTCTCGGCGACTGCATGCTGGCCGCGTTTCCCCATTCCGAACAGGCCGAGGCCGCCAACCGTCATGCGCTGGTCGCCGCCCTGGAGATGCTGGAGTGGATAAAACAGTCCGCGCCCCTGTTTCCCGGAGACAAGAGACCTGGCCTGCACATAGGCGTCGAAGCTGGACAGTTGCAGCTGGGGCGAACGCCCAGTGGCGGCCTGCTGCCCGCCGGTCGGTGCACGACAGCGGCCATGCGCCTGGAGGCGGCAGCCGGGACCGGCTCGGTGCTCGTTGGCTCAACGGCCCGGCAACTGGCGGGCCGGGGTTTCAGTTTTTCACAGGCCGCCGACGACGCGCCGCAGGGCTCAGCGCTGCTGGCGTCTGGCCGAACCAACGACCACGACACCCCACCCGCTGGCCTACCCCCCTTGGCCGAGTCGACCCGCGACGAGGAATTGCAGTACCGACGGCTGCAACAACGCCAACCCGAACGTCGGCAGGTGACCGTACTGTTCGCTGAACTGTGCCAGGCTCCCGCGCCCAGCGACGCGCAGATGCAGGCACTTACCCTGGCCGTACAAGCCGAGGGTGGTTACGTGGACAAGTTTACCGGCCGCACCATGATGGCCCTGTTCGGTGCACCCGGCGGACTCGAAGAAGCGCCCACCCGCGCCGCGGCCGCGCTTGCCCGCCTGCTCAACGACGACGGCGCCGGTGCCATCAAACCCGGTGCCATACGAGCAGGCATGAACAGCGGACTGGTCGTGGCCGGGTTGGTGGGGGGCAACAACAGCCGCCAGTACACGGTGATAGGCGACGCGGTCAACCTCGCTGCCCGGCTCAAGGACGCGGCCTCGCCCGGCGAACTCTACCTCGGAGAGCAGACCGCCTACCGACTGTCCGACCACTTTTGCGTGAGCGCGCTCGCACCCCTGTCATTGCAAGGACAGGGCCGGGCCGTGCAGGCCTACGCGCTCGACCCCTTGCGACCACCGGGTAAAGGCAACGACGCTGGTCCTCGCAGGCGCAAGCTGCGCGCTCCACTGGTGGGCCGCGACCGGGAACTCGCCGCCCTGCTCGGGGGAGTAAAGCAGGCCCACGCGGGCGAGGGCTCGGTGACGGTCGTGAGCGGTGAGGCGGGCCTGGGTAAGTCGCGCCTGCTCGAAGAGTTCAAGAGCGACCCCTTGTTGTCTGATTGCCTGCTGCTCGAAAGCCAGGCATCGCAAGGCAACTCGAGACCCTTTGCGCTAGCGGCCGACCTGCTGCGCGAATGGTGTCAACTCGGCGGTAACGAGAGCAACGACGACGCGCTGGCCCTGCTGCGCGCCGCGCTAGAGCGCAGCGATGGCCAACTCGAAACCGAACTGCCATCGCTCGCGACACTGCTGGGAATACAGTACGCGGACGAGAACTCGCCGGGCTCGTCGCAGCCGGGTTCGTCCACACCCACGGGCGACGCACTGAGAAAACGCCTGCAACTGGCGCTTACACGACTGGCAACCGTACTGTCGGCGCAACGGCCACTGGTCATCGTCCTCGAGGATCTGCACTGGGCCGACCAGTCGAGCATCGAGATACTGGGCGGGCTGTCGTCCGCGAGCCAGCGGTCTCCCGTGGTCACGATCATCACTACCCGCGAAGATTCGGCCGCTGCGCTCACTGGCAGTAAAACCCACGAGCGCAGCTCACAGCTTGCCCTCTCGCCCCTCGACGACAACGACCTCGACCGACTGGTCACGGGCCTGCTGGGGACGGCTGGCCTGCCGATAGCCCTGCGCCGGCGAATCCGCGCCAACGCCGAGGGCAACCCCTTCTACGTCGAAGAGGTACTCAGGTCGTTCATCGACCAGGGCGCGCTCGTGCAATCGCGCGACGGCTGGCAAACCACCGCGGCGATCAACGAAGTAGACGTTCCCGATTCGGTGCAGGGCGTAGTGCTCGCCCGCGTAGACGCGATGGACGACCAGGCCCGCGAGATACTGCAGGCCGCCTCGGTGATCGGCCGCCGTTTCTATCACCGACTGCTTCTCGGCACTGTCGATGACTCGGGCGAACTCGACACTGCCCTCGCCCGCCTCGAGGACATGCAACTGGTGGGCAGCAGCATGTCCTCTCGCACCGGCAGCGTCGCCCGGCGCGCCGAGACCGCCGAGCGCGAGTACCATTTTCACCACCAGGTCGCGCAGCAGACCGTGTACCATTCCCTGCTCAAGGGCCGGCGGCGCGACATGCACGCCCGCGTGGCCAGCGCCATCGAAAAAGCTTTCGGACAACGGCTCGACGACTTCGAAGCCGAGCTGGCTTTTCACTGGGGCCAGGCCGAACAAGCTGACAAGGCCGAGTACTACCTGTTTCGAGCGGGCGACAACGCCGCCCGCTCGGCCGCCTCGGCCGAAGCGCTCGCCCATTTTCGCGAAGCGTCGCGGCTGTACCTGCAACAACACGGCAAGGGTGGCGATCGCGCACGCAAGGCGCTACTCGAAAAAAACATCGGCCTCGCGCTGCTCAACACCGGCGACCATCACGAGTGCATAGAGCACTTCGACGCATCGCTGGCGTGGCGGGGGCGTTCTTCTTCGCTGCGAACCGGCACTGCAGGCCTGCTGCAGGCCGGCGGTGCCCTGGCCCGCACCTGGCTGTCGCTCTGGCGTCGGCGCGGCAACGCGGCGGCCGGCGAGAACGGATCCGCGACTCCCAGCGCGGCTGAACTCGAAGGACTCGAGGCCGAGGTCATGCGCGCCCAGGCGCTGGTCAACGTCGACCCGCAACGGGCGTTTACCGCTGCCCTGTCGGTGGTCGGAAGACTCGAGCGCATGAACGCGAGCAGGGTCGAACGGGCGGCCGAACTCTACGCCGACGCTGCTGGCTTCGTGGCCTTTTCGGGCACCTCCTTCTCGCTCTCGCGCCGACTGCTCGAGCGTGGTGAAGACCTGCTAAGCGACGACAACTTTGCCGGCGACTTTGCCTGCAGGGCCATGCGTTTTATTGCCGACTACTTCGAGGGAGACTGGAGCGACAGCCCACTGCCCGCCGCACGCGACCTCGAAACCGCCATGGAAAACGGCCAGCTGGTGCTCGCCAGCAACTACTTCGGCCTGGCCGCCGAGCGATCCACCTGGCAGGGCCACTGGCACAACAGCGCGCGCATGCTCGACGCGGTCAAGCGACTGGTCGATCTTTACGGCTACGACTTTGCCGTCTCGTGGCGCGACGCCATTCCCCTTTACGTGGCCGTTCAACAGGACCGCCCCTTCGACGCCATCGAGGCCGCCGACCGCTACTTGTCCGCCCGCCACGAAGATAACCTGCTGGCCTTCGGCCACGCCATGAAAGCGCGGGCCGAGTGCGCGGCCGGTTATCTCGACGAAGCTGCCCATTCAATAGAGTTGTCTGCCGCGGACGCTTCGCGGGCCGGCGCGCTACCTCCCTACCACGCCGCGCCGCTGGCGGTGGCAAGGTTTGAGCTGGGCCTCACGGCCAACGAGCAGGAACACGCCGACAGCCCATCGCGCTGGACAGTAGAGCGAGACTGCAGGCGGGCACTCAGGGCCTCGCGGGCGCTGGCCCGCGAGCGCCCCGACCTCTACCGGGCCGTGGGACGCTGGAACCAGCTCTGCGGCCGGCGGCAGGTAGCACTCACCTGGTACCGCCGCAGCATCGACGAGGCCCGCCGCCTGGGCGCGCTCCCGGCGCTGGCCCGCACGCTCGGGCTGTGCTCGAGACTCGCCTGGACAGGCGACCCACTGCCCAGCGCCGAGCAGTGCCGTGAGCAGTCGCTGTCGTTGGCAGAGTGCCTGCGCAGGAACGATGATCGCGACGCATGGCCCCCGCCTGGGCAGGGCAACGCGACCTGAGACACGCGCACAAGCGTGCCCCATGAACCGGCAGCGCAGCCGCCAACCCGGGTTTACACACAGGCCCCTTGGCGCTACCCAGGCTTGGCACTGGCGACGCCCCCCCGATCGTGCAGCTGGCAAAACAGCCAGTAGAATCAAAGAACTCAGCTTCCTTTACACGGCCATACCGCTGTGGCACGGCGGTTGCTTACTTGCAGCTTGGAGAAAATCGAGAAGGGTCAGCCGCGGGCAGACCCGGCTGACCAGGAAAGCAGCATGCAAGGACCAACTGCAAAACTACAAGACAAAAGGTTTTTACCCACTTGGGGGGTAGTCAGCGATAGTCCGCCTGCTAGTCTTGTTCCCTGGGAGTCCACGGGTTCCCGGGGGTCTGTTCTGCCGGTAATAAACACGACAATGTCTGCTTGGCTCCCCCGACCTGGTGGCAGATCGCTCGCCCACCATGCCAGAGCGCTGGCCATGCCGGCCCTGCTGCTGGGTCTGGTAGTGGTGCTGGTGCCGTCAGCCGCGCTAGCGGCCTGCAACCTCATCCCGCAAACAACGCGCAGCTTTCGCGGCGAGCTCGGCCAACTCGACCGTCCATGGGCCACACCGGGCGACTGGGTGAGCGTGTCGTTGGACAGCGGCTGCCACGCCTACAGCGACTTCTCGGCCACGGGCTTCACGGGCGCAGCCAGCAACTACGTCGTCACCGTCGTCGACACACCGTCGTCGGGTAAACTTTCGGCCGTAGTGCTTTCCGAAAACTGCGGAACCGGACCCGGATCGCTGGCCGAGGCCGTATCGGCCTGCGTGACCGGCAACGTGGTGGCCGCGGAGTGCCGCGACGTCAGCTCATCGATTGATCCCATAGACCTGCAACTGCTGGGCGGCGCGCTCAGGTTCGTGTACCCCGACACCGACGCGCTCGTACTGCCGGTAGACGACGGCGTAACCCTTGCCGGTCCGGCCCGGCTGCTGGTCACCGAGGCTATCGACGCCTGGAGTTGCGGCGACATAAGCAACGATTGCTCCGCCCACGCGGCGGGCGACGTGGCCGCCTGCGTCGACTCCCTCTATACCGACGACGGAGGCTGCTCGGTTGCCACCGACCACACGGTCTTTCCCAGTTTCGTGGGCCTGCCCCGCGCCAACGACTTCGCCACCCTGTGCACACCGGACCCCGCCAACCCCGATGACCCCTGCACGGCCGCGGGCGATAAGGTGGTGTTAGCCGTCGATACAGACGGCAACCTGCTGCTACCCGTAGACTGGACCAACGTTCTGATAGAAGGCGACGTACCAACGCCCATACTGCTTAACGGCGCGAGCGCAGTCGACGCTTACAGCGGCGTAGACGCGCCGGTGGTGCTGCCGGGCGAAGATTTCGTGGCGTCCTACACCGCCGAGGGAGCCATACTTCCACCCGTGTTCTCGCCGGCCAATGACCCCGGGTCATCAGAAGAAGTGGCGCTGTTCGGTTCGGCCGACGCGCCGCTGACGGTGCTCAGGATTTCAGCGCTCAGCCCCGACGCCAGGACCTGCGACGCAGGCTCGGGCAGCCTCGAGGATTCGCCATGTACCAGCAACGGCCACTGCGACGACGGTGTCAGCGCCGGGGCCTGCGCGGCGGCGCGTTGCGTTGGCGGTAGCAGTGCCGGCCTGGCTTGCAGCGACGAAGACGACTGCCCGGCAGGCAGCTGCGGGGTGGCGTTGTTCGACTTCAGCGGCCGACTCGCGGGAGGCGTCAACGGTGCCGCGGTGGTCGACAAGGACGTGCTGCTGGCCCGCGTGATGGGTCCCCACAGCGGTGTGTGCGCCGACTCGGGCCTCTCCTGCAACTCGGATGTCGACTGCGCCAGCGGCGAAAGCTGCGTAGATTTCCGGCTGACCCTCGAAGGATCAGCGCCGCTCGAGGGCATCTTTTCCACCGACACTCTGTACGCCTTCGTAGTAGAGGAAGAACTCGACGGACAGCTCAACGACGACAGCGACAAGACCGACAGCGTGCTCGTGCTGCGCGACCGTGCGAGCGCCGAGCTCCTGTCGACGGGCTACAACGGCAGTGACGGGCGCGCCATTGCCTACCGCAGCGACCCTCCCTTTGCCTGGCCGGTGGTCGCGCTGGAAAACGACATCGTGGCCACGCTCGAGCCCGAGTGGGCCGAGGGCGACTGCTCGCTTGTGGACTGTGACCGCAACAATGACATGGACACCGCCGACACCCTGCTGCGCGTGTTCGGTCGCGGGGTGGACGGTGGTGGCGACCCGGTGGCCGTAGAGCTGACCGAAAACGGGGGCCTGCCCCTGCAACTGGCCGCCGCCGTGGGCGAGGGCGTTGACGGCCGCAGCCTGGCGGTGAGCTCATCGCGGGTGTTTTTTACCACGACAGAGCGCGACGCCGCCTTGCTGCTCGAAGAAACCGGCAGCGTCAATGCCGCCGGCCTCAACGCTGACGCGCCTGCGCAATCGCCGGATCTCTCGGAAGGTGGCCGCTACCTCGCCTTCGCCAGCCTGGCCGACAACCTCTCGGCCCAGGACGCGCCGGCCACACTCGACGTATTCCTGCGCGACCGCAGCAACGGCAGCACCACCCTGCTGAGCGTCGGGCAGGCAGGACCCACCGACGGCGACAGTGGCCAACCGTCGATTTCGGCCAGCGGTCGCTACCTGGCCTTTACCAGCCTGGCCACAAACCTCGACTCCGCAGCCGATAACGGACTGGCACACGTGTTCCTGGCCGACCGCGGCGAGCCGTCCGTCGATATCGGTGGCGCCTGCGTGTACCAGGGCAGCCCGCTGTTCCTCGCTGCCGGCGTGGGTGGGCAGCAGGCCGACGGAGACAGCCGCCAACCATCCCTGTCGGCCAATGGGCGCACGCTGGCCTTTGCAAGCCTGGGCACCAACCTGGTACCCGACGACAGCAACGGCTTGTCTGACGTGTTCGTGGTGGACTACGACCCCAGCGGCCAGCAGCTCTCCGCGCCGCTGCTGGTTAGTCTCAACACGCCGGGTCTCGAAGGCGCGAGTGATGAACCGACGGTGTCGGGCAACGGGCGCTGGATAGCCTTCCGTAGCGACGCCGCGCTGGTGGCCGACGATAGCAACGGCGTTTCGGACGTCTACCTGCACGACCGCGACAGCGACGGCAATGGCGTCTACGACGAGAACGGCGCCAATGTCACCGTGTTGATCAGCCGAGCTTTGGACGGCCCTGCCGACGGCCCCAGCAGCGAGCCCTCCCTTTCAACCGACGGAAGGTGGCTGGTGTTCACCAGCTCTGCCGGCAACCTCGTGGGCGACGGCGACTGCAGCAATCCCAGCAACGCCGATGACTGCAACGGCGTTGATGACATTTTTCTCGCCGATCTCAACGAAGGCCGTATCTCGCGTGTCAGCTTGGCCGCCGACGGCAGCGAGAGCAACGGCCACAGTTACACGGCCGTGGTGTCTGACGACGGCAAGCACGTGGCATTCGTATCCGACGCTTCCAACCTGGGCGGCACGGCGGTGACGGACAGCAACTTTTCCCCGGATCTCTACCTGCGCGATGTCCGCGCGGGCGGCACCGTGCTGCTCAGTCGCGACCCCGCCGACCCGTTCCTCGCCCTCGGCGGCGTGACCGACACCCCGGCCATCGATCCAGGCGCGCAGGCGGTGGCCTGGATAGCCGACTCGGGGCAGGCGATGGTGTCCACGGGAGATCCCTCGGGTGATCTGGACGGCGACGGCCAGGCCGATGACCAGGTGCTGCGCGTCTTTCACGCCGACAGCCGTTTGACCGAAAACATAGGCAACAGTCACGGCGCCTCGGTTGCCGCCGGTTCCGTGGCCTTCCTGTCGCCCGAGTACAGCGGCGCTCTTGACCCCTGCGCTCCCGTGGCCGGCGACCACAACGGCGACGGCGACCACGACGACGAAGTGGTCAAGCTGTGGAGCTACCCTTCTCCACTTACCAACCTCGCCTGCACGGCCACCGACCTGGCCATGACACCCGAGCTGCTGGCCGCCCTGGTCGACGAATACGACCCCGTACCGGCAGGCTCGCCGGTGGATCTCAACGGCGACGGCGACAGCAACGACAACGTTGTGCTCGTGGCCAGAAACCCGCTGGGCCTTATGGGTGGCCCCGCTGTGAGTTGCCCGACCAGCAGCGCGGGCAACTCCGCGTGGACGAGCAGCGCGCGCCCGGGCCTGCGCAATACTCTGCGCGCGAGCGGAAGATCGGTTGCCTGGCTCACACCAGAAAGCAACGCCGGCGCGAACCTGAACGCGGGCTCGGGCGACGGCGACACCGACGACACCGTGCTGGGCGCGTGGACCATGGACAAGCACAACATCGACCTGGGCATGGCCGCGACTGACTTTGTACTGGGCGAGGAGGTTGTTTCGTGTGATGGCAGCGGGACGCTGCAGCTCGTGGCCTTGCGCGTGCCCGAATCGGCGCAGGGCAACAACAACCTCAACCCGGCTGCCGACATCGACACCGCCGATCACGTGCTGCACGTCTACGACCTGTACTCGGTTAGCCCCGACGACCAGGTCATCAACACCGGCCAGGCCGCGCTGGCCTGTGACTTCATGGAGTGCGACCCGCGCCAGCCCTACCAGGTAGACGGCTCGGTGGTGAGATTTCTAACCGAGGAAAGCGAGCAGGGCATCAACGTGGACCTTGACGGCGACGGTGTATCGGGTGGCATAGTACTGCAGGTATACGACTTCTGCACGGGCAAGACCTCGACGGTAGCGCTGGTTGATCCCGACGCAGGCGATCCCTTCGCCGGTACCGGTAACCACAGCGAAGACGCCGGTGAAGCGGTGCTCACCAGTGCCGGCCGCTGCGTTGATTACGACGACGCCAGTTGCACGGACAATGACGACTGTAGTGCCGGGCGACACTGCCGCGAGCTCGCCTGCGGCTTGCCGAGCTGCCCGTCGGCCTGCCAACGCGACCACGGCGTGTGCATGATAGATAGCGACTGCCCTCCCGGCTCGACCTGCCAGTCAGCGGTCGTGATGGCCGTCGATGGCGATTTTGACGGTGACGGCGTCACCGACTCTGCCGACAACTGCCTGGAGATGCCCAACCCCGACCAGGCTGACCAGGATGGCGATGGCCGCGGCGACGCCTGCAGCGGCACCTGTGGCGACGGTATTGCCGACGCCGGCGGCTGCGATGACGGCAACGCGATTGACGGCGACGGCTGCTCGGCGGGTTGCCAGTTAGAGCAACTGCAGTCGAATGACCAGCGGCGCTGCATAGTCAAGATGAACAAGTCGCTGTTAAAGGTCATAAAAATCCGCGCCAAGCTCGAGAAGGCCTGCTTCAGGGATGCCCAGCGTGGTCTTGTTTCCGACCTGGCGGCCTGCGTGGCCGCCGACGCCAAGGGAAAACTAGCCAAGGCGGCGGCTGGCTCGACCAGGGCAGCCGAGCGTTGCAGGCAGGCGCCGTTGTTCGGATACAGCAGCGCAAACGTGGTCAACGCTGCCGCCGTCGCCAGCCAGTTTGCGCTCAGCCAGTCACTGTTCGGCGGCCTGCTGTTCAACTGGGACACGAGTGGCGTCGGGGGCCAAGCCAATGTGGCAGCCTGCCGACTCAAGACCCAGGTAAAGCTCGCCGCGGTACTGCAGGCCGGCATCAAGGAGTTCAACAAGTGCAAGGGCACGCGGCTCAAAACCGACCTGCGCAGCGCCGACCAGCTCGCGCGCTTCTGTCTTGATGCCGTGGCATCTTCAACCAGGGTAGCGCGCGCCGGCGATAAGTTTGCGGCCGTTGCAGCCACCGGCTGCGACACCGGACTGCCCAACGCCACCCTTTTTCCGGGGACCTGTGGCAACGATCAATCGCCCGCCTATTGCGGCCGAACGTCGGCGGCCTGCCGCACCTGTCTCGTGCTCAACGCCGCCGACAAGCTTGACCGCGACTGCGACCTGTTCGACGATGGCCTCGCCAACGCGAGCTGTGGCGGCTGAACAGGACAGGGATTACGGCCCACGGCAGAAAAAATGACGGCAAATAAGTGACGATCAACTACGTCCTGCTCTGCGTCCTGCTGGGCCTGGTCGCCGGCACGGTGCCCGCCTTTCTGCACGGCCCCATTCCTTACAAGTTTGATGCCGTCACGATCAACGGCTCGTTGGCAGTATGGGGATTCTACCTCGCTCGTTGTTCAATCGGCCTGCTCGTGGGCATGAGCACCTGGCCGCGGTCCTGGTACTTGAGAGGACCCCTTTGCGGACTGTTGATGATGATGCCGCTGGCCATCGTCCTGCTTGCGACGCCCGGCTGCCGCGAGCCTTGAATGTTCTGGAACACGGTCACCGGTTCGGTGATCGGCCTTGTTGTTGCCGGTGTCGCACGAGCGCTTACCGGCCGCGATCACTCCTGACGACGACCCACAACAACCGCCAGCAAGGACAGGGCAACGCACAGTACTGCGAACCAGTCGCCTCCGCGCGCGTAAAGTGTCGACTCGCGGCTGGCACTGATGCTTCCCACCAGGGTCTCGCGCTCGAACATCTCGGTAGACACGATCACGCGGCCGAGCGGATCGATAACAGCCGACGGCCCCGCGGTCGAAGCCCGGACAACGAATCTCCTTTGCTCAACCGCCCTGAAGGCCGCGACCGCAAGCTGCATCTCGGAGTATTGTCGATGCCCGATCCACGTATCGTTTGAAAGCACAGCCAGGTACTCGGCGCCCTCGCGCGTCCTGTCGGCCGCCAGGCTTGGAAACATGGATTCGTTACACACGAGCACGCCCGCCTGCCCTGCTGCCGTCGGGAGGAGAGCAGCCTGTCCGCCAGGGGTAAATTCCCTGGCCCTGGCAAACCGTCGCCGGAGCAGTTCGACGGCACCGAGCGGAAAATACTCAGCGAAGGGCAGCAGCTGCTGCTTGTCGTAGGTTCCAGTGACTCGAGCAGAGGGCTCGAGCAGGAACGCACTGTTGAAATAACGAGCATTGTAACCGTCACGTCGCGGCCCACCAGCGACCAGCTGGGCTCCCGCGGGTTCGAGTACAGCCGCGATCGAGCGCGCGAATCGAGGTTCCTCGTCCAGGAAGAAAGTCATCGAACTCTCGGGCCAGAACAACACCCTCGCCGCCGAACCCGAAAGCACCTCCCGGCTCAGTCGGAGGTAAACCTTGAGGTTACGACCATAAAGGCGCTCGTCCCACTGGCTGCCGAGATCCAGGTTGTCCTGCGCCACCGCGACCACGGTCTCCGGTTTATCGGCCAGTCCATCGGCAAGCGACACCAAGCGCCAACGGCCATACCCAGCCGCCAGCACGACCAGGAGAACCGCCGTGACGGTCATCGCTACCGCCGGGCCGCGCGTTCCACTCCCACGAAGGCGCGTGGCAATCTCCACGAGGGCCGCGTTGCAAACAACCGCTAGAAACCCGACCGCGTACACGCCACCAATGTCTGCAACCTGCGCCAGGACGTGGTCAGCCGGCAGCGCGACGCCGATCAGGGCAACCGGGTTTCCCCCCAGGCGCACCCGGAGCAGCTCAACCGCAGTGAACCCGAAAAGAGAAACCGCCATCGAGGCAAACCCACCGCGCTTTCCCGCCCACGCCAGCCCGGCGCCCAGCAAGGCGTAAGCCCAGGAAGCAGTGACCGTGGTGCCGACAAAGAACACGGCCCAGCCCAGTAGCGCCGGTTGCGCGTAGTAGACTGACGCCGCGTCGATGAGCCAGGCGGCCACCACGCCGGCAGATACGAGCAGGCTCCAGCCCGCAGCCAGCAAGGCGGCGCGCGCGGGCGACACCGAGCGCAGCACGACCAGCAGCGGCACCAGCGCCACCGCGGCCAGCCAGTACCATTGCAAGGGGGCAAAGCAGGCCGTGTAGAGGGCGGCCGACAGCGCGACGAGAAACAGCGCCTTCGCTGATGTCACCCTGGCGGGTAGCGGACTGAAGGGCACGGGAGCCGACACCGGCGGTCAGCGCAGACCGAGGTCCTTGAGTTTTTTCTGTAGCGCCACCCGTGAGATTCCCATGTCCTCGGCCGCACGGGTAACGTTGCCATCGTTGCGCTGCAACACCCGCGCAACGTAATCCATCTCGAAAGCGCGACGCGCCTCCCTGAGCGGTAGCGAAGCAGCCGCGCCGCCCGTAGCCGCGCCCGCGGCAGCCCCCGTGGCAGCCCCCGCACCCGCACCGGCTGCAGACGCGTCGCGCCCGGTCACGCGCGCCGAAAGTCGCGCCAGTGTCACTGTCTCACCTGCAGGGGTGAGCGCCACCGCGCGCTCGATCTCGTTCTCGAGTTCACGCACGTTGCCCTCCCACTCGGCTGCTACCAGCGCCTGCATGACCTCGTCGGCCAGGCCGGCGGTCTTCTTGCCGTGGCGCTCACTGACCCGCTCCAGCAAGGTGGCAACGATGAGCGGAATGTCTTCGCGGCGCTCGCTAAGTGGCGGCGTCGTGAGCGGAAACACGGCCAGGCGATAGTAGAGGTCCTCGCGAAAACGGCCCTCGTCGACCTCGTGCTTGAGCTCGCGGTTGGTAGCCGCCAGTACGCGCACGTCAACGTCGCGCGGCCTGGTGTCGCCCACGCGCAGGATCTCGCCCTCCTGCAGCACACGCAGCAGCTTGGGCTGCATGGCGGCTGGCATCTCGCCGACCTCGTCGAGAAACAGCGTTCCGCCGGCCGCGGCCTCAAACAGGCCCGCCTTGTCGCGATCGGCGCCGGTGAACGACCCCCTGGCGTGACCGAAGAGCTGGCTCTCGAGCAGGGTTTCGGGAAAAGCCGAGCAGTTGACGGCCAGGAAAGGCCCGTCGGCGCGCTCTCCCTCGTTGTGAATCGCGCGCGCCACCAGTTCCTTGCCGGTTCCGGTTTCACCCTGGATGAGAACCGTAATGGGCGACGCCGCCACGGTTTCCATCTCGTCAAACAGCGACTGCATGGCCGGGCTGTTACCGGCGATGGTCAAGAAGCGATCGCGCCTGGCTATGTCACGCTGCAGCTGGTCGGCCCGCGTGCGCAGGCTTCGCTCCGAAGCCTGCAACGCTTCCACGAAACCGGCGTTCTCCAGTGCCACCGCCACGCTGCCAGCCAACGATTCAAGAAAGAGCAAGCTCTCGTCAACCTGGGCATCTTCGCCCTCGCCGCTGTCGAACGTGGGATTGATGACTTCGAGTACGCCGACGTTTCCACGGTGAGAGACCAGCGGCGCGGCCAGGATCGAATGCGTGGCCAGGCCCGAGTCCTCGTCTATGCCCGAGTACCACCGCGGGTCAGAAGCAACGTCGGCCACGAAAATCGCCTTGCCGTTTTCGAGCACGGCACCTGCCACGCCCTTGTCGGCCGCAAAACGCAGGTCAGCAAGACGCGCCGCTACCTTCTCGTCGCTGGCCACCGCCCAGGGAAAATAGAGCTCGCCGGCGGTCTCGTCCAGGGCGAGCACAGACACACCCTCGGCACGAAAAACATCGCGACAGCGCTCGACGACGAGCTCAACGAGTTCGTCTATCTTGCGACATTCTGCGAACGCGCGGCCGAGGTCGTACAGCAGCCTGTACCCCTCCGGCCCGTATATGTTTGACGGATCCGGCACGAGTCCCTCCCTCAACAAGAACTCCTGCAATACCCCCTCGCGTCGCGACAGACAACTCCGCCCCGGCAGAAGGGGGAGTCGTCCGAAGCCCCCGTTAAGGGCGGTGCCTGCTTTCAAGGCCGTACACGGCAAGGGGATACCGGGCGCCTCACCCTTTTTGGCTGGTTGACTGAAGGCGGCCCTGTGATAGCTCACACTGAAACGTGTTCTACCCTTGCCACGCGGCTTTTTGGTCATTCAGGGGCGTACGGGCAGGCACCAGCGCGGCCTCGTAACGGGGCGGCAAAAGCCAACACCGTGTACCTCGACCTTTCCACAGAACAGAAGGAGCTGCAGCAGCGCATCCGCGGCTACTATGCCGACATGTTTACGCCCGAGCTTCGCGCGCGCTGGGAAGCTGAACGCGAGGAGGCCGGCGGACCACTGTTTCGCGAACTGGTAGAACGCATGGGTGCCGACGGCTGGCTGGGGGTCGGCTGGCCCACCGAGCACGGCGGCCAGGGCTTCACGCCGCTTGAGCAGTTTATTTTCTGGGACGAGACCTGGCGCGCCCGCGCTCCGCTACCGGTCATCGCCTGCAACACGGTGGGCCCCACGCTGATGAGCTTCGGCAGTGACGCGCAGAAGGCCGAGCTGCTGCCGGGCATACGCGAGGGCCGGTTGATGTTTGCCATCGGCTATACCGAGCCGGACGCGGGCACCGATCTCGCCTCGCTCAAGACCACCGCCGTGCGCGACGGTGACCAGTGGGTTATCAACGGCCAGAAAATCTTCACCACCCACGCGCACGACTGCGACTACCTGTGGATGGCCTGCCGCACCGATCCCGACGCCAAGCCCCACAAGGGCATAAGCATTATACTGGTGCCGGCTGATTCGCCCGGCTTCGAGTTTACGCCCATCAACACCCTGGGCGGCGAGCGCACCAACGCCACCTATTTTGATAACGTCCGCGTTCCGCTGGAAAACGTAGTCGGCGAGGTCAACCAGGGCTGGAAACTCATCACCACCCAGCTCAACCACGAACGCATCACCCTGGCCTGCCCCGGCCTCTCGGACCGGGTATTCGACGAGGTACGGCGCTGGGCCAGCGACAGCGAGTCACCGTCGGGCGGCCGCATGGTAGACGAGCCCTGGGTACAGGCCGCGCTCGCGCGGGTGTACGCCAAGCTCGAAGCCGTAAAGATACTGAACTGGAAGTCGGCGTGGTCGCTCGACCAGGGCCACCCCGACATGGCCGAAGCGTCGGCGGTCAAGGTTCTGGGCACCGAGTTTTTCGTGGAATGCTACCGCCTATTGCTCGAGATAACCGGGAGCGCGGGCACGCTCAGGAACGGCGAACCCGGCTGCCTGTTCGGCGGCCTGCTGGAGCAGGCCTGCCGCGGCGCGACCACGCTCACCTTCGGCGGTGGTGTCAACGAAGTACAGCGAGACATAATCGCCATGGCCGGGCTGCTGTTGCCCAGGGTCCCGCGCCGATGAACCCGCCGAGCGGCGAGTAGAGGGTAACGATGTCACTTTCGAGAGAAGAGCTGGAGGCAAAGCTGCTGGACTACGTGGGCCGCGAAATCGGTCCGCCCGAGCAGGGCCCCTACCCCGTAAACGAAACCATGATACGGCAGTGGTGCGAAGCACTGGGTGACGAAAACCCCGTGTACACCGACGCCTCTGCGGCGGCCTCGTCGGTGCACGGCGGGCTGGTGGCGCCACCCACGATGATGCAGACCTGGAGCCTGCGCGGCGTCGAGATGGCCGACCCCGACGCAGGCCGACAGAACCTGCAGACCGAGCTGCACTCCTTGCTGGGCGACGCCGGCTACCCGGCCGTGGTAGCCACCAACTGCGAGCAGGGCTACACGCGTTACCTCAGGCCGGGCGACGAGATCTTCGTGTCCACCACCATCGAGGCCATCTCGGAACAGAAGGCCACGGCGCTGGGCATAGGCTACTTCATCAACACCCGCGAGGTCTACCGTGACCAGCAGGGTGACGAAGTCGGCTGGCAGACCTTCCGCGTACTCAAGTTTGCGCGGGCCGAGCAGCCGGGTGCAGCGACGCCTGACGGCGCTGCCGACGAAGAATCATCGACCCCCACGCGGCTGCGGCCCCCCATGGCCCACGACAACAAGTGGTGGTGGGACGGCATAGCCGAGGGGCGACTGCTGGTGCAGAAGTGCGCAGGCTGCGGCGAGCTGCGCCACCCCCCGCGCCCGATGTGCCAGCACTGCCGCTCGCTTGAGTGGCAAGGCATCGAGGCCTCGGGTGAAGGCGAAGTCTACAGCTACGTGGTCATGCACTACCCCAAGTTCCCCGGCTACGAGTACCCGTTTACCTGCGCGCTGGTAGAACTCGCCGAGGGCACGCGCATGGTTGCCAACGTGGTGGGCTGCGACCCCTCCAAGGTTCACATAGGAATGAAAGTGCGCGCGAGCATCGAAAATGTCGACGACGAGTTCAAGCTTCCGTTCTTCAGGCCGATCGACTGAGCAGGATACAGGACGGCAGCGGCAATGGATTTTAAACTCGACGAAGAACAACAGGCCGTGCGCGAACTGGCGCGCGGAATACTCGAGAAAGAAGTCGACCACGAGCACCTGAAACAACTCGAGGCCGCCGGCGAAGACTTTGACCGCGAGCTGTGGGCCACCCTCGCCCGCGCCGGCCTGCTCGGCCTCGCCATACCCGAAGAACACGGCGGCATGGGCTACGGGCTGGTAGAGCTCTGC
>Ga0114934_10000021_pt1 | contig 77441 bp, 108 predicted proteins | sample 4SBtaG_2_FD_99695 | JGI IMG/M metagenome (GOLD analysis project Ga0114934, IMG submission 99695) | Deep subsurface microbial communities from Kolumbo volcano to uncover new lineages of life (NeLLi) - 4SBTROV10_white metaG | ecosystem: Environmental > Aquatic > Marine > Volcanic ...
AGGTATTACAATAGATTATCTTATAGAAGAAAGAAGAATATCCTTTGGTGTTAATAGTACCCAAAGTGTATATAATTGGTGTAGTCAAGAAGATATCTTCACTGATAAGGATGAATTGATTGCGCAAATTGTATAAACCAAAACAAAGATGAGTAAAGAAGAAATTAGTAAAGTGTTACATAACAACTTAAAAGTTGTACCAAAAGCATATGATATGCATGGTGAAAACTTTAACTGTGATTGTCATATGGAGATAACAGATAGAGCATACCAAATAATAGGTGAAGGAGATATTGATAAAGGAAAGACTATTGTTGATGAATATCTAAAAGAAACTAATGGACAGTTATAAACCAAAACAAAGAAGATGAATAAAGAAGATTGGACTCCAAATATATGCACAACTTGTGGTTATACTACTACAATATTATTAGGTACAAAAGTTTGTACAAACATAGGTTGTTCTACTAATAATAAAACCAAAAGAAGATGAGTAAAGAAGAAGTAAAGTATATAGTATTTGCAGAGGATTCTACTGCTATGATGCAAGAGTCACTAATACAACAAAGTAACCCTTTGACAAAAGAAAGAGCTATTGAGTTTGCAGAAAGAATTAAAGATAGAGATAACTTATTCTGTGTTACCATTCTTAAAAGAGTTAGTAAAGAAGAATTAAAACCAAAAGAAGATGAGTGACTATATTAAAGGACAAGAGGACCTAATTAAATATATTAAACAACAATTACTTTTAATGGCTAATAATTCACCAGATGAAACTATTATAGAGGATGTTGTTAACTTTTTACAAAACCTTAAACCAAAAGAAGATGAGTAAAGAAGAATTTTATAGTAGACCGTCCTCAATAGGTTATTTGTATTGGTTAGATTCCAATAATGTTATTAAACAAGGACCTTCATTATGGGGTATAGGAAGATATAGAAGTTGGTTACTATTAGATAAGATACAAAATAGTAATGATTTTATTAAATGGTTAAATTAAAACAAAGATGAATAAGAAAATACACATAGCAAGTAGAGGTATGGGTAATATTGATAAGGATGGTAACATTACTGATTTTAAGTTGTTATCATATGATTTAGTTACACCACCATATGGAATTTTTATTAAACCAAAACAAAGAAGATGATAGTAATTAGAGATTTAAGTTCATATAGAGATGGTGGGACTATTTCGATTAAAGTGAATATTTCATTTGAAGGGTTTCGTTATGAAGGTGAAATTTGTTTAGACAAAAGAATGAGCGATAAAGGTGATGGTAAACTTTGGTTCGGTTATCCTGAAAAGGAAGGCTCTTCGATTATAGAAGATGTTAAACTTTTAGAACACATTAAAAAAGGAGTAATAGACTACAAAAAGTATCAGAATTTTAAACTTGATGAATTAATAGAAAACTTAAAGTAAAGATGAGTAAAGAATTAAAACTTACAATAAGTCCATATGAATGGGAAGGTAAAGAAGAATTTACTTATGAAGTAAGAGGTTTTAACATCTACTATTCAAAAGTTGGATTCCAAACTTATAAAGAAGCGGAAAAAGAAGGTCAATTAAAAGTTGAAGAATTAAACCAAAACAAAGATGAGTAATATAGAAATAATAGAAATCATTTTATTATGTTACATTGCATTTACTGTAACAATAATTGCTAATCGACAATGGCAAAACAAAGATGAAGAAATATATTAAATTTTTACTATTTAAAAACAGATTAAGAGATTACGGAATATCACCTTTAGATATATTTTTTCCAATTGTTAGTTGGATTAGTATTTTTAGCACAATATTTCTTATTTACTGTTTATTTAATATTCTTAATTAAAACCAAAAGAAGATGGATGAAGATAAATATATTTTAACTTGGGCAAAAAGAAAAGGCTTTAATGTTGGAACATTTATTAAGCCAATACAAATACTTGATGAATGGAATAACCCTACTGCAAATGATATTGAACTAATTGAAAATCCACTTTACTTTGACTACAAGGGTAATCTTTGTACAATGAGAAAAGGTGTTAAAGCTGGTGGGTTTTGTATTAGGGATTCTTATGGTAATTGGGCTAAAAAACTAAAACTAAAAGAAGATGAGTAATATGGAAGCAATAATTTTATTTTTTACGATAATTGGAATAATATTCTTATTCAATTTTATAACTAAACAAATAGAGAAAAAACAAAACCAAAGAATTGAAGAACATAAAAAAATATACCCAGAATTGGAAGCACTGGGAAGATTGTATAAACAAGATAATTTTGATACAAAAAAAGAAAGTTTATTAATAATGCAACATCATTTGAGGTGTTCTAATGTTGAAGCACTTCGACAAAATTTTACGATCTCAGATTATCATAATAAAAAATACAAGGAAGAGCACTTAAAATTGTTCGGATGTTAATACTAAACCAAAACAAAGATGAAAAAGATTAACATATGTATTTACGGATATGGACAAGAATTAGTTCAAGGAACTTGGTCTGATGAAGAAGTAGAAACGTTATTACAAGAATTAAATGACGACAATGACTTATCAACTGTAATATGGAACTTAGAAGAAATACTACCAGATAGTTACGATTGGTATGATAGAGATGACCTATGTCATTATTATGGAGGCTTATCGGATAGCTGTAAGATAATAATATCATATGATGATAAAGAAGATACATATGATACTTTATTTGATTTAGAAGCAATTGGTGCAATAATAGAATTTGAAGAAGTATATAATTATACTGGTAAGGACAATGTTATTACAATAATATCATCAGAAAAAGGCACAATGTTTGATGCTGATATTATATTAGAAGATGATGAAGAATTTGACTTATCAAAGTTACGGGTAGAATCAAAAGGAATAATATTCAACAACTATGAAAACGAATTAATAACTAGTATATACTACAAAGACAAACAAATAGATGATGAAGGATGTGAAACAAATGGTAAAGGCTTTTATGCTTACCTAGATAAAAAGAAAAATCAATGTATAGAAAAAGAAGAAGAAACAAAGAAGAGTTAGCACTGGCATGGATAATAATAAGTATAGCTAGTATAATAAGTATAATAGTATTCCCACCAATAGTATTAATAGCTATAGTAATATACGCTATATGGACATTATCAAGACATTATTATTTTTAGTCAATTTTTAGTCCATTTTTAGCTATTTCAGCAATGTATTTTTAGACCAAAGTACTTTTATTTTTAGAATGGTTTTTAGATTTAGTTACTACCAGGCGAAGAATAGGTGTGGTATGTAGTACGTTTACCTTCGGTCCTTTCAGGCCCTTCGGCAACCCGTATAAGTTCAAGACGCGGATATAGGCATTCCAGGAGTATAAGTGTGTAGTATGGAGTAAAGAATGGATAAAGTCCCCTTTCTACCGGTATACATTATTTTTAGGGGGCATATGCTCTTTATCTCAACACCAGGTAGGTCCGGCCACCAGGAATTATTTTTAGTCCATTATACGTGCTTTTAGAGTCATTTACTTTTAGGCGGAATGGTCGTTATTTTTAGTCCTATATTTAGATTTACTTTTAGACCAAATGCCTTTTACTTTTAGACCAGGAGGCCAGGAAAGACGGTTTTATTTTTAGTCCAATATAATGTATTTTTAGATGCGTATGTATATATGCGTGTATATATATAGTTATTTTTAGACGGATATGCTATGTATTTTTAGTTTAATATATAGTCTGGGTATTCTATTTTTAGGGCAATATCCGCACTTTTAGTGCAGATCTGTTCGGTTCTCTAGCTATACGGAGTAAATTATTTTTAGAAGATCATTAGGATTTATGGATTTTTATTCTTATATTTAGAGTATAAACATAAAAAGTATTATTATGGAATTAAAGATATTAGAAGATTATTTACAGGAATTGGTAGATAACGGGATTATTCATCTAGATATAAAGGATGACATATTATATATAGTTAAACGATTATGAAATATTTAGGACAAGTAGAAATAGAAAGAACAGAAGATATCTATGAAGATACAGAAACTGCTAATGTATATAAAATAATAACTGAAAAGACGTATGATATCGGAATAGAATCTGTGCCGATTGAATTTAACAGCCGTAGCTACAACACTGCGAATAGCGAAATATATATTGAGATATATCAGGATTCGATGATGCATCCGAATAGTTTATATATAGAAAAAGACCCGGGACAAGTAGAACTTTTGTTGAAAAAGATTTTAGGTAGCGAAAAATAAATTTGCTAAAAGATTAGGATCTTTGAAATAAAGGTCTTATATTTATAGAAATTAAAATTTAAAGATATGAAAAAAGGACATTATATGATTACAGATCTGATCGCAGAACTTAAGATTTCATTAAAAAAAGTACCTGCGGTACCTAATTATAATAATATTATTAAAATAGTACCTGCTTTAGAACAGTGGGTTAAAGAAAACGGAGATCTGGAATTTGACCCAGATGATATGGAAAAGTTTTTAATGGCAAAAAAATCAGAGAGATGATAGAAGTAAAAATGACAGTTAGATATCAGGATATATTAATATCTGCCGGGAGATATATTCCAACCGGGACATCGTTTTTGGGTAAGAAGCTTTATAGAAATATTGATAATGGACAAATTGTTTCCATTGGAAATTTTGAGATTAAAATGATTAATAAATATAATGAGTCTCATGGTATCAATGAGTGGAAAAACATTGTGGGATAAAAGACGGAAAATAAAGTTAGCAAAATGCTTGACACGCATTGATATTATTCTTATATTAGTGTAAATTAAAAGATATGACAAATTACAAATTAGAATTAGAAGGACATTATGTCACAATCGAGATGAATGAATTTGAGGATAACGTTGCTCAGATTTTTAAAAATAACGATTTAATAGCTGAATATAAATTCGGTGGAGCTGGAGCAACTCATATATATCATTTGGAAGGTAAAAAACTTATTGATTTACTGGTTGCTATATTATATGAGCAAGCCGACAAAACTGTTGAAGTGTTAGCTAGCGAAACAAAAAAAGTTTAAAAAAAGTTAGCAAATTGCTTGACACGCATTGATTTATTTATTATATTTATATAAATTATAAAATTAAAAGATATGACAAAAGGAATTAATAAGCTATATTATAGCTTTAAAGAAATTATTGCAATTTACGCAGAAGCGTTGGAAAATGAAACGGGAGAGCCTATTGAAAATCTAGAAGCTGTTATGGATTTTGATAATTACAAAATCGAGTTTGATGCAAATGATGATAAAACTGTTATTAAAATATGTGGAGCTTTTATACAATTTGAAATGGATGACACAGATGTATCTGTTGTTAATTATATGGATGGCTCTGGCTGGTATGTTGGATATTAAAAAAAGTTTAAAAAAGATTAGGATAATTGAATTATTATTCTTATATTAGTGTAAATTAAAAGATATGGAAAAAAGAAATACGCCGGCGGGCAATACGTATTGGGATGAAAATGGAGCATACCAAAAAGAATTAAATGAACTATATAACAAACTAGTTCCGATGAGCGGCGATGCCGAAACAGTACATGGAGAATTAGTTAGAGCAGTAAATAGATTATATTACGAATATTGTAACAATGGGAATTGCAATGCTATTGTACAAGAATATGTCGAGCAGGAATATACATGTTATAATTGTGACGGTACTGGTAATAGAGATTATCACGACCACGAGATTGATGAATGGGAGTCTGTAGAATGTGATGACTGTTATGGCGATGGCTATCAATATGAAGAAGAAGAAGGCGATCGTTATATGGATTCATATTATGACAGAATGTTAGATTTCATAAGAGATCATGTTTCAAATTCCTATCCGGTAGTTGATGCATTGGAAAGATTTATATTAGATGGTCCTGGCTATTCGAATTATCAATTTAATGATGCTGAGTATGAGTATTACAATGATGTAGTAGATACTGTAATGCATTATGTATTGAATTCAGAGAATATACCTAATCCGGAATATAAACCAGAAAAAGTTTAAAAAAGATTAGGATAATTGAAATATTATTCTTATATTTAAAGTATAATAATAAAAATTAAAAGATATGGGAAATTTTAAAAAATATTTAAAAAAAGAATTAGACAGGTTGATTAAAGACGCAGAAGAAATTTGGGAGTCAGAAATCAATCCGGATACAGGAGCTCAATTAACATATGATGAGCTTCAAGAAGTAGATAGAGAATTAGAAAGATTATATAGGATGAAAAACAATCCTTTATAAAAAAGCTTGCCATAGCTATTAAATTAGGCGTGGACCTTTATTGATATGTGATAGCTTCACATAGGTGTTGATCAACCGGTTAAAGTAATCCATGTAGGCAAGTAAATTGTGTAATAATCCAACTACGATAACTTCATGGGGGATAGAGGTGAATATAGTGTAGCTTGAAAGATAGCACCCGAATAACTCTATTACACATAAATTTGATTACTACAGGAGAGATAGGTATCACCTTGTATCCTGCGGAGGCTTATAATCTCACGTGCTGGAGGGGTAATCATTTAAATGCGTACACCCATGACAGAAGGGCGTAGTTCAATTGCACCTGCCGCTAAGCAGGAAGATACAATAGCAAAACCTCTGAATATTCTGTCAGGTATTATAAGTGGGCCTTGGAGTCAGGACTCCCAGACTGAGTAGGTTAGTTTTTCATATCTCTTGCCTACCATATGTGGCCCACTTTATTTTTAGAATGATATGACACATTTATTTTTAGAATAATATATAGCTATTTTTAGAATGTATTTTTAGAATAATATTTAGTTTTAGATTTGGATTTTAGAAATAGATTTATTATATTATAGTATATTAACCATAAAAAGAAAGACCAAATGGCAAAAACAAAAAGAACACCAGAATTTCAATTCGGAATTGAATTGACAAGACCGTGGAGTCCAGAAATGTACTCACACAATGATCAAGTAAGAGAAGAAGCTCAGACAATTCTCAATGAAATGATTGACAACGGAACAGTAACTGTTAACGGGACTGATATCAGAACCGAAGATACACTTACAAAACAAACCGTAGCTGATCTAAAATATTGGCAATTGGATAAGTTACACAAAGAACTTAACCTACCATTAACAGTAGGCTTTGTGGGATATAATTAATATTTTTTAATTATTATTATTTAGGGGCACAGAAATGTGTCCCTTTTTTACTGTCCGGGCAGTAAGAGCTGTGAATAACTTTTTAAAAACGTTTTTAGAAAAGATTAGGATAATTGAATTATTAACCTTATATTAGAGTATTAATAATTTAAAAAAATAAAAATATATGAATAGAAAATTTGAAGACATGAAGTTTGTGAAGAATGATGTAGCAGTTTGTGGCCATTGTGGATGTGGTGAAGTTAAAGAAGAGTTTTATACCGGAGTAATGATATGTGAAGAATGTCAGATAATTGAAGGTGATATTAATTATGTTCCCTATGATGAATATTATGATTAAAATAGTTTAAAAATAATTAGGTTAGTTGAAAAATTAACCTTATATTTAAGAAATATTAAAAATTAAGAGATATGAAAATTAAAATTTTAGAAGGCTATGATGGCTTTGAAAGAAGTGTTAATGGCACAGTTGATTTGGATGGTAATAATGTGTATAAATTTGAATTAGACACTTATGACGGTATGACAAGTATATATTTGATAGACGGGTATATTAGAATTAACTTAGAGGATGAAGATGAGTGTGATAGATATATTATTGAGGATGGTATTGAGATATATGACGAAATATTAGATTTTGTTAATAACGAAGGCTATGACTTTATTGGAGTAGATTTTGCATAAAAAAAGTTGCTAAAAGATTAGGATCTTTGAAATAAAGTACTTATATTTAAGAAATAATAAAAATTAAAAGATATGGCTAAAAAGAAAAAAGAAAAAGTATTCCAGCACGGAATTGAAATTACAAAGCCTTGGAGCAAAGAGATGTATGCTCACAATGACAAGGTTGCAACGGAGGTAAGAGATGAAATTTGGGAAAGATGGGCTAAGGCAGTTTTAGATGCAAACATAGACAAAAATGGCGCATGGGAATATGATGCTACTGAGGAAATGGAAGACATCCAGATAGCTGTTACATGTTACGGATTTGGATTTGGGCATAGTATAGGAGATGTAGAGGATGAATTTATAGATGAAATGGAAAATCTTCCTTATTACCGACTAAATCAAGTAGTAGAAGATTTAGAAATAGAATTAGAAGAAGGGTTTGTTGGCTTTAAATAGCCAGCAAACTTTTTTTACTTTTTATTAGGATCTCTGAAATAAAGGTCTTATATTTAAGTATAATTAAAAATTAAGAGATATGAAGAAACCAGAAAAACAAGTTTTGTCCTTTAGTGGATTTGAGAAGATGCTCCAAGATTTATATCAGGACGCATATTATGAATTAGATTTTATTAATCCTGTACTATGGTATGCAATATATATTGCTGCAGAGGCTGATGCTGATAACACAGTTAATGGCGCAATGGCATATTATGACAATGTAGAAATGATGATGATGTTCAATACTACTTTTTTAGATGCAATGGTAATGCTCAGAGGTAAATTGACAATGTTGGATGAGTTTGCAATTAAAGATTCATATAGATTAAACTAAGAAGATGATGAAAGAACCTAATTTTAAAGAAGAACCAAAACTATGGGTTTTGTGGAATATGTTTACTTATAAAAATAATGAAGAAACTGCAATTAAGTTATTAAAACAAAAAATGTGGTTACAACGAGACAGAATAACCTAGGCGTGTCACCATGCTGTAAGAATCCTAGTGATGTCTCTTAAATTTAAAACCAAAAGAAGATGAAGAAGATAATAGCCTCCATGAAGGAAATATATGATGCAATGAAACCGAGTGTACACCGTAACAAGAAGAAGTATACTAGGAAAGATAAGCATAAAAAAAAGTTCCCGAAAGATTAGGTTATATGAAATATTATTCTTATATTTAAGAAATTAAAAAATTAAAAGATATGTATAAGATTATTAAATTTATTTGTATATGGGTGTTACCTATAGGATTAGTAAAATTACTTCCACTTGATAAGTTATTCGGTATTGACAGCATTGGAGAGCAATTGTATTACAGAATAGATGACTCTAAAAAACATAGAGGCGCGGGTATATTAATTCGTAAATCTTAAAAAAAAGTTCCCGAAAGATTAGGACTTACGGAAAACCTACCTTATATTTATATAAAATTAAAAGATATGTTAGACGTAAAAAGATATTCAGAAAACTTCCAACTTAAGTGTTGGGCGACTTATTATAATGTATATGAATTCATTATAAAGCACGGAGAGTTATTAGCATTAGATACTTACCCGACACCGGTAGTAAATTATTTTAAAAATTGGATTGATTCCAGAAAATAAAGAGACATGAAAGAATACAAATATTATGATAGAGTATTAGCGCTGGCTACATTAGCACACGACGATCAGAAAAGAAAATATTCTGATGAGATGTATATAACACATCCGATTGCTGTAGCAAAGATATTAGATGATACTTTCGAAGTTCCTGAAGATCTTATCTATGCAGCATTATTACATGATGTGATAGAAGACACTACCGTTACTAGATCGATGTTAACAATTCAGTTAATGATGATCTTTAACGACCAGAAATTAGCCTATAGGGTAGTTAACCTAGTAACAGAACTAACCGATGTATACACCAGTGAAGCATATCCAGGTTTTAATAGAAGGCAACGAAAGCTATTAGAGCATGACAGGATAGCTAGAATTAGTGATGAAGCAAAGTTAATTAAGTTAGCAGACCTTATCCACAACACCAAGTCTATTGTCGAAGAAGATCCGTCTTTTGCGAAAGTGTATCTTAAAGAGAAAGACCATATGTTAAAGGAAATGATGGATGCACGAAAATCTGACACGTTTACTTTGGAATTTGTCCAGCTATATGAATTAGCAAAACATCATAATAAAGTTTCATAAAGATTAGGTTATATGAAATATTATTCTTATATTTAAGAAATAATAAAAATTAAGAGATATGTATAGTTTAAATTGTAATTATTATGATCGTGAATTCGAGACGATCGATGACTTAATTAGTGATGTTCTAGATAGTGGCATGGACCCGAATTATGAAATTACCCGCAACGGAGTAACCACGGGCGAGTGTTTATTTGATTTAATTGGATTTTAAAAAAGTTTAAAAAAAGTTAAGGAAAAGGTTGACACGCATTGATCTTTTCCTTATATTTAAGTATAATTTAAAATTTAAGAGATATGAAAAAGAGAAAAATTGAAGCCGGAGTATTCTTCGCAGGAGTATTAGGATTTGCCGTATTGACAGCAATCCTTGTTTATAATGTATTGTTTAACGGATTAGTAATATGTATTTAAGATGAGAGAGTTATTTGATATGTTCGACAATAAGATAGCTGTTATAAAGACAGCAATGATAATGATGTGTACAATATTGTTTGTTGTAGGATCATGTTTAATCAATCCGATGATATTACTTTACACGGCGTTGGTAGCGTTGGGTATAGCATTATTATATTGTATATTCTTAATAATATACATGTTTGTAGATGATTAAAAAAGTTTAAAAAAGATTAGGACTTACGAAATAAAGGTGGTATATTTAAGTATAATTAAAAATTTAAAAAAATGAGTAAAAATAAAGGTTACGGTTATGATAGACAAGACGCAGTCATCAGCAAATTCCGAAGAGATGTAAAGTCATCTAATAAGACGTCAGCAGTAGGTCAAGCAATTGCAAGAGGCAAGAAAGCTAAGAAAAAAATCGAAGAGACTGAAGAGGTAAGATTTTCTCCCAGAGCTTTAATAGAATTAAATAATGGGTAAGATATATGTAAGCACCGGTGCTGTCATCTCAGATGTTGATAGCACCAAGCTTTACCTGAATGAGATAAAGCAGGCAAAGTTATTGACCCAGGAAGAAGAAAAGGCGTTAGCCGAAAGAATAAAAGACGGAGACCAATCCGCAGTTAACAAGTTAGTAGAATCTAATCTCCGCTTTGTAGTACAGGTTGCTAAGCAATACCAGGGAATGGGAGTTGAGTTAGAAGACTTGATTGGCTTTGGTAACTTAGGATTATTCGAAGCTGCGAAAAGGTTTGAAGCTGATAGAGGAATCAAATTCATTAGCTTTGCAGTATGGTATGTTAGAGCTGAATTACAAAAGGCGTTGAATGACACCGGAAGAACAGTAAGGATACCTTCCCACAAAACAATGACAGAAGAATACTCAACCGTTAGCACCGGAATGAAAATAGGTGAAGGAGAGGATTCGGAAACCTATGCGGATAGATATCTTCCCGCTGAAAAGGAGACTCCACAGAGTGCATTGCAGGATTTGAAATATGACTTGACAAGAGCATTAGGATTGTTAAAGCCTAAGCAGAGAACGGCTATTGAAATGTTTTATGGTATTGGGTATGACTATCCAAAGCCGATGGAGCAGATAGCTATCGAGTTATCAGTAACCGGAGAGCGAGCGAGGCAGTTAGTTCGTCAAGCGGAGCTCGGATTGAAGAAAATGTCAGGAATAAAATTGTTAGAACAATACCTATAAAAGATTTGGTACTTTGAAATATTATTCTTATATTTAAGAAATAATAAAAATTAAGAGATATGAAAGAAGGAGTAAGTTTAAACGTAGTAGTATTCATAGTATTCCTGATACTAAAATTAGTAGGAGTGATAACATGGAGTTGGGTTTGGGTAACGAGTCCAATTTGGATAGGAGTGATATTAGGCATATTGGTTTTGATAGCAATCGAATTATTGAAAGCGTATTTAGATAAAAGATCCAATAAGAGATTCGAAGAGTATAGAAAAAATAAGTTTAATAAATAAGAGATATGAAAGATTATAGTAAAATGACAACCGATGAATTGGTTGAGGAATTAGACAGATTAGAATTAGGATTAGAAATGAACTTGGTGATGGATGGAAGCGGAGAGTTAGGCGATGTTATCGGCAAAGGATATTATGAAGACATTAATGCTATCGAAAAGGAATTGCAGACAAGACCTGATAACCCTTATAAGTTCGATGGCAATATCGATCCCGATGATTATTTTACCGATGATTTACCTTTCTAATTCAGGAAAAAAAAGTTCGCAAAAAGGTCGACTCGTATTGATATTATTCTTATATTTAAGAAATAATAAAAATTAAGAGATATGAAAAATAATAAAAAAAGATTAGAGATATGAAAGAAGGTAACAAGGTTAAGATAATAGTTTGGACTGATAGACGCAGTGAGAAACAAACAATAGACTTAGATGCTAGCCAATTGGAAAGCGCTGTAAGTTCAGGACATGACAATGATTGGAACTGGAATATTGATAAAATTAAATATCACTTAAATAGTGGAGATAAGAAAGGCACCACAGATATAACAAGATATCATGGTGGTGGTTCTGATGCTGTTTATTGGGAATTAAAATAATAAAAAAAGATTAGGTTAATTGAAATATTATCCTTATATTTAAGAAATAATAAAAATTAGAGACATGAGCAATATTTATGAACCGGCCAGGTTAAATGGCAAATTAGTAGCAAAGAACATCGCTACAGGGAGTATCGCTCCGGAGGGATTGATTAGAGATATCCAAATCCAAAATGCTGAGAAGCAAGGACAGGTATTGGCAGTTGATCCGCATAATGGCAGAGTAACGAGACTCCCAGCTTCAGTAGTCGGAAAGGCTCCGGCGGAAGTGGAAGATCCTAAGCTATCCTTTATGACAGTAGTTGAAAAGCGAGACCCGAAGGATATGTTCGACAATTTGGAGAGACTGACTAAAATGGTAGGCAGAGGAATCCAACCATCCTTGGTAGTAACCGGAGGCGCCGGATTGGGTAAGACTTATTTGGTTAAGAAAACATTAGCTGATATGGGCTTAACGGAAGCTAAGGAATTCGTTCACTTTAAAGGAAGAGCAACTGCGGCGGGATTGTTTGTAACGCTGTATGAGAATGAGAATAAGATTATAGTGTTGGATGATTGTGATAGCGTGTTTAAGGATGCCGATGCAGTGAATTTATTAAAAGCGGCATTGGATAGCTATGACACACGAAGGATATCATATATCAGTACTAAGCCGTTAAAGGATCAATACGGAGACCCAGTGCCAAGACACTTTGAGTTTACCGGTAAGATAATCTTTATATCCAACCTAAGCCAAGCTACGCTGGATGAAGCAGTTAAAAGCCGTTCCTTTGTATCAGACATCACAATGACGCAGGAACAAATGTTTATCCGAATAGAGCAGTTAATGGAGAGTATGGAGACAAGGATTCCAGAGACAGCTAAGAAGCAGGCATTAGAAATAATGAAAGAGTTACATGAAAAGTATAGTGGCGTTGAGATTAATTTGAGAAGCTTTATTAAAGCGGCAAGGATATGTGCAATGGGATTTGATGATCCGACTACTATGGTAGCTGAGCAAATTATTAATTTATAAACCATGTCTCTTAGGTTTAAGGAGTCGGAAACGGCTCCTTTTTTTCTTTAAACTTCACCGGTAAAAGATTTGGTAGAATGAAAAAAACACCTTATATTTAAGTATAATTTAAAATTTAAGAGATATGAAAAAATTGAAAAAGCAAAAAGTAAAATTCATCGACAATACCGCAGCTTTAAAGAAAACGGATAAGAAGCACAAAGACGAAACGAATGATTGTGTGGTGTATGCTTTTATGAATGCATTTGAGGTTAGCTATGATGAAGCACATGAATATGTTGAAAAGAATTATAGCAGACGAAAAGGCAAAGGTACATTTAATACGGTACACGGATTAGCTGAGATGGGTGGATTGAAATTAGTATTATCTAAGAATACAGATAGTGATTGTGACACTAGTTATTTGAATGGCAAGACAACTAAGTATATCGGAAGTCATCCTAAAGCGTGTGTTAAAGACAAGGAAGGTAACGCTTATGGGACTTATATTAAATTAACCAATCCATTATATCCCTTAGGCAAAGGAGAGTATGCCGGATACACAGTAGGGAAGTTTAGATTACAGCATCCTAAGGGAACATATATTATATTAGTGAGTGGGCACGCATTGTGTATCAAAGACGGAGCGACAGTAGATAACTATTCTGAGAATGATATGTTATTCCAATTCTATAACAGAGATCAGAGAAGAGCTCTTCATATCTTCCAAGTAATTGACAAGTAAAAAAGATTTGGTAGAGTGAAATAAAAACCTTATATTTAAGAAATAATAAAAATTAAGAGATATGAAAAAGTTTAAAAAGTTTAATTTAGGAGACACCGTTAGAGCTCACGATTTTGAAGGCAATTTGGAAGTAGGAACTATTAATGCCTGTTATGTAGAAGGCATTGTAGTAGACATTGTTAGAGTAGTAGAGATAGGAGGTTGTATGTGTTATAAGCTTAAGTGTACTAAGAAAGTATTTGGAGGCGAAGAGATTAAAGAACACAAAGGCGAAATAGTATTCAGTCCTGTTAATGGCACTAAGACATTCTTCGGTAAAGAATTAAATCAGGTTGTGTTAGTTGAGGCATTTGATGAAGACACAGATCCCGCAGGTGGATATGGATTACATTCCCACATTTAAAAGACGGAAAAGAAATTAGGATAGTTGAAATATTATCCTTATATTTAAGTATTATTAATAATTAAAAAATAAATAATAAAATGAAAAAAGTAAGTTTAAAAGAACAAATCGAAAAAGTAGAGAACCAATCATTAAGTGGAATTTATTCTAAGGAAGATGTATTGGCATTGTTAAATGATGTAGAAGCTGAAAAAGAATTTGATATTGACTTAGATGAATTGAAAAAGTATTTATTAAGCAATGTAGAGAATTATTTTAATAATGTTTATAACGCAGCAGACTACATTGAAGATCCAGAATTTGAGATTAGCTATGGAAATGAATTGACGCTTGAAAGAGCACAATTTGATTCTAGCCAATTGGCAACTGATGTGGATGCATGTTTTGATGATGCATTAACAGAATATAAAGATGCCGAAGCAGCAAAGAGAATGGCTGAGATAGATAAGGCAGAGGAAACTCATTTTGAAGAGGCACCTGCAGAAGAGGTGACAGGAACAGAATTATAAACTAGTTAACACAGAGATAATGAAGAAGAGAGTTTAATACAAAGACATAGCTTTAATATAGAAAGCCAATAAGATAGCAAGACATAAGCACAGCGTCCCTCCTTAAGCCATAGAGCTAAGCAGTAAGGGGCGCTTTCTACAATCCATGCCCTAAGGGGGCGTAGTAAAGGGGGCAGGGGTAGAACAAGGGGGGCTGGGGCAAAACCGGGGGCTAAAGGGGGCTAAATGGGGGGGTAGGGGAGGGTTTCATTAACACCCCCCTTATCCAGGTGCGGGTTGGCTGCGTTAAACCTATTTTCTTAGCACGGATAGATTTTTTGCTATATAGGTGGTCTTTATTAGAATATACTGCGTATATACTTTCTGGTACATATTTATATTAAATGATAAAACTAAAGTCTATATTAACCGAACAATCAACCCCTACGGTAGTATTTGTTTCTGGATTAACTAAGTATGAATCAGTCGACGCACAGGGCAACCGAATACAAAGCGGTATGCCCGGATTCCAAGTTATAACATTTCATTATAAAGACAAAGAAAAAATTATAAAATATCTAAAAGATAACAATGTACAAGCTCTTATATTATATAGTAAGTCTTGTGAATACTGGAAGACATATAAACCATATATTAATAATATTTTTTGCATTGAGCCATGGAATGGAAGTAATAAGATGGTATCTAGATACTCAGGGTTTCCTGCTGATAATATGTGGGTCGGCCCAGAAGATTATAGAGGGAATGGATTAAAAACTAATAATGATATAGTGCCCGGCAAAGGAACTCGGGGACATATCGAAGCCTTATCGGTTGTTTCTCTATTAATAGCTAGGAAAATATAATGATAAAACTAAAGTCTATATTAAACGAAATAGGAGATGCCTTGGTTGCTCCTTATATAACAATATCCATTCCTAGGCTTGGAGATTAGTGTATGGCCTGAAGTTTACCTGAAAGGGCGTACTTATAAGCGTACTAACGTACTACGCTATATTTATTATAAAAAGTCTCCATATGGATAACGCAGGCGATATATTGATGGAAATACAAATAATATGCCTCACTATATTTATGTGGAAATTGTATAGGTATATACTATATAAAGAAGGTAAAGAAAATGATTAAATTAAAAGATTTATTAAAAGAGCAAAATTCATTTTTCGAACCAATTACGGGAATAGGATCACCAAAAGCTGGTACCAAGGCTGGTTCTGCATTTGTTAAAGCTGGAGAAAAAGCTGCAGATTTTGCAATAGCACGTAGTAAGGATAAGGATATCAACGTAATAACTGATTCTGAATTTCGCGCAGCCATGACAAAATTAGCTAATACGTGGAATCCTATACGAAATCAATATAAAGGTAAAACTGTAAACTTTTATAAAATAGGTACAGATGAATTGCTAGGCAATTTTAAAATAGAGAATATCATAGTTAAATATTATGCCGGCAAAGAAGAGTTAGCGCCATATGTAGTTGTAAGATTATCAGGAGAACATAAAGGAACTGCTTATGCATATGAGCAAGATTTAAAAAGGAATATGTTTAAAGTAGGAAAATCTAAATTAGGTACTTATATGCCAGAAGCTCCATTAATGAATAAAGAGTTAACTAAAAGTATTTTATCAAAATGGCCTGCTATCGATCGTATTGCTGGAGAATTATCTAATATAAAAGAGAAACAAAGAGTACCAGATGCAGATTTTACAGCTGCTATAGATTCTGAATTAGGCAATGATGATATACAATCTACAAATATAGCTTAAATTAAAAATAACGCAATATTTATAATAAATTGGAAAAAAAATGAAATTAAAAACATTACTAGAAGGATATGCTTGGGAAAGAAAAGATGGCCAACCATTACCAACATTAAATGATGTTCAGAAAGAGCATAATAAAAAAATATCTGAATCGCCTATACAATATAATCCAAATGATTATGAATCTGCAAAACCAAGTAATATTAATTCTCTCTTAGAGGATGCAGAAGAGGAATTGGAATCAGTAGTAAATAAATTGTCGACAGATAGTAATGTAAGTACTTCAGATAAGTTAGTTTATTTACAAAGTCTTAAAAAAATAAATTATATATTAGATAGATTACAAAATAAAGATTTATCTGGATATTTTGAATAAAAGGAAGAAATAATGGAAGACCCTACATTAATCGGAATATTGGTTACATTATTAGGAGCATTTGGTGTTAAAGAGATTTGGACCATATGGAAAAAGAAAATCGATATCCAAGGACAAAAAGATTTAATAACATTAAGTAAAGAACATCAAATATTACATGGAGTTATAGAAGAGCAAAGAAATACAATTGAAGATATGACAAAAAGAATTGTATTGTTAGAAGATAAAATTGATCAATTAATCGAAGATAATAAAGATTGTGCTATTAAATTAGCTAGGATGGAAGAAAGATTAATATTATCAGCTAAACAAAGATCAACCAGAAAACAAAAATCAAAAAACGGTACATCAAAATGATTAAGCTAAAGAATTTATTAAAAGAAAAATATTCACACGAAGATTGGAAATCTGGCGCTACCGGAGAAATGTCTGGATATTATTTAATGAAACAATTAAATGATTTAGCACACGATGCCGAAAGATCAGAAGAGCATGATTTAGCAGATGCATATGAATGGTTACATGGTAGAATAAATCAATCTTATAGAGATATTGATCTTAATATAGTAGATATACAAGATTTATTAAATGAACCTGCGGGCAGAAAACATTGGAATAATTTGCCAATTGAATATTTGGAAGATTTATTTAATTTTTAATTATGATTAAATTAAAAGATATATTATCAGAAGCATTGCCAGATGTTCCTATGACAATGGGATTTCGTAAACACGAAAATTATGAAGATCAAATCGTAGAACAATTTTTAAGATTTTATCAAAATGATGGCGGAAATAAAACCGGAAGATTTATTGATATGGCATCGCAACTAGTTGATACATATGGGGCGGAAGCAGTACAACAAAATTTAGAACGAATTGACGACTTATCAAATCAAATTAACGAATTAATAAAACCAATTTATAAAGGTGCTGGACATAGTGTAAAAACTCCATTAGATTCTGGAGCAAATGCAACTATATGGAAATATCTAGATGATGCACATGAAACAGTAAATGAAATAATAAATAATAGTACATTTAATGGATGGCCAATAGATACGGTTATAGCCGAACTAGATGGTTTATATAATACATTAGACGAACTAAAAATGATATATACAACCAATTACGGCCCAGAACCTGAAAAAAGACAGGTAGGAATGGTATGATTAAATTGAAAGACATATTACCTGAAGCACTTCGAGATTATGATTCAAATAACATAGATCTCCCAGCAAATGAATTTAATTTAAAAGATTTAACATTTGATGATGTGTTAGGTAACTTCCCTGGAGAGTATAAAACCCAACAATTTACAAGAATGCAACCAAATGGACAAGAAGGACCATATTATAGAGACGGAGTATCATTTCCTAAAGTAGGTGATGGTATGACTACAATAGGCGATTTGAAATCCTTCGAAGGTTGGAAAAAAGAGTTCTTAACTAAATTTGGAGAAACAATAATTTTATTAGACCCAGACGCAGAATGGTTTGATAAGGTTAAAATAAAAAATGATAAATTCAATCAACAATCCACTGCTAGTTCTAAAGCAATTTCAAAATATTACACAGATAAACCATCAGGTGGTTTTACTGGTGATTAGCCATGCCCCACTATAAACTTCTTAAAAATTCATTTACGATCATTTGTGGAAAATGTGATCATGAATGGAACAGGAAAAGAATGCCCGTTACGGCTACATGTCCTAAATGTAAACATAAAGCAAAAATTAAATCTAGATTATAGTTAGTTATATTTATATAAAATGATAAAGCTCAAAAACATATTATTAAATGAACAACAAACTAAAACAGTAAAGGGAGTTGAATATTGGAGAAAAAGTGAAGGTGAACCATGGCAAGCAATAGATAAATGTGTTAAAGGTAATTGTCATCATGGAGAAGGAGAAACTATTGGAGAAGATGGATCATTTATTGGCGAATTCAAGAATGGTAAACGATGGAAAGGAATTTTGACAGGACCAAACGGAGATCAAATATATGTTAATGGTAAAGCTGAAATACTTAGAGAACCAGAAGAAAAATCAGGAGGATTTTTATCAGTTGCGTTAAACAGTATAATGCCCACTGATTATTTTAATTTATTACCAGTTAATGCAAAAGCTTGGGTAAAAGATTTAGTAGGAATTAAAAAAACAATTACTTCGAAAGATTTTTCAGTTAATGATTTATTAGTATTAATTGAAATTGTTAAACGATTAAAAAAAGAAGGAAGAGTAGCAATACAATATTATGATTATAATAAGATGCTTAGGGATAATAAAATAAAAATCCAAAAGCAAGGAATTGAGAAGAGTTTTGAAGATTCAATAGCAGGTTCAATATATAGATTACGAACAACGTTAGGACGGGCTCGAATAGGCACAAATTCAGAAGGACAAACAGTTATTGTAGATACATTTGATTTTAATAATGTCCTCTCCGGAGAGGGTAGTAGCGCTAGTTCTAAAAAAAGACAACAAGAAAAAATAATCCAACAAATTTTAAATAATCCTACAGATCTTAGTTATGATAAAGCAAGAAGGATATCTGGTGCATTTGGTTCTGCAGACGGTGAAGGAGCTTATGTTTATATTAATCTAGGAGATGAAGCAGATATATGATTAAACTAGAAAACATATTAAAAAGTATTCCAAATCAAGAAATAGTTGAATCTGAATTAGGACAATGGGAATATCCTGGTAGAATAACAAGAATACCAAGTAATACTATAACAATGCAACCCGATCCTAGAACAGGTAAGCCTATAGAACATATATTATTAATAATAGGAGACCAAAGCGGAGAAAAAAAGATAGGAATTCCAGGAGGACCTAATTTATTTTTTCCAACAGATACATCAGTTACTGAATATCCTATTAAAAGGCATATGTAACATATTTATATAAAAAGGATATTATGAGTAAAAAACAATTAAACGAATGGAATGATGATTCATTTAAAAAATTACCTAAGCGATGGACTAAACATTATAATAAACCTGATGGAACTGGTTTAACAGAGTTTGAGAAAAAGGGCGGCAAAGATATTCCAAAGAAGAAAACAAAAAACAACCCCAAAAAATTTAAATGGTAAAATTATGAAAAAGAAACAATTATTAAAAGAAAGATTTCAACAATTAGCTGGATTAAAAGAAATTAAAATTTTAAATGAAGAAATTCATCCACCAAAAGAATTAGCAAATGATCTAGAAAAATGGATTGGTAATTTCGAAGCAATTCCATTTGGATCGGGCCAAGTAAATTCTGTAAGAATTACTGATCCTGTTGATACAAGCAGTAGAGATATTTTACGCATCGATGGAAATGAAAAAGATGCATATTATGTAATTTGGCCAGGTAAAGATTTCCCAAAAGATCCGGCATTAGATAGTTATTTTACATCTACTCCTGATAATACATATAAACAACCACACGAAAAAATAAAAGCAGCAAATGCATTTGTATTAGTAGGCCCGAAAGTACAAAAAATATTAAGCCATGTATCTGCGTTATTAGGACCCAGCGAAGAAGAGGAAGAAGAACCAAGAGCATCGTGGTGTAAGCGAAATTTAAATTCAGATTGGTATTTTGATAAATTAATGAATGGATTAGGATATTTAAAAGTTGGTGATTGTGGTGATGCTGTAGAAATAGCACAAGAGCATATGAATGAATTTTTACAAAAAGATTCGGGTAACTCAGCTAATATAGTTCCTTTAAATGTAGATGGTAAGTATGGGCCAAAAACAAAAGCTGAAGTTCAAAGAGTACAAAAAGCAATAAATACTAAACCAGATGGATATTACGGTAAAAAAACTCACGATGCACTTATAAAATTAATTAAATCTATGACAACTATAGTTAACGAACCTGAAGTAATAGATAAAATGGATATTCGTGACCCGAATAATGTTTTAGGTAAAAACAAGCCTGAACCAATTAAATTACAAACATTAGCTCCAGTAACATCAGCTGATGATTCTGAGTTTAAAGAAAAAACAAGAAAAAAATTATTTAAACGTAAAAACAAGAAATCTAAAAAATCTAAATCAACGCCGATATATGATATACCAAAAATGAAAAATAAAACATATGGTTTATAATAATGCAAAAATTTTCTTTAATAAAGTTACATACATTCGATAATGAACCTATTTATATAAACAAAAAATATATCAAGAAAATATATCAAAATTCAGTAGGTATTATAGTGATACAATTATTAAATGAAGATTCTATTTTTACAAATGAAACTAGTATAGATTTATTAGCTGACAAATTATCAATGTAAAGTTTTTTTACAAATATTTATATAAAATGAGTGAAAAATATTTAAGAAATATTATAAGAAATCAATTATTAGCTGTCTTAAATGAACAAGAAATTGAAACTTCTCCTTTCACAGCAGCTGAAGAAAAGTTTTTAGCAAAATTTGCTGAACTAGGAACTACCTCATTGGGTATAATCTATTCGCCAAATGAAGTTGGAGTGCGTGAATTTATCGGAAGAAGTGGGAAAGAACTAAATTTAACACCAAATGTATTAGCAAAGCTTCTTAAAGACAAAATAATTAGCATTATTCCATATGGAGGATATGGAAGGAATGACGATTATACATTACAGTGCAACCTTCCACTTGATCAATTAGAAGGAATGAACTCAGGAACAGCAGAAGATGGTGGAGCTGATGGAGCTGAAGGAGCTGAAGCACCACCACCAGAAGGAGATTTACCTGAACCCCCGGAGGTTCCCGCAGGTCCGCCTGAAGAATCTGCAAGATCAAGCAAGGATATATCGAAATTATTGGTTTCTGAAGCAAAAAAATCAAAAAAAAAGTCCAAAAGTAAGGTTCATACCAAGAAAGCAAGGACATTAGGTCGATTACCTGGTGGTTATGTGGTATATCTAGAACGAATTATTGAAATTTTAGGTCAAAAATTGCATACTTCATTAGAGAAAGAACATTTGGTGGCTGATATACTTGATAATTTAGCTCATAATTTTGGTTTAACGCCACAACAAGTATATAAATCATTTATTTTTTATAGATCTCAAAATAGATTACAAAATGTTATTAAAAAATAAAATTATTATTTCTTGGAAATTACCTAAAAATTTTATATAATATAATAAAAAACAAATATGGGTTATTACACAGCAAAAGTCCAGTTAGAAGATGATTCATCTGGCAAAGTAAAAAAAGTAACTGAAATGTATCTAGTAGAAGCTATGTCAGTTACAGAAGCAGAAGCAAAAGTAGTTAAAGACTTTGGAACAACTGCATTTGATTATGAAGTCAAGGCCGTATCGGCAAGTAAAATCATTAAAATTATAGAATAATGTATAAATTAGGAGAATCGGTTATTGTCACCGAAAGAAATAAGGACAAGTCAGAAAGACACCAAGTCGGTGTTATCATAAAACAAAGAAAAATCAAAAAACAGCCGTTTTATGATGTATTGTTAGAGACTAGGAGTGCTAGGATTATTTTAAATACTGCTAGGTCAAATAAAACATTTATCAATAGGACACTTTCCGAAAAATTGTGCGAAAGTGGCGACATAGTCGCAACCATTCCATATCATTCTTTAGCAGAAGAAGATTTATTACCATTTATCGATTCATAATGGGCCGACCAAGATTACCAGAACTAGAAAAATTACAAAATCGTGTCAAGAAAAGATATCCTGGCGCATTTTGTAGCACAAACCCATTTGGGGAGTATTATATTGATTGGAATGGTACAAATTTAAATAATACTTTTCTGTTAGATGATTGTGAGACTGAAGTAGAAGCTTGGAGACAGGCATCTATAACAGCTAAACACGAACAACATATTAATAGAACACATCCTATGAAACAATGGATGAATGAAGAAAAGAAAAATCAAAATAAAGAACGAATAACTAAAAGGATAAGAAAACAATGAATAGTATCAATCAGCCTTGGGCTATATCTGATAAATTTAGACATAAATACGGAACAATTTGGTCTGATATGGATTTTAAAGTCAATGAAAAATTAACAAATTATATGTTTAAAACAGACCCGATGAACACATCAGTTGGGACATTAGAAATATGTGGTAAAAGTATACCATTAAAATATAAACACTTAATATCATATACAAATACCATTTCAGAATTAGCAAAAGCATTATATTTTGAAAAAGATATATCAAAACATGATAAATTTGCAATTCCTATAGGAGCAAAAGAGTTTTATTTGAAGAAACACGAAATAGGAAAATTGAATGAAACTTTAGGAGATTCTTTGGCTTGTATAGTTAAAAGTTACCAACTAGGACTATATTTATAATAAATGAACATATATGATAAAATATTAGTAAGTTTGCCGGAATATAATTTCTTTCGTGAACTACCAGATGTTGAAAAAGTACAATATCTTCTAGAAGTTTATGACATAGAAACAAAGCGTGTTGGAAATAGCATTGTTAATGGATTAAATAATTTTTTTGATGATATTCGTGAAGAAGATGTTGAACATGGAATAGAATTTGATTCTATAGAATATGGCAATAAAAAAGATCGTGTTGATATCATGATTGATAATGAAAATATTGTTATAGAATCTAATAGTTTAAAAGCATTAAGATATATAGCATATCGATTTGTTGATTCGGGCTATGTTATACTCAGAGACAAAAATACAGAAAAATTATTTCGAGCTGATAAAGTAACGAGGTATTTGCGAGTATATAAGATACTAGGGCAATCTAATTGTTTGTGTTATAATTAATTTTATATGAACCCACGAAATATTGTAACAAAATCTCCAACCGTAGAATATCAAGACAAAAGATATATTATTAACCGGTTAGTAAAAGAAGTAGAAGAAGAAGATCCAGAATATTGGAAATCTATTATTCCACATGATATAGTTTTAAAAAAAGATGGAATGCTTTGGTTTCTTTATGAAATTACTGAGGTGTTCCCTATAGACATAAAACATGGCAAAGAAGAAGAAACAAAAGATACCTAAATATATTATTAACAAATTTTTAAAACCACAATTCAAAGTAGGTGATATAGTATTATATTCATTCCTAGGAGAAGGTGGTTATGGTAAAATTATAAGCATAAAAAATGAAAAAGCTGATCACAATGTTAGTTACACGGTTGAGGGGAATGGTTACAAATATCCTTGTGGCCTTAAGATTAAAGAACACAAAAGCTACCAATTCGGATACATCTTATATGATGAAACAACAAATCATATCGGACCTCTTACAATCCCCAGAAGGAAAACTAATACAACAACAGATGATAGTAATAGCGGCAAGCGAACACCTAGAGATGGTAGCAAAATATTATCAAACAATGCCGGAGCCAGATTCGGGACAGAAAATGTTGATAGGGATATCATTACAGACAACAGTATCCCAAATGATGAAGGCAGAAAAGATGATAGAGAGTCTTCGGAGCTCGAGTCTGCAATAGATAAACAGAAAGCTTTTTTGCGAGGATTTACTAAAAAATAGGTTGGATTCTTGAATTTTATTTCTTATTATAATAATGTAATTAAAAATTTAAAAAAATAAAACCATGAAAAAATTAATATTATTAGCAGGAATCCTTTTAGGATTATTTTTAGGATCAAAAGTTTTTGGACAACAATCAAATATTAAATATCCTAATATCGATAGTTTACAAACAATTGTATATGATGCATTAACTAATTTTGATAAATATGAATATTCGTTATTGAATTCTAATATTCAAACAAAAGATACAATGTTATATCATTTTTTCGATGTATTTACTGGCAGTGGCATTTTTCTAGATACAATGGAGTCAAAAGAATGTATTAAAACTATGATTGATATAGATTTACAATCTTTTATAAAACACGATGATTATTATGTTACATTTTTACCTAGAGATGATATGTTTTATAATAATGGTATAGATAAATGGGCGATTATTTCTAAAATGAAATCTGATATATATGACAATGTTCTATACGTAGAATTTTATTTTAATTCTGCTAATCAATTTCATTTTGTAAAAGTTACTCATTGTAAATAATAATTATAGTTTATTATAACAGTAAGAAAGCGCTCAATGAGCGCTTTTCTACATTTAACTAACAATAATATATTTATGTTACATTATAAGACCAGCCTCTGTAGTCATTCCAATCATCAGCTCCTGACATATTAGGTGTTATATTTCCACCTTGAGTACGTTTTATGTCTTGTATAACAGGCCATTTTCCCATTACTTTCGTAATGACATCCCAGTCTATTAATTGACTATTATCTTTATTACTACGTAAAAAGCTAACTAACGCCTGTGCTGGTACCATATCATGCATTTCTTTTGGTATTTTATTAACATCAAAGTAATTCAACAACCGACCTGCTGCGAACTTTACATCATTTATAAAAAATTCATACTCGCTTTGTGAAAGATCAACTTCTCCTTGTGCATTTATTGAAGGAACCAATACAGCCTTTAAAACACCCGACCAAGGTTTCACAACGTGTTCTTTTTGTTTTTTTGTAAATCGATCATACGCCATATATTTTCGTGGCTTTCGGTTAAGAGTAGCAGTTTTTATAACTTGCGGCTCTCCTTTTTCTGGTGCTGTAGCTTGTTCAGAAAGATTTTTTGTTCCAAATCTTCTCATGTTCTCTTTTAAAATATTTAAATTCATTTCGATTTCCTTATATCGTTAGTTTTATTTATAATAAATATAGAATAAAATACTTTTCATTATTTATTTGTATTCACAAAAAAATTCATTATATTAATAATAAATTGTCTATAGCAATATTTATATATAGACCAAAAAAGAAAGGTAAAAATGAAAGAAGTAATTAATTCATCATGGTTTAGAGCAGCATTAGCCGGAGGAGCTGGAGCTGCATTAATGGTAACAGGTAACGTACTTTATGCAGGTATTGCATTTGGCGTTGGTGTTAGAGAATTGTTATTAGCATTCAAAAAATAGAAAGTTATAATATGTCAAAATTACGTTATAAAGAAAAAATCACAGATGACATTGTTGATGCAAGAGAAATCATTCGAATGGTTGGTCGTGGAATTGAAAATGGAAACATTGATCCACAATCTGCTATGATAAATTTAGCTGAAGCTATTCGGAAGTTGGAAAATGCAAAATCATTTGTTGATCGTGAATGAAAAAAGTTTTCCCATACATTGTATTGTTAGCGGCATTATGTTTAGCAACTAGTGCCGCTTACTACAGCGTATTCGGACTTAGCAAATTATTTTCCGCACAAACATTAGCTATTATTATAATGGCAGGTACATTAGAGGTTTCAAAATTAATCACTGCTACTTATTTACACCGTTATTGGAAAAAATTAAATATACTTATTAAAATGTATTTAACTACGGCTGTTGTCGTATTAATGTTTATTACATCTATAGGTATATATGGATTTTTGGTATCTGCATATCAAACAACCGCAGACCAATTAACTATAATAGATAAACAAATTGCAGTTATAGAATTAAAGAAAGAAAGATTTAATGACCAATTAACTAGTTATAGTGCTGAAAAAGAACAGCTAGGAGAATCTATATCCGAACTATCAAAAGGATTATCAAATAATGTAGTTCAATATAAGGATAAAGAATCTGGTAAAATTATAACTACTACATCTTCTTCTACAAGGAGAGTTTTAAATGATCAATTAGATGATTTTAAAGAACAAAGAAATAATATATCAATAAAAATAGAATCAATGACAGATTCAATAACAAAATTAGATTTACAAGTATTAGATATAGAATCAAATAGTGAGGCATCTGCAGAGATAGGCCCACTAAAATATCTATCAGAATTATTAGATAAACCCATGGACGAAATAGTTAATTGGTTTATATTAATTTTTATATTTGTATTTGACCCATTAGCAATCATATTATTAGTATCAGCAAACAAAGCATTTGATATAGTAAATGAAACAAAATATAAATTATATGAAAAACAAGATGTTCAATGTTCCATTCCAGATGGATATGAATATAATACACCATACCCAATACCGGAGGAAATATTAAATGCCGAGGATAATCAAGAAGAAAATGTCGATTCCGTTCCGGAAGAGAAAACAGAGGTTAAAAAGAAAAAGAAACGTTTTAGGACAAATACAAAAGTTATATCATGAAAAAAGCAAAAACAAAAACAAGAGGGAATTATAAAAAAATGGCTTGTAAATATTGTGAGTCAATTGTTGAGCGAGTAGATTCGAACTCTGTCGCAGTTACATGTTCAAAATGTACTTTCAAATTATGTGAAGGTATTGATTTGGATAGTTCCGAATAATTTATTATATTATATATAAAAAATATGTTAGAAGCAGAGAAAATTAAATTAAACTGGGATATATACAGAGATCGTGTTAATTCATTATTTCCGGATAGAGCAGTACAATTAAATAAATTATATGATGATTATGAAGATAGAATTATAATGATGCCAGCATCTTCTGTCGCTCATTTTCATAATGCATTTGCCGGAGGATATATTGATCATATACTTCGTGTTATGGATTGTGCAGAAAAATTATATGAATCATGGAAAGATATGGGAGCTGATATGTCAGGCTATACAGTCCATGAAATGTTATTTGCTGCAATGCATCACGATTTAGGCAAATGTGGATTTCCAGGAGATGGAAATGAAGTATACCAAGTAGAAACTTCAGATTGGCATAGAAAAAATATGGGAAGGATGTATAAGCATAATGAAAACATTCCTTTTACAATGGTACCTGATTTATCAATATTTTTATTACACAAATATCAAGTTCCGATGTCTTGGAATGAATATCAAGCTATCAAAATACATGATGGTGTTTATGATGAAGCAAATAAACCATATTTTATTTCTAGGTCAGCACAATCAAAATTAAAAACTAATTTACCATTGTTATTACACCATGCAGATCATATGGCATCGCAGATAGAATATGAACAATGGAGAAACGCAAAAAATAATTCACCAAAACCAGTAGCACCAAAATCAAAAGCTACTAAATCAACCGCACTTAAAAATTTAGCAGAAAAAAATCCAACTATGGATAAGTCTATCTCTGATATTTTTAGCACGTTTAACGAAGGATAATATGATTATATTCTTAATATCAATATCATCTGTACTATTAATAACGACTGTATATTTTATATATAGAGCATATGTACTCGCAGGAGTATTAGCTGACGCTGAAGAATATATTAAAGATGTAGAAGACTTATCTACTTATATGTATCGACAAATAGATGCTTCATATGAAGAAATGAAGCGTGTCGATCATATGGGAGCATTTCATGAAGATGATGAAGCTGGAACTACATTTGCTATGTTAAAAGATGTAGTTGAAAAATTATATAAGGAATTTAATGCCGAGAAAAAAGAAGCAGAGCAACAGGTATTGGACTAACATTACCGAATGCTCAATATCTGCTTATAATCAATGTGCAGAAGAGCCAGTATTAAGGGAGCGAATATATAGAAGATTTATATTTCCTGCCTTTATGAAGCTAGCAGAAAATTTAATTAATAAAATGAAGTGTGAATATATAGATTCCACATTTCAAGATCTACAAACAGATATAGTTACATATCTTACAGTTCGCCTAGACAAATTCAATCCAAATGCCGGAAGGGCATATTCATATTATACAAGAACTACATTTAATTATTTAATCGCAGAAAATCAAAAAGGATATGCAAAATTAAAAAGAAAAGCAGAGCCTGTAGATATAGATGATAATAGAAATGTTCTAATTGAAATGCATAATGATGAAATGCGAGAAACTTTAAAGTATTTTATGGACGCATATATTGAATATTGTTATAATAATTTAAATTTTATATTTACAAATGAATTAGATATACATGTTGCTGATTCTATATTACATATTTTTTCAGAACGAGAAAATATAGAACAATATAATAAAAAAGCGTTATATGTTTTTATCCGTGAAAGAACCGGACTACAAACAAACAATATAACAAGAGTTATAAAAGTACTTAAGGAAATTTATAACAACAAGTTTCTAGAATACGAACAAACAGAGTTCGTGAATTTGCCTTTTTAATATTTATTATTAAAAGGAACTACTATGGACATAAAAGAAGAATTATTCAAAGGAACTAGCTTTGCTGACCTAATGTCCGATGTCTATCACAATTCAAAAAAGAAAGATAGACAAATAAATCAATTAATATCTCAATTACAACCACTAATACGTAATGCATCTGATGCTACTATAATAGTACCATTAATTAAAGAATACCTGGATGTTGCGGTGAAGAACGATGATCATTTAGTCAAATTAACCGCTATAGTCCAACGTTATATATCCGCTACACAGACAATTTCCGGCGAATCTTCATTATTAAGTGAAGAAGAAAAAATGCAATTATTAAAAGTTGCTGAAGAAACATTTGAGGACGAGTTATCAGATGAAATCAAAAAAATTGATGATGAAGATAAAGAGTTGAAAGAAAAAATTAAAAACGTTAAAGAATCGTTGGAGAAAAAAGATGCACGTTAAGTTTCATTTAGCGGAAGTAATTTCAAATAATAATATTGATACGTATAAAAGAACTGAAATAGATAATTCAATTAATGATTTCTTTTTAATAACAGTACGTACATATGACGCTAATAGAACACAAGATATTGATTGTAGACCAGCTAATCCAAATATAAAACAAATTCCTTTAATAGGAGAACATGTTTTAATATTTCAAGGAACAAATGAATTTAGTAATATCGATAAATTTAGACGCCAATGGTATTATCTTCCTGCATATTCTATACAATCAGCTATAAATGAAAATGCATTACCAGGAGTTGCTAAATTACGAGCAAGTGATATTAATCCATTACCAAGTCAAGATAATACTCCTATAGGTAATTCATTTAAACAAAAAGTTGTTTCTCCATTACAGCCATATGAAGGAGATACATTAATAGAAGGTCGTTTTAGTAATAGTATTAGATTAGGAAGTACAGTTACTGGTGGCGATTATACATTAATGCCATCTTGGGGCGGAAATGCTAATGGAGATCCAATTATAATATTATCAAATAACCACACTGATTTACAAAATAAAAAATTTACAGTTGAAAATATAAAACAAGACGGATCTAGTTTATACTTAACATCGACGCAAACATTTCCAAATTTACAATTGGATATTCCGCTAACAAAATCAACATCTGAGAGTCAATATAATTCGCCTCAAATAATTGGGAGTGCAGATAGAATTATATTACAAGCAAAAAAAGATATTATTGCATTAGATGCAAAAAAACGAGTAACTATTAATACGCCAAATTTACACATCGGAGATGAAACTGCGTGTGAAGCGATGGTGCATGGAGATGTATTATTGTCAATATTAATAGATATCCTCAATGTTTTATCGGCTGGAGGTATTGGTCCTAGTGGAATTCCAACTCAGCCTAAAGATTTAGCATCATTACAAAGCGCCCGAGAACAATTGCAGAATTTAAATAGTTCGAGATTTTTTATAAAAAGAGATAATTAAAAGGAGTTATTATGGCAGTATCACCACCATTAGATATTATACCAGGCTTACCAGCTAAAGGAGTTGCAGAATTAAATAAATTGTCTAGTAAATTAATAAAACAAATTGCTGGCAAAGTTGGGGAAACTTTACAAGATGCAATACAATTACCTGACAATATTAAATGTGATGATCCTAGGATTGAAGATATTAAACAAAAAATACAAGAAGCTCAAGAGCTAATTGCAAATTTGCAAGATGTTATTGCTACTATACAAAAAGTAGCTACGGCTGTACAACAAGCGGCTGCAATCGCAGCTGCAATTAAATCTTCGATTTTTTTACTGCCTCCACCAATTGGCACTGCTGCGTTACAAGCTGAGTTAGTAGAAGTACAAAACATGACAATTGCAAATGCTATTGAAGCAGTAAAACAATTAAATATAATACCAGAATCATTAAATGCAGGAATGGGACTAATTAATAGTCAATTAGCTAATATTATTGGACAGTTAGGATCTATTTGTAATAATGAATCATTTGCTGTTTCAGATGAAGTGGCAGCTAATTTAGATCAACAAGGAGATGGTAATACTATTGGAGGTGGTGAATATAACAACCCAGACGGAATCGGGTGGGGAACTGCAGAGAGTAGAGTAGATGATGCTACACTTGGTACTGAATTTTATACTGACATTAATGTATCAAAAGATGATTTGCAACAATATGTTTCTGCGGCGGAGAAATTAGTATTAAATCAACAAAATTTATTAACATCGATAAAAGAAGCGCCTGCACAATCATATAATGGAACTACTCCTCCTTTAAGGGTATTAGGGAAGCCAGGGGATTACTATATCGACACTGCTGCTAAAAAAATGTATGGGCCTAAAACAAGTGATGGATGGCCAAGCCCCGTAAATTATTAATTGTAATATTTATATAAAAGAAGAAAATTATGGACACAAAAAAATTTATTCAAACATTAAGAAAAGTAGTACAAGAAGAAGTAAGATCGGTTATTAAACAAGAATTAACTGAAATTTTACAAGAAGGACTACAACCAACTATTTCTGAGTTACAAACGACAAAACAACCAATTCAAGAACAAGTTTCAGGACCTAAATACCCAACCACAACAAAGAAAAATAAAGTTAAATTTAAGAAAACTAAATATTCTGATATTTTAAATGAAACGAATTCTTTAAGAGAACAAACAACTGCAGGAGATTATGCTTCAATGATGAATGAAGATATTGTCATGACGTCAAAAGATGCAGTTGGGTTTGGAATGCAACGAAATGGTTCTGCTCTAGCAACTATGGTCGACCCAGAAACTGGGAAGAATATGAAAGTAGATAGTGTTGTAGCAGATGCGATAACAAAAGACTATTCAGCTTTAATGAAAGCAATTGACAAGAAAAAAGGTAAATAATGGCATATCAAATTGTTGGTGTTGATATTAATGATATAGCTCCAAATAGTGCAATTGGAGTTAAATTTCCATTTAATGCCCAAGGCGTTTTTACTAAAACATATACAACATTAGAACAAGCTAGTACTAATGTTAGAAGTTTATTATTAACAAGAAAAGGAGAGCGTTATATACAACCAACATTTGGCACTGATTTACTAAACATTTTATTCCAGCCGAATATTAATGAATTAAAAGATTTAGTTTCATCTACAATAACCGATGCTATAACGTATTGGTTACCTTATATTATTATTAATACATTAGAAATTGTTACGCAAGAAGATGATCCTACTTTAATACATGATATAAAAATATCAATTAAATTTACAACAGCCGGGGTTGGTGCAGAAGAAACTATTACTATTTTTGCTGGAGAAAATGGTGTATTGCGAGTAGAATAATAGAAAGCATAACAAATGGAAATACAAAAAGATGTATCATATTTAGGAAAAGATTTTGGTCAATTTCGTAAAAACTTAATTGACTTTACAAAGCAATACTTTCCTAATGATTACAATGATTTTAATGAATCGTCGCCAGGTATGTTGTTCATGGAAATGGCTTCATATGTTGGTGATGTATTAAGTTATTATGCTGATACAAATTTAAAAGAGTCGTTATTAGAACAAGCATCAGAACGACAAAATATATATGATATTGCAAAATCATTAGGATATACTCCAAAAAATGCAATACCAGCTTATACAAATCTAGATGTATTCCAATTGGTTCCTGCTATTGGTTCCGGCGACAATGTAAGTCCAGATTATAATTATGCATTATCGATAAAACCAGGAATTCGTGTTAAACAAAATAATGGATCAGCTGAATTTAGAACATTAGATGCTGTTGATTTTGAGTTTTCGTCGTCAATTAATCCAACAGAAGTTACGGTATATGAAAGTGATGATACTACAAAACAGCCAACGTATTATTTACTAAAGAAAACAGTACAAGCCGTATCTGGTGAAACTAAAACAGCTACATTTTCATTTACTTCTCCTAAAGCATATGATAAAATCGTTTTACCTGAAACAAATGTTATTGATATTATTTCAATTGAAGAATCTGATGGTGATAATTGGTATCATGTTCCATATCTAGCACAAGATACTATATTTGAACCGGTACCAAATTTATTAGAGAATGATCCTGATTTTGTTCAATATCGAGATTCTAGTCCTAGTTTATTAAAATTAAGAAAAACTGCTAAAAGATTTGTAACTAGATTAAGGAGTGATAATAAATTAGAAATACAATTTGGAGCAGGTATATCTGATAATAATGACGAAGAAATTATACCAAATCCAGATAATGTAGGAAATGGGTTAGCTGGGTTTAGAAGGCCAATTGACGTAGATATTGACCCTTCTAATTTTTTATATACTAGAGCATATGGACAAGTACCAGCAAATACAACGTTAACTGTTACATATACAGTTGGTGGCGGAGTTTCTGATAACGTTCAATCTGGTGTATTAACAAATATCGATTTTATAGATTATAATGATGATCCAAATTCTAGTAATAATGTGTCTACAGTTAGATTTATAAAATCAACAGTTGCTGTTAATAATACAAATCCAGCTAATGGCGCAAAAACAGCTGATACGTTGCAAGATATTAAAAATAATACTTTAGGAAATTTTGCTACTCAAAATCGGTTAGTAACAAGAGACGATTATATTATAAGATGTTATTCAATGCCGGCTAGATTCGGGAGCGTTTCAAAAGCATATATTGTTCCTGATGATCAAATTGCTCAAAGTGACTTAGAAGAAACTATAGTAGCAAATCCATTAGCAATGAATTTATATACATTAGGTTTTAATTCACAAAAACAATTAACTCCATTAAATGATGCTATTAAAACAAATTTAAAAAATTATTTAGGTTATTATAGAATTTTAACAGATGCTATAAATATTAAAGATGCATTTATAATTAATATGGGTGTTGAATTTGAAATAACTGTTTTATCTAATTTTAATTCCAATGAAGTATTATTACAATGCATTGATACTGTTAAAAGTTATTTTGATGTAGATAAATGGCAAATAAACCAACCTATTATTAAAACCGAATTATTAAATACTATTGCAAATGTACAAGGAGTACAAAGTGTTGTAGGAGTTATATTTAATAATTTATATAATACCGACCAAAATTATTCTGGAAATGTTTATGATTTAGAAGGTGCAACGAGACAAGGTATTATTTATCCTTCATTAGATCCAAGTATATTTGAAGTTAAATTTCCAAATCAAGATATAAAAGGAAGAGTAGTTAACTATTAAGGACAATTATGTTTAAAATAATATATCCACAATCAGATGCAACATTATATGAATCATCGCCAACAACTAATACTGGATTAGATGAAATATTAGAAGTTGGTAAACGACTATCAACAGCTGGCGATAGCTATTTAAAATCTAGATCTGTTATTAAATTTGATATGGCCGACGTAACATCTGCTTTAACAAAATATGGAGTTAGTTTAGATGATTGTAAATTTGTGTTACAGTTATATACTACTAATGCAAAAAATTTACCAGCTGATTATACAATTGATGCTAAGTTAGTGGGGGATGATTGGACTAATGGAACTGGTCAGCAATATGATAATACAATTGTAAAGGATGGCATAACCTGGGATAATCCTAAATCAGGATCTTTCTATTGGACATCAGGAAGTCAGTATGTACAGGTACCATCTGGTGGTGGCAGTTTAGTAAAATTAACGAGTGTTGGCTCATTTAATATTACAGGCAGTACTGCGGGAACTTATATTGTTAGTTCCTCGAATACTAATGTTACTGCTTCTATAACATTAACATCTACATCTAGTTTTGGGTCTGCTACAATAGTTGCAGCGACTGGATCGTTTAATGTATCAGACACCGTTGTATTTACTTCACAATCATTAGGTGCTACCACATCCGGCGGAACTGATATGACATTTACTTTAGTTGATGTTGATTTTCGTAATGCAAGTAGCATTTATATAAGTGGATCTGGTGTTGGTGGTAGTTGGCTATATCAATCTGGGTCTGGAATATATAGTGGTAGTTTAACATTTTATTCTCAATCATTCTTTACACAACCAGGATTAGATTTATCCGAAGATTTTAATTATAGACCAACTGATTTAAATATTGATGTTACCGGAGCGGTGAAAACGTGGATAAGTGGTTCGGGAGGATTTACTATTCCAAATTATGGATTTTTATTACAATTTTCTGATGCAGATGAAGCAGATGTTTCAAAAACTGGATACGTAAGATTCTTTAGTAGGGAAACCCACACTGTATATGTTCCTAGATTAACAATGTATTTTGATAAATCTAGTTTTGCTACAGGATCTTTGTCAGCAATGGATTTAGATTCATATACAGTATACACAAAACTTAAAAAAGAATATAAAGATTCTGAAGTATCTAAACTTAGAATTTATGCTCGTGATAAATACCCACAAAAATCACCAACTAATTTATTTCCAATGACAACCGTAAAATATTTGCCTAGCAATACTTTATATACATTGAAAGATGCGGCTACAGACGAAACGATAATTCCATATGATAATATTTATACTAAAGTAAGTTGCGATAGTACAAGTAATTATGTGTATATGGACATGACTGGTTTAATGCCAGAGCGTTACTATCGTTTAGAGTTTAAAGTCGTAGATGGCTTTGTAGAAGAATATATAGAAGATGACTTCTATTTTAAAGTAGTTAGGTAAATAATATGGCACGAAATGTAAATCAAGCAAATGTACAAGCTGTAGCAATTCGTGATCCACTACCAGATCCAATTGCACAAGAAATTCAACAGCCATATATACTAAATGGATTAACATATCAGTCTAATAATCCATATGTTGTTGAAAGAGATGGTGCTGGTAATATTAAATTATATGAATCTGAGTCTAATCAAAGATTAATAATTGAACCATCAATTGAAAATATTACTAATGAATCATTTGTACAAGTAGTAGATACTCAATTTCAATACTTTAAATTTCCTGTTAGAACTGTTTCAGCTGGATCATCTGCGATAACAGATATAGATTTAGATATATCGCAAGATCCATATGAAGGAAGATTGATTAGAACTGATTCTAGTAATACATATCTAATAGAAAATGGACTTAAACGGTTATTTTTTATTAAAGCAGATAACACATGGGCACTAAAAAATAATTTGCCTCCATTTTCTAATATCGCAGATAATATAAACAATGTAGACCCAGGCGGATATAATCCAGATTCGTCATTAAACGTTGAAAAAGTTCCTGAAACTATATTAGGGTCATATCCAACCGGCGCAGCATATTTGCCAACAGATGCATTTCCAGAAGGAAACGTATATAGTAAATTTACATTTATATTAGAAGAAAAAGCAGATAATACAAATGCCTCGTTATTAATAACCGGACCAGGATTTGGTAAAGCAAAATTTGATGGAGGTGTTACTACAAATGATGGAAACGTAATACGTGTCATGGAATTTAATATTAATGATACTGCTAATAGTTATTTAGAATTTAGTATGCCAGATTTGGGAGGGCCTCGTAAGATGACACTTGGCGTAGGAGGATTTTTGGCTACTGACTTTAGGCTAATTGCTGATTTATTAGAAAATAGCGAAAATGGAAATACATCAAATAATCAAAGTAAACCAATAAAAAATAAAACTTGGAAATTATCAATTTCTGATTTATTAAATTATAATAAAGATATATTACAGGCAGCGTTTGATTTTAATACTAATAAGGTGCCATTTCGAATTAAAGGCAATACTACTATTCAATTTACTTTAACAATACTAAAGGATGAATAACCTATAGGCAAAATGATATCACAATATTCAAATATCGATGAAATTTTAAATGCGGACCAATCACTATCTGGTTTGCGTTTATCAAAAAAACAATCGGATTTGTTATCATTTCCATTAGACAAACGTATTGATTTTGCTAATATTAATCCATCTCAAGAAAATTTATTAGAATTTCATGTATATGCAAATGATACATGGATAACCGGAAATCATACTTTACCGGTAACTAATGAATCAGCTACATTTACCAATACAGCTACTAATGAATCTATACAATTAAATGGCGTTCCTGTTAATATTAATTTATTTCAACAACTTGACAATTTAAAATTAACTGCAGGAAATTATAGATTTGTAATTAATTTCTTTGAAAATTTAATTGGTAGTTATGCATTACAGTACTTAAAAGTCGATGAAATATCTCCAGATAGAACAGAGGTACGGTTAAAAGCAATTGATAAAAAAAATTCACAGTTTTTAATACAAATTAATAATTATATTAACAGCGTTAATCAAACTGCAACTCCTGGCGGATTTGCTAAAACGTATTTATTGAATTTTAGTAGAAATCAAACATTTCAATATGTTAATAGTGTTGTTATTGGCGAATTTTTATATGTAAAATTATTGAATCCGCTTCCTGATACAATTGAAGAACAATTTAAATGTTGGGTTGTACAAGAAAACAAATATCCATATATTGATAATGTAGTTATTTATTCCCAATCAGGCGTTTCTCCTGTTAATATATTATCTGGTCCTAATTGGCAAGCAAATAATCAAGGCTTTAATATTTCATCAGAAACTAATTTAAAAACATGGAATGATTTATTAGGTTCTTCTACTCAAACATCTCAAGAAATTGTAGACGCACATTTTTCTGGTAGTTTATCTGGTATGTCATTAAATATCGATTATACTGATTTTAATAATTTTATATTTTATAGTTCAGCTACAGAAAGATTAGCTAATTACAGATATAAATTAGATTTATTAGAATATTATATTGCACAATCATCATCCGCTGCAGAATTATCTGGATCTGTAGCAGTAACTAATGCTACAGATTATGATAAATTAAAAACAAATTTAATTGGAGGATTTGATAAATTTGAGCAATTTTTATATTATGAATCTTCGTCTGGATTATTTAGTAATGAAATTCCGTTAGAAAATCCTAATGTTAGTTATGTAACAGGAAGTTATATCACACCATCTCCTAAATCTAATTCAACGTTGCCATATACTTTATATTCAATTACTAGTAGTCAATTTGAAACGTGGTATAATGGTTTATATGATAGTGCATCTATTTATGACAATCGAAATTTAAATTTATTAACAAAGTCCGTACCAGAATTTATATTGTTAGATGAAAATAATTCTCAATTATCTACATTTGTTAATATGTTAGGTCAACATTATGATATATTATATACATATATTAATGCAATGACTCGTATAAACAAAAGAGATGAACATCCTAAATTAGGAATGCCTAATGAATTATTATATGATGTAGCAAAACAATTTGGATGGAATTTACAAGACGGAAATCAAAATAAAAATTTATGGGAATATACATTAGGTACTGATGAATCTGGAACGCCTTTAACTGGTTCTAATTCTATTAGCGGAACTTCAATGCCAGCACAAGATATGACATATAACATATGGAGACGTATTGTTAATAATATTCCAGGGTTATTAAAGTCAAAAGGAACTAAGCGTAGTATACAAGCGTTATTGGCTTGTTACGGCGTACCACAATCATTAATTACTATAAAAGAATATGGCGGTCCTAGATTAGAAAGACCTCCTATATATGAACAATTGAATTTTGATTATGCATTAGATTTAATTACAAATCCTGCAGGTACAGTGACAGTTAATTATGATCAACCAATCGATGGAGTAGAATTGAGATTTAGAACCGATAATATTTTAACTAATCCTACAATGTCAAGTACAATGAATTTATATAATGTAGGTAGTAATTCAGTAACTATTGATTTTTCTTCTGGTACAAAAGGTACTATTCAAATTAATGGAACTAGTTCAGCTGCATTCGAATGTTTCAATGGAGATTGGGTAAATACAATATTAAGAAGTGGTAGTAATGGCACATTAGAAATCGTTGCAAAAAAATCTAAATACGGAAAAATTGTTTCATCAGTTTCTGCATCTGCTACAGCAAGTTTACCTGCATCTGGTACTGTTACCTTAGGTAGTACTAGTACCGGCGCTACTAGATTAGAAGGCCAATTACAAGAACTTAGATTATGGACTGGAAGTTTATTAGATGATCCTATGGAAAATCATACAAAAGCACCTGCGGCATATGATGGTAATGTAGATGCATATGATGAATTAGTATTTAGAGTTCCATTAACACAAAAAATTGATCATTCTATAACATCAAGTTTATCTGGCGTCGAGCCGAATCCTTCCGGAATATCTGCTTCATTTGCAAGTTGGACAAATGATACTCCATATGATTCTATAGAAGAAATGTATTATTATGATGGTATATCATTAGGAGCAGGAACGTTTGATGATAATAAGATACGGTTAGAATCAAATGAATTAGTAGGAACATTAGATTTTCTTACGAGAGCAGAAAGAAGTCAGTTTGATAGGGCTCCATTAGATAGCAAAAAATTAGGTGTATATTATTCTCCACAAACAATGATTAATGAAGACATTATTGCACAATTAGGATTTCAAAGTTTAGATGATTATATAGGAGATCCTGGAGATCAAAATAGTCGTTCATATCCTGATTTAATTAGAGTAGCTACAGACTATTGGAAAAAATATACACAAAAGAATGATATTAATGCATATATAAAAATATTTTCTTTATTTGATTTATCATTCTTTAAACAATTAGAGCAATTATTGCCAGCTCGTGTTGATAAAATAACTGGATTATTAATACAACCAAATTTATTAGAACGTAGCAAAGATACAGCATTACCAAATGTTAATCGCTTCAATGAAACATATAATGGAGAATTAATTGTATTTGATAATACAGATGAATTTATTAATTCACAATATTTAACGTATACTGGATCTGTCGGTACATTGATTGCATCTATGAGTGGTAATGATGATGATCAATTACAAGCATATTTAACTAGTAGTCAAGATAATTATAATGGAACTACATATTGTTATCCATATTTAATTAGATCTGGAAGTGGATGGCTGCAAGTTTCATCTTCATATTGGTTATGTGAAGGAGTATTACCAACTATTACCGGAAGTAGATTATCAGAAATATATGAATATGTATATTCTGGGAGTGTTATGCGTTCTGCAGAAGTACAAGACTATTTGCCAACCGGAACAGAGCGTCATGAATACCTAGGATGTTCTATGACTAGTCCAGACTTCAATATTGATTCGACGGATACTATTGACGGCGGACCTGTAGTCGAATATATAGAAGCAAACCCAAATCAAATAATTACACAATCGCCAGGACAACAAGGAGGGTTTCAAATTAAATAAAAATATTTGATTGTAATATTTATATAAAATTAAAGGTAAAAAGAAAATGGGATATTTAGATAACAGTTCAGTAACAGTTGATGCTATATTAACTCTAAAAGGAAGAGAATTATTAGCAAGAGGCGGAAATGCATTTAATATTACGCAATTTGCATTAGGAGACGATGAGGTAGATTATGGATTATGGAATCCGCAACACGGATTAGGTTCAGATTATTATGGTGTAATTATAGAAAATATGCCGGTAACTGAAGCAGTTGCTGATGAAACACAAGCGTTAAGATATAAACTAGTTACATTGCCGAAACAAACTACTCAAATACCTGTAGTAACAGTTGGTAATGCTTCTATAGATTTATTAGCGGCTGGAGACTCTTCAATTATATCTCCCAATACTAGTAATTTACAAGGAGGCAATTCTACATTAGGCTATACTGCGATTTTATCTGATAGTACAGTTGCAGATATTACTGTTACTCAACCATTACAAAATTCAGTACTTCCTACTACGCCAAGATTTATTGGTGATAATGAAGATGCTCAAAGTGTTGCTGTAGCTGGGTTTGCTTTTCAAGTTGTTGCTAAGTATCAAGCATTAGCAGATAAAACTGCTACTATAACTATAATAGGAAATGAAACAGGTGGTAGTACTACTATTAATTTAACAGTTAGAGAAGCAACTGCTAATACTGCAGGAATAACATTATAATAGGATAATATGAAAACATTAATAACTACATTAAAACAATTACCAAACCAAGGACAGCGAGTACCTAGGGGAGGCGAAGTAAATAGAGAAGCACTTGGCGATCGGGCAACTGCGGCTGGTGAAGCAGCATTGAATGCTCAAATACAAGCACAGGCACAAGTAATAGCCGAACAAATTATTGCTCAGCAACAACAAGCTGATATATTATCTAAAAACGGATCGACATTCTCAGTGTTTAATCCTACAGAAGATATTGTTGATAAACAAACAGAGGTTGTTACTGCGGGGCTGTGGAGTGATAATCAAGGAACGTTAACGACACACTTTTCTTCATCAACTCAAACAGTTAGTCAAGTTCGTCATTACGTAGATGTATATCAAAAACTTCCTTCTGATACTGGTTCGGCTGTACAATATGCTTTATCATATGGACATGTAGATGGAAGTGGTTCTTCGAATTTAGGAACACAGGAAAATCCGGCATCAAAAGCTACATATGCTCAATATAAACAATTATTATTAGAAAAGACTGCAACTAGGTTTGTTACTGCCGGATCTGGTAGTACCGATTCTGTTTATGTTATTAATGTACAACGTAATAGAATGAAAGAGCAATTAGATGCAGGAAATTGGCAATTACCATTAACTGGAGTTACTTCTAGAGCAACTAATGCAACTGGTAGCGTTGCAGTTGGATCGGTTAGTGGATCTATAACATTGATAGATGATTCAAGTGTTAATACTGGTACTGTTGGAGAGACAGGAGTCGTTTATAATGTAGTATCAGGTAGTATTGATAATGGAGTTCATAATTCTACAAATCCTGTTTATTATGGATTATTTTATCCGAAACATGGAGCAATTGTATTAGACGGAAAAATGTTAGATCAACAATTGAGTTTTGATACTAATACAACTTCAAATTCAGAAGGAAATAATCATTATGCGTTATTCCATTCTATATCTGGTTCTGCTAGTGCTTCTTCAGAAGGATTTGAAGCAAGAAACCAAGAAACAGTAACGAGTACTCATTATTTTGTAAGAGTTAAAAATGGAATGTTTAATTTCTCAAATAATCCTTCTTATACAACTGGAAGTGTTGGAACGTTAGCACAAAGTACTTTTGTAGGTGCACCTAAATCTTATGTAACGACAGTTGGATTGTATAATGATCAACAAGAATTGTTAGCAGTTGCAAAATTAAGCAAACCATTATTGAAATCATTTTCTAGAGAAGCGTTGATTAGAGTTAAATTAGATTTTTAAAAGTAACTCATTGATTTTAGACCTGTTATATTTATTATAAAAGTATAGCAGGTTTTTACTATTATGCCAAATCATATAACAGACGAATATAAAGGTGTTTATCCGCAAGTACTAAAAAAGGTAGAGCCGAGCGATTATAAAGTTAATCAATTTGAAGCTAACAAACAATTTATTTTTACTTCAGGTAGCGCTGTTACAGATGGTTATACTCCATTACAAGGAATATATGTATCTTCGTTGCCTCCTATATCTAGTAGCCAAACGTTTAATTCTGCTACCAACGTCGATGGCTCATATCAATTTTCAACATATTATTCTATCAATCAATTGTTTTATAAACGAAAAGGAGAACCAAGTAAAACTCATGGACCAACTAATCTAAATAGAACTTCAAAATTTCTATATGAGTCTGCTTCGGTATTTGCAATACCACAAACCAAATTTGGCGAAGCTATTAAACCAGCTTCGTTTACATATACCGGATCTGTTAGTTTGAAATCTGATCGTTATGGAAATATATATGATGAAAATATTTCTACCGGTTCATTTCCTGGCGGAGAAACATTTTATGAAGGGTTCAATGAATATTTTGATTTAACAAGAATTCCTTATGTATCTGCATTAGGTGTTACATATATTGATGGTGTTACTACAAGTAATGGAAGTCAATTACCAATTGGATTATCAGCAAGATTTTCTGGATCTGGATATATTGAAAGTGATTTGCCTGGATATTATAATCGTGATTATAATTATGCAATTTCTTTCTTCATATCAAGTGGATCTGCAACGGCTGATGAATTAATACTAGGAAAAATATCAGCATCAAATACTCCACAATATCCATTTAATGTACAATTAAGTGGTAGCAATCAATTAAAATTTTCCGCAGGTGGTTCTAATACTTTTACAGCAGAAATTTCATCATCAACATTTGTTAGTAGTAGCTGGACACACGTTGTATGCCAAAAGTCAGGTAGCGAATTACAATTATATATAGACGCAACATTACACGCATCTGCTAGCTCAAATTTATTGTTATCCGCATTCAATACACCATTTACCGCATCTGCTAGAATCGACAATGATTATCCACTCAAAATAGGCGGATATAGCCCCAATACCGGCAATCTACACGCAGATCTAGATGAAATTAGGATTTTTAATAAATCATTGACTCAAGCTCAAATAACATCGTTATCGGACCGTAGCGAGGGCGGAGGTTTATTGCAAACTGATAGAGTTGGCAATGTATTTAATAAACAAGGATTAGTAGTAATTTCTAGTACAGATTATAGATATGATGATATATTAACTGCTAATTATACCTCAAGTTATAAGAGCACTATTACATTATATGAGCATTCTATATTAGCAAGATTAAATGCTGGAGATTTTAATATATCTTCAAATCCTACTACTTTAAAAGATGATGGGTTTAACATTCAGAATTGGGCCACCGGTAGTAATTTTAATCCTTATATAACAGAAATCGGATTGTATAATGATGCTGGACAATTATTAGCAATAGGAAAATTAGCAACACCAATTAAAAAAAGAGATGATATCGATATGAATTTTTTAATTAACATTGATATTGATAAGTAACTGATATTTATTATTATATGAATAAATTAGACATTATATTAGATCGGTTAAATGTTACCGTTGACAATCCAAAATATTCTAGCTTAATTAAAGAAGAAATGGATCGAGCTAAACAATTACAATTACTTAATGAAGTAATAAAAATTAAGTGGGAATTAAAAGATATATCAAATGTTAAAAAGTTTTTAGATCAAGGATTTGATGATGCATTTCGTGTAAAGCGTGTAACAAATAAACCTAAAAAACTTAAAGAATTAACTATAACAGAATTTTTAACAACAATATTGGATGCGATGACTAACAATAATTGGAAAGAAAAAAATTATTTTAATTCTAATTATGTATTATTTATCGGACCTGATTATCGAAAATATACTCCAAAACAAGTTATGGATTTATTAATATTCCCAAAATCTGATATTAATACCGAGGAACTAGATACTTCAAAAAAAATAACATCGATCAATGGTGCCGATGTTTATAATTATGGAGATTTTCCAGGAGGGCGAATTAAAGGCACTAAAGTTGATCGAAAATCATATAAAGGGAAAGAACAAGATGCAAAAAATTTACATGCTCCTGAAGTTAGAGTAGAAACAGAACCAGAAATAGATGCAACTAGTCAATTGACTACTAACATACCATTACCAACATTGAAGCTTGGTTCTAGAGGAGAAGAAGTTAAAAAATTACAAACTATTTTATTTAATGATCAAACAGAATGGGATGGTAAATTTGGAACCAAAACAAAAGCGTTTTTAACGGCGTGGCAACAAGTTAATATTCTTAATCTTGATGGTATATATGGCCCAAGCTCATATGAGCGAATGAAACAAACTAATGGAACTTGGTCATTAGGAAAAACTGAAACTGGCGCCAATGGATCAGTAAAACAAAATAAAACCGATTTAGGAAATTATATTTACACTGAATTAAAGAAAAAATCTAAATCTAAAAGCGATACTAATGTTGGGTCAATTTGGTCGGCTCTAAGAGAAGCTCAACGAGGCTATATTACAAAAATATTGGAAGAAACAAATGCTGAATCTTATATAAAACCGGGTACTACAATAATTGGTGTTGTTGATACTACGAGCAATCGATTTTTTAGAGACGATTTAAAAAAAATGGGAAGAGAATGGGTTAATGCAATACAGAAAAAAGTTTTGTATTTTACAAAATGGAATGATTCATCAAGTAGAATTCCAGAATGGGGTGGTGGACCTGGAGGCCAAATATCATTAATTTATAAGTATACTAACGTAACTACTTTAGATGTAAACTCGCCTGGAGCTTATATGAAATATGATACAACAAAATCTGAAGAAAAACCTAAAGATACTAAAGTAGTAAAATATCCAAAATTAGATGAAGATGAATTTTTAATTGTTAAAGCGTGGCAAAGTAATACTGGTAAAAAATCAAATTGGGGAGTTCGACAACCTGCTTTAGAATATAAAGTTAAAGATAGGTATGGAAATACTCCAAGTTTAGCAACGTTGAAAAAATATTTCGGTGGGTCTAGATTTGGCTCCTCAATTGGACGATTTAAATGGTATGGTACTGGAAAAACATGGGAGGCATCTAAAGGCTCTATTAAATTTTATATGAAACCATATAAAGATGGAACGTTATATACTCCGGGACATTATATGGACTGGGGAAATGATCCGTATTGGATTAATTCCCATGCAGCTGGAATTATGAAAAAAGCAAAAAATATAGGAAATGGTAAGATGAAAATTAGTCCAGATGTAAGAAGTGTATCTTCAAAATCTAGTTCATCATCTAGTTCATCATCTAGTTCATCATCTAAACCAAGGATGGATTATATAAACACCGGAGGATTAAAATAATATAGTTATGAAAAAAAATCATTGGCATACCGCTGGAAGTAAAAAACGTCAAGCGGCATATAAATACGGTTATAAATCTGGATTAGAATTGACAGTTGCTAATCAAATCAAAGAAGCAAAATATCCAGTAAATTACGAAACTGAAAAATTAGAATATACGGTACCTGCAAAAGATCACAAATATACACCAGACTTTGTATTTCAAAAGAAAAATGGAGAAACAATGTATATCGAAACAAAAGGTAGATGGACGACTATCGATAGAAGAAAAATGAAACATATATTAGCTTCTAATCCGGATATTGATTTAAGAATAGTATTTCAAAACCCAAACCAAAAAATAACAAAAGGTAGTAAAACTACATATGAAATGTATGCAAAGAAGTTAGGAATAACTCATATTGCAAAGAAAGATATCCCAGATGCGTGGTTTAAAGAATGTTTGAAAGATGGAGAAGTTCCAAAACCGAAAAAACAATTTTTAACGTATTAGGTTGGATTTGTGAAATTTTTTAATTATTTTCTAAATGTAATTAATAAAATGATTATTATTTATTATAATGAAATGTTTAATAAATGATGATCGTTAGATCGTTTATTGATTGTAATTAATAAATGTATTTAACCATAATATATAAGCCATATACTTTGAATTCTTCAGTATTTTCATTATAATATTAATATGAAGAATCTTAAATTACTTCAATTATTAGAGTCTGTATTAGGTAAAGGTAAGAAAACCTCAGGAGATAATATAGCATTTTTCTCTCCATTTACTTCGCATTATAAACCTAAATTAGAAATAAATCTTAACACATCAATAGAAGGCCAGAATCCATGGCACTGTTGGATATCTGATAGAAAAGGGCGAACAATTGGTTCGCTATTTAAACAACTAAAACTCCCAAAAGAAAAATTTGAGCAATTAAGTCGAATAATACAAACGGCAAAATATCGCAATAATGAAACAGTAAAAACAGAAGAGACATTAAGATTACCAGAAGAATACATACCACTCTGGATTCCAAAGAAAACACCTGATTATCGTAATGCAATGCATTATTTAAAAACAAGAGGAGTTACTATATTTGATATTATTAGATACAGAATTGGGTATGCTGAATCTGGCGAGTATTCCGGAAAAATAATTATACCAAGTTATAATAAAGAAGGACTTATAAATTATTTTGTATCAAGAGCATATTATTCAAGCGATTCTTATAAACACAAAAATCCAAAAGTATCAAAAGATATAATAGGATTTGAAATGTTAATTAATTGGGCAGAGCCAATTGTTTTATGTGAAGGAGCGTTTGATGCAATAGCAATAAAAAGAAATGCGATACCATTATTTGGAAAAATAATACAACCAACATTACAGAAAAAAATTATAGAAGAACGGGTAAAAGATATATACTTATGTTTAGATCAAGATGCAATTAAAAAAGCATTATCTATCGCAGAGAAATTTATGGCAGAAGGATTAAATGTATATTTCGTAGAATTGCCGGACAAAGACCCAAGTGAGTTAGGGTTTGAAACAATAAACAAGATGATTACAAATACAACTACATTTTCATTTGAAAGGTTAATGCAGTTAAGAATGAATATAATATGGAAATAAAAGAATTAGAAACTAATATAGAGTATATTGATAAGATATTTCACATATCTGATATACATATTAGAACACTAAAACGACACAATGAATTTAATAAAGTTTTTGACAATATGTTTTTACACATTGCTCAACACGCAACAGATTCTAGTATTTGTGTTGTAACTGGAGATATAGTACATTCTAAATTAGAAATGTCTCCGGAACTAATAAACATGTTAACTAAATTCTTTCGTGGCTTTACAATTCCTACAATTGTTATGTTAGGAAATCACGATATGAATTTAAATAATTTAAATCGAATAGATGCACTGTCGCCTATATTAAATGTAATTAATAATCCAAATATACATTTTATAAAAGAGAATGGGCTGTTTAAATTAGGAAATGTTGTCTTTAATCATATGGCAGTAGATGTACAGCCTGAAAATTATATACGAGCAAAAGATTTTGATGCACCATATAAAATTGCATTACACCATGGAGCAGTAGATAGCGCAGTTACAGATGTAGGATTTGAAATTTCAAATGATCATGTAAAGACAGATTTATTCGAAGGACATGATTTAACATTATTAGGAGATATTCACAAACCAGCACAATTTTTAAATACAGAAAAAACAATTGGATATCCTGGAAGTTTAATTCAACAAAATCATGGAGAGGCATTAGATCATGGTATGTTAGTTTGGGACCTCCCAAGTAAAACATCTGAATTTATACAAGTACATAATGAATATGGTTATGTTACATTTGAAGTTAATAAATCAACTATTGTAGATGCACCACACCGAGTTCCAGAAAAACCAAGAGTAAGAATAAAATTTAATGGAACAGATGCAGCAGATATTAAAAAATTAATTGCAACTATTCGAAACAAATATGATGTACAAGACATTTCAATTCAACGGAATACTGACGAATTAGAACAACAGGAATTAGAAGTAAATACAATTGGAAATGTAAGAGATGTTGAATATCAAAATACAATGATAACGGAATATGTTGAAAACACATTTCCAGATGCATTAGATTCAGAAGTAGATGCAGTAAGACACATTAATAGAACAATGAATTCTAAATTACCAGCACTCGATTCTGTTAGAAACGTAACTTGGTATCCTGTGTCATTTGAATTCGAAAATATGTTTTCATATGGCAAAAAAAGTACTATTGACTTTTCTAAATTAAATGATGTAGTAGGATTATTTGCCGCAAATACATCTGGAAAATCATCTTTATTAGACGCAATAACATATACTATATTTGATAAATGTAGCAAGACAAGTAAATCAAAAGAAGTTTTAAATAATAAAAAGTCTACATTTAAAGGAGTATTTAAATTCATGTTAAATAATGAATTATATACTATTGAGCGAGAAGGAATAACATTAAAACATGGACATGTTAAAGTAAATGTTAATTTTCATAATGAAACTGAAAATTTCAATGGGGAAGAAAGAAGTGATACAAATAAAATGATTCGAAAGTATCTTGGTACTTATGATGATTTCATATTAACTGCATTTTCATTACAAGCAGATAATAATAATTTTATAGAAAAGTCACAACGAGAAAGAAAAGATTTATTATCACAATTTCTAGATACAACCGTATTTGAACAATTATATCATATTGCATCACAAGAAGTAAAAGAGACAGCTGGCAAGTTAAAAGAATATAAAAAGACGGATTTTGGAGAAATTATAAAACAATCTGATGAAATTATAACTGATGAGCAACAAGAAATTACAGAATTAGAAAAATCAGAACACGACTTACAAGAGTCACGAAATCAATTACAAGACGACATTTTAGAATTAATTGACCAAAAACAACCAACATCATATGATGGGCCAGATTTGGAAAAATTACAAGATGTACAAGAAGATTTAGATTCAGAAATAGATACTACAGAAAGTAATATACAAGATCAAGAAGAAGTTGTACAACAAACTAATTCCAAATTTAAAGAGTTTAGCGATACTGTTAACGATAATCAAGAAGTTACTACAGAAATATTAAAAGAGAAAATTGAAAAGCGTGCTCCTATTGTAAAAGAATTTGAAAGAAATATAAAAAAAATTACCAAGGAAGAAACTGAGTTAAAACAATTAATAAAAATACAAAAGAAAAAATTAGATCATTTAAAAACACACGAATATGATCCAAATTGTAAATATTGTACATCAAATGTTTTTATTAAAGAAGCGGAACAAGCAAAACAAGAATTGCCTGATAATGAAATTAGATTAGAGTCAAAACAAAAAGCAATAAAGCATTTCCAAAAACAAGCAGATGGAATTACAGAAACAATATCCAAATATCAATTAGGAGTAGACTTATTAAATAAATTAGAAACTCAAAAATTACAATTACAAGTAATGCAAAGCGATTTGCAAACAAAAGAGAATGAATTAAAAACAAATAAAAATCAACAAGACAATTATATAAAAAATGAATCTTCGATCATACATAATAGCGGAATAGATTCAAAAATTGAAAATAATAAATCATTAATAAAAGATATTAGTACTACATTAAAAGGTATAACTGGGTCGATTAAATCTAAACATGGAAAAATTGAAGTAGCAAAAACTAAAAAGAAAAATGCAATCGAACAAATTGAAAAATATAAACAATTAGAAACAGAATATAAAGCATATGAATATTATTTAAGTGCTGTTGGAAGAAATGGCGTTTCATATGAATTAGTTAAAATTGCATTGCCTAAAATTGAAAACGAAATAAATAATGTATTAAACCAAGTAGTTGATTTTAATATGGTTTTACAGACAGATGGAAAAAATATTAATGGATATATTATTTATGATGAAGATAATTTTTGGCCATTAGAATTAACATCAGGAATGGAAAGATTTATTTCTTCATTAGCAATTCGTGTAGCATTAATAAATGTATCAGCATTACCAAGACCAAATTTCATAGCAATAGATGAAGGCTGGGGCAGTTTAGATCAAAACCATATGTCATCAATTTCAAATCTATTTGAATATTTTAGAACCAAATTTGAGTTTTGTATTATTATTTCACACGTTGATACAATGAGAGATATGGTAGATAATTTAATCGAGGTAAATAAGATAGATAATTTCAGCCAGATTGTACATACTTAATATTTATAGAAAAGAGTAATGTTAAATGGCAAAACAGCGGGCAGTAAAAAAAGGATTTGATACAATTCCAACTTATTTTACAGACACATCTGTATCATCTCCAGATGTATTCAAAATTACTAAACTCCCATTACGATTCACAGCCGGCAAAAATTTAATTAAATTACAAGGCAATACTGATAATTTAAAATTAGGAACACTTGTTGATGTTGAAGTTTTAGATTATAATGGAGACCCAATATATTCTGAGTTTATTGATTATCTAGAAGAAGATAAGTCTAGAGTCATTGCAATTTATGTTTATGAAGATACATCTCCTGGTGACTGTACTGTTACTATTACTGGAACGTTGTCTAAACTCAACGGACAGCCAGTTCCACAAGAATGGCAAGGCAAAACAAATGTTAAATGGATTAAACAATTTCCAGTTAATCCTACAGATCCAAATGAAACAGAAATAATATTCACAAAAGAACCTACAATAACTGTTGAAGAAAATGTAGGAGTACAGTTAGATAGAAATTATACAACAACTCAATTCCCAACATATACTACAGGAACAGTTGAATATTTTTTTAAAAATAATCAGCCGGCATTACAATTAGTAGGTGGAAAATTTGAAGGAGATATGATCGGAGGAACTATTACAGTTGCTAGCCCAACAAACCCAGCACCAACACCAAATTATACTCCATCCACTACACAATTTACATCTAAAATAAAAAAAGTATTAAATGACAATTCAGTAACATTAGAAACACCATTTACTGTTTTAAGCAACAAAACAATATCATCTCATACATATAATCATTTTGATCCATCATCATTTAGTTTATCATATGAAGCAGACCCAACATATGTCGCAACACAAAATTCAGAATCATTTGCATTATTACAAATAAATGATTTAGATCCAGCAACAGGAGATATTTCAAGAATAAAAGTTTATACCAACGGGAGTGGCACTGTTGGCACATGGGAACAAGTAAATGATGTATTGTTAGAAGGCACAGAAATATTTGTAGATTCTACAGCATCATTAACACCAGATCAATCTATAGGAATATTTACAACACAAAGTATAATTGATACGTATTGGGAAGGACATTTATATTTAGGCAATTCTGAATCAACTGAACCAGCTTTATTATGGAGGACTGGATCAATTAATAATGGAATGTTAATTCGCAGTACTACAAATATTAATGCAAAAACAGATGTATTGGTTGCACAAGTAACAGATCAATATTCTGGATTTTTCGTAAGCCAGTCACAATATAAAGTTACAATTGATGCATTTGCAGAAAGAAGTATTTTATCAGATTATAATAATCCTAAACTATCGATATATGCATCTGGTTCTGCATTTAATTTTGATACAACCGATGTTCTAAATCAATCGTTGCCAGTAACATTAGGTAAGAAAATTGGAGAAATAGAAAGCACTGCAAAAACATCGCAACGGTATGATGATATAGAATTTGAATTTAAATCAGATCAATCAGGTAATGGCTCTTTGTTATTTGTAGTAGAAGCAGGAAAATGGTATATTGCTGATATAAGAACAGTAACAAGTGCAGAAATAGGTTACAGCCCAAATTACACAAGAATTAGATCTGAAATACCAACTAAACATAAAAGTGATAATCAATTATCATTTAAAGTAGAATATTATAATGTAATTGGTGATAGAAGTAAAACTATTAGTTATGTTAATAATAAAACTTGGGAAGGTGGAAATAGATATATTGACGGAGCATTTTCAATGCTTACTGGTTCATTATATGTAGCTGATACATTAGAATCAGGTATAGATATTTCCGGATTAAAAGATACAGGCTTTATTCGTTCATTACCATATGGAGGATTTAATCAAGCAACAGGATCAGGAGCACCAGGATTTTTATTGTTTTCTGGATCTGCATTGCCAAATCAAACAGCAACATCATATCAAGGCGTTGGATTAGAAATGGTTGCTGATGCAAATAACTATTTTAGATTTAGAACCAATCCATCAATATTAGATATAAGAACAGAAACAATATTTTTGAGTGGTAGTAATGTTGAAATAAATACTCCAAATTTCTTTTTAGGAGTGGAAGGAGGAGTTTATTTATCTGGATCAAATGGAAATATTGCAATTTCTGCTTCTAATTTTTCTGTATCTCAAGAAGGAAGTGTAACTGCATCAAATGCATTATTTAGTGGAGTAGCATTAGCTAATATTATACGGGATAAAACTATAATTGTAAATGATGGTAATAGCGGAAGTTATTTACAATTAGTAGATATAGAACCAGGCGGTGGTATATGTTATGCAACACAAGTTGTTTTCGATGGGTCATTGGGTGGAGAAACAGTCCGAAGACTACGTATAGCAACAACTAATTTACCATATTCGCCAACCTTCCCTGCCGGCACAAACGGAGCACCTATAGGAGATTTTTTACTTCCGGAATTATCTAGTACATCAAAATTAGATTTTGTTTTAGAATTTGCTGGTGACAATAAATCTGTATTTGATGTGTTTACTCCATCGAAAGCAGCCGGTGGCCCTAGCCCCCCACCATTCACTTGTCCACCAGACTATATTACATTAGACGCGAATTCTGTATTAACTTTCGTAGCCGGCGGATCTGGGCTTACTTGGTTAACAACTGCTGGTACACAACACCCGTTTGATCATACATTTAACCGCAATATTACAATCGGAGATGGAGATTCAAGTGGAGGATCAATACAGGTAATAAAGTCAGGGTCAAATACCGGCACCTCTGCCAGGATTGGTCCTTATATTGAACTTATTAATCCAACTTATGGAAACACTAATAAATTTACTATATCACAAGGAGGAACTACTGGAACTACTCCACTCGTATTAGCAAACAATGAGCCATATTGGGGAATTGTATCTAACCAAGTAGGTACTATATTTAATGAACCATATATAGCATTTTCTGGATCTTTAAATGGAGATACTAGAAAAACAATGATTACTAGTGCACTGTATCACAATTGGCGCGAAATATCATCTGCTGGAACATATGATGCCAACGGAGATGATTATTTTATTATTGTTAATCACACAACTGGTACTGTTACAATAGAGCCATCTGCCGTAGCTTCGGAACAAGGGCGTGTTTTAAAAATAATATATACCGGAACTGGTGGAACATTAGTTATTAATCCTCCCGGCTTCGGAGTTATATTAATTGCCGGTGGAGGAGTACTAACTAGGACTACTACTGTGCAAGGATCTGCTATATCATTAGTAGCAAACGGAGCTACATCGTGGATACAATTCGCAGAAACTGGCACATGGACATAATTTTAATATTAATATAAACTAACTAGATATTTATAATAAAGAATAAAAAATGGATAAAGTAACAGTATTATTCCCAGGAGGATTTAAACCAATCACAGGAGCTCATATGGCTCTTGCTCAACGATACGCACAAAACCCAAATGTTAATAAAGTTTTAATGTTTATTGGACCAAAAGCAAGACATGGAGTAACAAGAGATCAATCCAAACAAATATTCAATTTATTAAATAGAAACAAAAAAATACAATTAATATATTCTAGATTAAATTCTCCAATTGCATCAGCATTTGATTATTTACTTACAATGCCAGAAGACACTGTCGGAAAATTTGCATTAGCAGCTGCGAATAAAGATAAAGACTATGTACGAATAAAAGATTTTATTGGAGCAGTTGATAAATATAAAATTAATCCAGACAAAAAAGGAAATAAAATTCCACAAGGAGTAGATGCTATAGAATTAATGGTAAATGTAGACCCATTAACATATCCAAACGGAGAACCTATATCTGCAGATTCAACTATATCTACAATAAATTCCGGAGAGTTATCAAAATTTAAAGACAGCTATCCAAATTACTCAGATGCTATAGTAAAAAATATATGGCAACTATTAGGTGGAGAATCTACATTTGGAGATGAATTTGGAGATGAAGCAAAATCAAGAGTACAAAAAAGTGCGGGCATAAAACCAAAAGAAGATTTTTCTACACAAATGCCATTAATAGGATGGGAATATGATAAATTTGTAGAGAATTATAAAAATCTACACCCAGATAATGTAGTAGAAGATGGCCCTGATAATTACACATATGGATATAGAAAAGGCGATACCCAAGCCCATTGGAAATATGATGATTTAGACAATGTAATACAATCAGACTCGAATAAAGAAATTAGAAAAGTAATTGGATCTCCCCAAACCGCAACGTTATGGAAAGAATCTAAATATGGCAATCAAGTGTCGTGGAATACAAGTCCTATACAAACAGCTTCTGGCCAAATGCCAAAAGAAAAACACACTGATGGTAAAGGAAATGAATTGCCAACTAAAGATGAATACGAAATAGGAGACAAAGTAGAAATCCCATATCAATATATGGTTACTACTGGAATAGTTAGAAGTATTGATAAGAGAGGCAAATCAAACCCAAGAAATTGGGAATATACAGTACAACAAAAAGGCGATGAAGCAGGAACAAAAGAAGAGGATGGTTATAACGGACCTAGGTCATATCCATGGGGATATGATATATATGGGTATTGGCCTGATAAAGAAAAAAATGAAAGTATACTCACAAAAGATTGGTGGGTAAATGAATTACTTGCAGATGCAAAACAAATGTTCAATGAATTAAGAACAGGCAAAAGATTAAGAGTATTTGATTTTGATGACACATTAAGCAAAATGAATGCTACTATATATGTTACACACAGAGATGGAAATAAGACAAATTTAAGTCCAGCAGAATTTGCAGTATATGAGCCAAGGCCAGGCGATGACTTTGATTTTAGAGATTTTGATAAAATTATAAAAGGAGCAACACCAATATCTGTTAACATAGAAGCACTACGAAAAGCACAAAATGATCCTGGAGCAAAAACAACAATATTAACTGCGAGAGGAATAGGATACCCAGTAAAAAGATATTTAGAAAGAGAACACGGAATAAAAAATGTTTATGTAGTAGCATTAGGTTCATCAGACCCAATGGATAAAGCAAGGTGGATAGAAGACCAAATTAAAAAAGGATATGACGACATTTATTTTATAGACGATTCTCATAAAAATATAGCCGCAGTAAAAACATTGATAGATAAATATCCAGATGTACATATGGATGTCGAATTGGCAGAAGGATATGAAACTCCAAAAGGAGCTAAAGCGCACATTAAAAAAATAAGCAAATTAAGAAAATATTTAGATAAAGATGATAATAAAGGATTTGTTTATGACTTCGATAAATTTCCTAAAACTGTGTTTGGAACCAAACATTTAACTGAAGGCGGATTAGCTGGACATATGAATCACCCATTTGAGCGAGCAACATCAAGATCACTGACATTTGGAGATATGAAAGAAATAGTTGCTAGGGCATTACAAGGAAGATTAGATATTGAATCTGTTGTAACAGAAAAGACTGATGGATTAAATATATTTGTAACAGTTAAAGATGGACAAGTTAAATTTGCAAGAAATAAAGGAGAAAGAGTCAATCCACTAACTGCAAAAGAGTTAGCTACAAAATTTGCCGGTCGAGGAGATTTAACAAAAGCATTCACAGAAACTGGGGAAGATTTAGCATCAGCATTTTCACAAGTTAATTCAGAAACAATACAAAGTATATTCCAAAATGGACGTGTATTTGCAAACATGGAAATTATATATCCAGATACTAAAAATGTTATTTCATATGATATTGCAGCATTACAATTTCACAATTTACAGGAATTTGATGAAAAAGGAAATGTAGTCCAAACTGATATGACAGGAGCAAATGTAATACAAAAAGCAGTCGAAGATGCAAATGCTCATATGCAAAAAACATTTAATTTAATACCACCAAATAAAATTAAAGTTGGACAGTTAGAAGATTTTGAAGATTACCAAGATGCGTTATTTAATGAATTAGACCAATTAAAAAATCAATATGAATTAGATGATAAAGATACTATATCTGAATATCATAAAGGGTGGTGGAGAGATGTAATACAAGATAAAGCAACTGAATTAGGATATGAAATTCCAGAAGAAGTTTTAGAATTGTTAGTCGATAGATGGGCATTCAATTTAAAAGGCACAAGAATCACAGCTGTTAAAAAAATGATTGACAATGAAAAATTTGCAAATTGGGTTACTGATTTTGATAAAAAAGATTTTAAACAATATCAAAAACAAAATGTAGAACCATTTGAATCTGTATTTTTAAAATTAGGTGCAGAGGTATTAAAGAATGTTTCTAGTATGTTGGCTGCAAATCCTAATAAAACGGCACAACAAATAAGAAAAGATTTAGCATCTGTAATTCGAGAACTAAGAGCAACCAATGATTTAAGAAAATTAGAATTAATGAAAACACATTTACAAAAAATTCAACGAATGGGAGGATTTGAAAAAATCGTGCCAATTGAAGGTTTAGTATTCGTGTATGGTGGGAATACTTATAAATTAACTGGATCATTTGCACCAATAAATCAAATATTAAACATTGTAAAGTATTCTAGATAATATTTATATTAAAAATAAGGCAATAGCTATGGCTAAAAAGTACAAAAAACCAGAAAATAAAAAACATAAACCCAGAAAAGATTTAAAAGATTATGAGGGAAAAGAGACTGAAAATATGGTATTAGACGCATCAGGCGAACCACAACCAGATGTTCCTAGAAAAATTAAATATTCAGACATAGGCGATTCTGAAAATATGGTTTATGATGTAAAAGATTCTGATAGGGCATATCCAATAAAAGATATGCAAGACGGAGATCCTAAGATGGCTAAACACGCATTAAAAACATTTGATAAAAACGTAGAAGCTGATGCTGACGATTTTATAGAAACATTGTCAAAAAAGGATGGTGGGTATACTTCTAAATTAAAAAAATTAACTAAAGAACAAAAAGAAAAATTCGTTAGAGCTATAGTTCGTAAGCGTATTGAACAATTTATTAATGAATCAGTACAGTTAGAACAAGGCGATCCAGAAGAAGAGCCATTAGCTGATACTCCAGAGCCTGCACCAGCCCCCGAAGCACCAGCAGTTCCTGCAGATCAAACAGAACCTGCACCAACTCCCGAAATACCTGCAGAACCAGAATCAACTCCTGAAATGCCGGCGCCAACAGGAGCGGCTACTTCACCCGAAGCACCTGAAGCACCAGAAGCATCAGCCGACCCAAATGATCCGGATGGCGATGGTATGCCAGGCGATTCTAGAATTGATAACTTTGTATTAGCAGTTCAACAAAAACCAAATATTGTACAGCAAATAAAAATGATTATGGATGTAATAAATAAAATTACTGCTGAAGATGATAGAAAACAAAAAATTGGAAAAATTGGTTTATTAAAGCGAGTTGTAGATAGAGCAATTTCAAGATTATAAAAGGATAATATGTCAAAAAAGTTACAAAATATAAAAGCAGTGAAAAAAATGCTCGAAGGAACTCATGCATTTCAAACAAAGAAAACTCACGGATTTTCAGATGCTAAAAAAACAGCAGACAAAAATCAAAAACGAGAAGTGGGAGATATCTGGGATGAAGAAATTAATGGTACCCTTTACACAATAGAACAAAAAAAAGGGTTTAGAATAAAAAAACCAAAAAATTCAATCGCATCAGATATAAAAGAATATTTAAAATCATTTCCAAATTGTCCAAAAGAAACATGTACATGTAAAGCGCCAAATCGATTAGATAATAAGATGCGTATATATCACGGAAAATGTTTTGATTGTGTTATTGATATGGAACATCAATTACGTGTAGAAGGAAAATACGAAGAGTATGAAAAAAATAGAATAAAAAATAATGCAGTTGCTTGGTTAAAAAAAGCAGAAGAAGATGTTAAAATGTTAAAAAAAGCATACACCGAAGCTAGTACAATAGTTACTAATGCAGATGGTTTAACAGAGAATTGGGCAGCAAAAATGACTCCGGAACAATTCGAAGAATCAGTACAACAAAATTTTGATAAGTTTAAAAAAGAATTTTTAGAAAATTTAAATAAAGAAGAAAATGAAGACAATTAAAAAATATTGGAAAATAATTGCAGGTGCAATTGTAGGATTATTTGGATTAATATTTCTAGTTTCAAGAAAAATAACTGCAAACAAATTAGATAAAACAGAAGAAGAAATTGATAAAAATAATTCAAAAGTCGATAAATTATCAGGAAAATTGGAACGAATTAAAGAGGAAGAAGAAGAAGCTAAAGCAGACATTAAAAAACAAAAAAAAGATATTAAAGAGGCAAAAAAGAAAAAAGACACCGTTCCTACAACAAAGAGAACTACTGCCGATGCTAAGAAAAATATAATCAAAAAAACTCGGAAATGAAAAAATTTTTTATTATATTATTATTATTACCAGTTTTTTCGTTTACACAAACTGTTGATACTTGTTTTACAGAAGAACAAATACATGATATATCTGAAACAATAGATTCATTATATTATTTAGATTCTGTTAACAATGATATTATAATAAAACAAGACAAGTTAATATCTAGTTTAGATCGATTAAATAAATTAGATTCATTACAAAAATTATATTATCAACAACAAATTGATTTATTAAACAGTAACATTGATTTATATATTGAACGAGAAGACCTTATAAAACCAAAATGGTATGATAGCAAAATAATTTGGTTTGGTGCTGGTATATTAACTACGGTATTGACCGGAAAGTTAATTGTAGAAGTGGTTCAATAATATGGCTGAAAAAAATATAAAACAAATAATTGAAGAACAATATGTAAAGTGTGCAAATGATCCAGTATACTTTATGCGACAGTTTTGCTATATTCAACATCCTTTAAAAGGAAAAATCAAATTCGATTTATTTCCATTTCAAGAAGAATCACTATCTACTTTACAAAATAGTCGTTATAGCGTAATATTAAAATCAAGGCAGTTGGGTATATCAACATTATCTGCTGGATATGCATTGTGGTCGATGTTATTTAATGAAGACTTCAACGTTTTGGTTATAGCAACAACACAAGATGTAGCAAAAAACTTAGTAAGTAAAGTTCAAATAATGAATGAAAATTTACCTAGTTGGTTAAAAACTACAATAACAACTAATAATAAATTATCATTAAAATTTTCAAATGGTTCGCAAATAAAAGCAATTTCAAGTGCATCAACAGGAGCTCGGTCAGAAGCATTATCATTACTAATAGTTGATGAAGCCGCATTTATTAGAAACATCGAAGAGATATGGGTGGCATCACAAGCAACGCTATCAACAGGTGGTGGCGCTATTGTTTTATCTACCCCAAATGGTTTAGGAAATTGGTTTCATCAAATATGGGCAGATGCTGAAACTGGCACAAATGGGTTTGAAACAATTAAGTTAAAATGGGACCTTCACCCAGAACGTGATCAATCTTGGAGAGATGACCAAACAAAGTTATTAGGCGAAAGAGGAGCAGCTCAAGAATGTGATTGTGATTTTATATCATCAGGTCATACTATTGTCGATGGGGCAATATTACAACAATATGAATTAAAATGTGAAGATCCGGTTGAAAAAAGAGGATATGATAACGGTTATTGGATTTGGGAATATCCAGACTATACAAAAAATTATATAGTAGTAGCAGATGTCGCAAGGGGCGATGGAGCAGATTGGTCTGCATTTCATGTAATCGATGTTGAAACAATAACCCAGGTAGCAGAGTATAAAGGAAAGCTACCACCTAAAGATTTTGGCAACATGTTAGTATCAGTTGCAACAGAATGGAATAATGCATTATTAGCAATTGAAAATGCAAATATAGGATGGGCGGCAGTACAGCCAGCATTAGATAGAGGATATGAAAATCTATTTTATACATATAAAACAGAAGGATATGTAGATTTAGAAGTACAATTACAAAAAGGATATGACATAAAAGATAAAACAAAAATGGTACCTGGAGTCTCAACTACAAGTAGAACTAGGCCATTAATGATATCTGCATTAGAAATGTATATGAGAGAAGGAACGCCTATTATTAAATCAAAACGACTTATACAAGAATTATTTGTATTTGTCTGGCTTAACGGTAAAGCACAGGCACAGATTGGTTATAATGATGACTTAGTAATGAGTTATGCAATAGGATTGTGGTTAAGAGATACTAGTTTAAAATTAAGACAACATGGAATTGAATTAAATAAACGAGCATTATCACAATTTAGAAAAACAGATACAACCATTTATACTAATAATAACACAAAACAAAATGATAGTTGGAAATGGAATAATGGTTCAGAAGACGAAAATTTAACCTGGCTTCTGTAATAAGATATATTTATATAAAAAAAGAAAACAATGGCATCATTAAGAAAACGTTTAAGAAATTTATTTTCTACTAATGTAATAGTACGTAAGTATGGAAAAGATCGTCTAAGAGTAGTCGATACTAACAGATTACAGTCATTAGGAAATTTATCACAAAGCAAGTTAACGGATAGATATAATCGATTACACGGCACAACTAAACATAATATGGGTGGTTATGGCGGATATGATTCGAATTACTACATGCAACAGAATCGTATGCAATTGTATACTGATTACGAGATGATGGATAAAGACCCAATAATATCATCTGCATTAGATATATATGCTGACGAATCAACATTAGCAGATCAGTTCGGCGATATATTAACTATTAAAACAAATAAAACTCATATACAAAAAATATTATACAATTTATATTATGACATATTAAACATTGAATTTAATATGTGGCCATGGATTCGTAATATGTGTAAGTATGGAGATTTCTTTTTAAAATTAGATGTTGCTGAAGAAATAGGAATTTTAAATGCACGCCCACTTTCTACTTATGAAATTGAAAGATTGGAACAGTATGACGAAACAACGGGTGAATATGATATTAAATTTAGACACGCCGCAACAGAACATTTAGAATATGATGTGTTTGAGATAGCACACTTCAGGTTATTATCAGATTCAAACTTCCTCCCATACGGCCGAGCAATGCTTGAAGGAGCTAGACAAGAATTTCAAAAATTAATGATGTTAGAAGATGCAATGCTTATTCACAGAATAATGAGAGCACCCGAAAAACGTATTTTTAAAATTGATATTGGTAATATTCCACCCAATGAAGTTGATTCATTTATGGAAACAATTATTAATAAAATGAAAAAAATTCCATATGTTGATAAACAAACTGGTAACTATAATCTTAAATTTAATTTGAATAATATGTTAGAAGATTATTACTTACCTGTGCGGGGAGGCAATAGTCAAACGACAATAGATACACTACCAGGAATGGAGTTTACCGGCATTGATGACATCGAATATGTAAAACACAAAATGATGGCAGCATTGAAAATTCCTAAACCATTTTTAGGATATGATGAGGGAGTTGAAGGGAAAACTACATTAGCGTCAATGGATATTAGGTTTGCAAGAACAATTGAAAGAATTCAAAAAATAGTTGTTTCAGAATTAGTTAAAATTGGAATTGTACATTTATATTCTCAAGGCTATGAAGGAGATGATTTAATAGGATTTGAGTTAGAATTGACTCCGCCATCTATAATTTACGATCAACAAAAAGTTGCATTGATGAATGAAAAAGTAACTTTAGCATCTGCAATGAAGGATCTAAAACTAGTTTCAGATAAATACATTTATGAGTATATTTTCAATATGTCTGAAGATGAGTGGTTAGAAGAGCGTAATAATGTTATAGAAGATCTTAAATTAAGATTTAGACAAAATCAAATTGAACAAGAAGGTAATGATCCAACATTAACAGGAACATCATTTGGAACACCACATGATTTGGCGTCAATTCATATGAGTACCGATGACGTAGAAGATAAAGATCCGGGGGGCAGACCACCCGAAGGAATTAAATATGGACAGCACAAAAATGAATTTGGTTGGGATCCAACTGGGGCTAAAACAATTAAGCAAGGAACAGATCCAAACAATATCACAACCACATTCCAACCAGATCCTAGATTTAGAAATACAAAAACAACTGTAGCAACTGAAAATGCTGATATTTTAAAGAAATTAAGACCTAAAAGCCCAAAGATTATAACAGAAGATCAAAATAAAGATGTAGATTCTGGAACAATGTTGGACGAAGACAATATTTTATAATTAACACGATATTTATATGTAAAGGAACTGTGTTTCGATATGAAAAAATTAAAACATTCTAAATATAAGAATACGGCAATGTTATTCGAAATTTTAGTAAGGAAATTAACATCCGAATCATTGACTTCAGATAAGTCAGTGACAATTGATATAATTAAAAAGTATTTTGGAAAGAACACTGAGCTGTCAAAAGAACTACAATTATATAATTCATTAATAAAAGAACAATTTAAGTCAGAAGCGAGAGCATTAGATTTTATTAGGTCTTGTAAAGAGACTCACAATAAATTAAATAAATCTTTAATTAAAAGACAACGGTATAACTTAGTAAAAGAAATATCAGAAAATTTTATTTTTGATAAAATGTCAAAAATTAGGATTAATAATTATAAACAAATTGCTTCAATATATAAATTATTTGAATATAATGAATCACACAATCCTAAACAAATTTTAGAATGTAAAGATGTAATTATAGAACATATATTAATTAAAGACACAAGTAATTCAAAGAAAAATACTATATTAGAATCATTTAAAAATCAACATAAAGATGTTCGATTATTAACATATAAATTATTAGTTGATAAATTTAATAAAAAATATTCTGGTTTAAATGAAGCACAAAAGGATTTGCTTAATCATTATATTACTCACGTTAATGATACTGAGTCTTTAAAGGAATATATCCACAAAGTTATTCCTGTTATTAAAAAACAATTAAAAGAACATGTTAAATTAATAGATGACAAAGTGACAAAAATTAAAGTAGACAAATTATCAGAAATGCTTTGTAATGTTGAAACAATTAAAACTATTAAAGAATCTCATGTATTATCATTATTAAGATATTTTGATTTAATTAAAGAATTAAAAGAGGTAAATATAAAATGAAATCTTTTTTAAATGAAATGGAAAAAAAGTTTAAAACTGTTAATGAAGCAGAGCTTTGCGAAGAATGTGGTATGCATGAATGTAAATGTGTAGCTGAAGCTGACATTGTAGTTAATGATCCTAAAGACATTGATACAGTAAAAAAAGAATTAGATCCAGAAGATAGATTAGTGGTAGAAGATGAATTAGAAGAAATTTCTACATCTGGAGGAGCTGGCTCATATATGACTCCAAATGCATTTGGTAAAAAGAAAAAGAACTATAAGTGGGCATCTGTTTCAGAAGCAATGGATAAAAAATATGAAAAATTAATTGAATCATATTCTAAATTTGCAATGGGTAAAGGCTCAAAAGCATCACCATCCAGAACAGTAAATACCACTATTAGGGAAGTAGCTAAAAAATTACAAGAGATTGAGCAATTAATAAATTATACAGGTAGATTAAAAAATGAATCAGGAATGACACGGGCTGAATATGGAAAGTCTACTAACACAGCATTAAATAAGATTTCAGAACGATTATTAAAGATTTCTGAACGTGTAAGAAGATTAGGAGAATAATATGTCTAAAGCTTTATTAGTAGAATATATGCCATTTAAACCTATCTCTCCATTAACTGAATCAGATGGAGCAAAATTCGGAGTACCTGGTGGAATGGTAGTTCAAGGGGTATTACAAAGAGCTGGAGCAAAAAACCAGAATGGGAGAATATACCCAAAACACATTTTAGCAAGAGAATGTGTAAGATATCAAAAAGAGTATATAGATCAACATAGGGCATTAGGAGAATTAGATCACCCAGAATCATCAATTGTTAATTTAAATAATGTATCTCATAATGTTTTAAAAATATGGTGGGATGGTGATAATCTTAAAGGAGCAGTACAAGTATTAGATACTCCCGCAGGAAATATATTAAAATCACTATTTAAATCAGGGATAACATTGGGGATATCTAGTAGGGGTTTAGGAAGTGTAAAAGAATTATATAAAGAATCAGCAGTTGAAGTTCAAGAAGACTTTGAATTAATATGTTGGGACTTTGTATCTAATCCGTCGACAACAGGAGCATTTATGCAACCAATGTTTGAGTCGACAAATAAAATGAATGTAATAAACAAATATGGCAGAGTAAATGAAATTATAACTTCAATACTTTGTGATGATGGAAAATGTAGGATATAAATATGAATATTAAAGCATTAATGGAAGCGTTAGAAAGCGAACCTGTACAAGTAACCAAAGAACAAAAAAAGGCCTTTATGGAAGCAGTTCGTGGATTTTCTCAACTAGGAGAAGGCGTATATGGAAAAACTAATTTAAAAGAATTGTGTGAAAAAGTAAAATATATGGTTGAAACAGCAAACCAAGTAACTTTAGCAGAAGGAGATTGGTTTGATGGAATGACTGTTAATAGAAACATGAAAGAAATAGCAAATTCATATAAAGTATTTGAAAAGACAGCACAAGAAATGTCAGTATTAAGAGAAAGATTTGAAGCAGCGTTTGAAGATATTGGAAGAGGATTAAATCGATATTTTGAAATGGATTAAGATAGGAATATTGAAAAAAATTTATTATATTATATAAAAGGTAAGAAGAATGTCAAGTGTTAATAATATGTATAGAAAATTTTTCGGGTTTAAGAAAATGAATGAATCGCCAGAACTAGAAGAGGCAGATTTATTAAACCACATGACCGATTACAGAGGAGGAGTAGTTTATCAATTACATAATCCAGCAACAGCAGTTGATGTAAGAAAAGACATACAACAATTTGCAGCAAAAAAGAAAATGCATATTATTAAAACACAATTTAATGATGCAAAAGGATTAGGATTTTTTCAATTTAGATTAGGAGAAGACCCGGGAAAAGAATCACAAAGAATACAAGGATTCATAAGTCAATTACCAGAAGTAGTAAGATTTAAATTTACTACAGGACAGCCTACACAACCACAAGCCCCACCACCTGCCCCACCAACAAATGATATCGTATAAAATAAGTTATAATGAACAAAAAACAAAGAATGAGTAAAAAACAAAAACAACACCTATCAATAGCCCCAGGCCATGGAATTGGCGCTAAAGTCGTAGAAAAAGATATTAACTTTGCATTAAGGATTTGGAAAAGAAAATTAAAAGAATCCGATGTTTTAGTAAACTTAAAAGAAGGAAGAGAGTTTTTAAAACCAAGTGTAAAGAAAAGAAAACAAAAAATCGATGCAATATATACCCAAAAAATAAAAGACTTGCACGCAGACGATTAGATTTTCCATATATAATAATAAGTCCTAGCAGAAATGTTAGGACTTTTTTACTGTTTTTTCAAACTACCCTATATTTATTGTAAATACGTTATCGATCTATATAACGTCAACGAAAATTAATTATTCTATTAAGATTCCAAATAATCTTATTTCCAAAACAAAATTTAAGGAGAAAACAATGGCAAAATCAGATTTGCTAAAAGAAGCGATTGCGGACGCTAAGGCTGTTAAAGAAACTGCATTAGCAAACGCAAAAATTGCATTAGAAGAAGCTTTTGCTCCAAGGATTCAATCAATGTTAACAACTAAATTAGCTGAAGACGAAATGTACGAAGACGAAATGTACGAAGACGAAATGCTAGATATAGCTGAAGAAGAACCAGATGTAGACCCAATGGCTATGGAAGGCGAAATGGACTTAGAAGCTGAATTAGGTGGAGAAGCTCCAATGGATGATCTAGGTGCCGCAGGCATGGAAGATGATCTAGGCGCTGAAGCAGGCATGGAAGATGATCTAGGTGCCGCAGAAGGACCAGCATCAGTAAATATCGACGGAGTAGAATATGCTCCTGTTGGCGGTGACGACACAAGTGTTGAAGCAGATGCTGAAGAAATGGCACCACCTGTTGATGATATGGAACTTGAATCTATTATTAGAGAGCTAGAAGAAGACTTAAATGAAGAAGATAATTTAGACGCAGTAGATGCAGAAATTGAAGTTAATGAAGGAGTCACAGGGGCTGAAGCATTAGCACCAGAAGACGAAAACTTGTCTGAAGACTTTAACATCGATGAAATTATCGAATCTATTTTATCTGAAGAAGAAGATGCAGAAGCACCAAAAGACGAAGCAGATGCAGAATTAGATGAAGGTGAATATAAAGAAGAGCTTGAAGAAGCTTATAACACGATTCATTCACTTCGACACACAATCAATGAAGTCAATCTTTTAAATGCAAAGCTCCTTTACACTAACAAATTATTTAGGAACTTCGAGCTTAATGAAAATCAAAAAATGAAAGTAATTGAAAATTTTGATAGAGCTGGAACAACTAGAGAAGTAAAATTAGTGTTTAGTACATTAGCAGAAAGTTTCACTGTGCCTGTTAAAAAGCGCAAAATGGTAAAAGAAAACAAAGCTTCAAAGAGCTATGCTTCTAGACCATCTGGAACTACTGCACCGAGCAAGAAAACGAAACAAATTATTAACGAAGGAAATGAATTAGCTAATAGATGGAAGAAATTAGCTGGTTTATTGCCTAACTAAAGAAAAGGAAAGAAATAATGAATATATCATCATTATTAGAAGATAATAATCCGTCCCAAAGAAATCAAGCTAAAGGTTTGGTATCAAAATGGGAAAGAACAGGATTATTAGAAGGCCTAAAAAATGAAACCGAGCGAGCAGGTATGGCACAACTTCTTGAAAACCAAGCTAGACAGTTGGTAAGAGAAGCGTCAGGTACCGGTACCGCAGAGGGATCAGAAGAATGGGCAGGGGTAGCTCTTCCATTGGTAAGAAGAATTTTTGCAGAATTTGCTGCTAAAGAATTCGTTTCTGTACAACCAATGAATCTACCATCAGGTCTAGTATTTTACTTAGACTTTAAATATGGAACAGCACAACCTGGATTTGAAACATCAAATGCTGGTACGAACAATCCATTGAAATTTGGTTCTCCAAATGCCAATAACTCGATGTTCGGTGTTACTTCTGATGCAGGCGATCCAACTGGTGGTCTTTATGGCGCTGGTAGATTTGCTTATTCTATTAACGAAGTAGTCCAAGGAGGCACTGCTACAATAGCAAATGCTACTTCAGCATCAGTTAACTATGATAGTTCATTTACAGATGTAGCAAATTTTGCTACTTTGTATCAAGTAATATCATTCCCAACATCATCATTAACTAGATTTGATAACACAGCTGTTAGATCATTTGTATTATCAACAGGTTCGGCAGGTACATTTACTAGTTATCCAGCATTTACTAGAATCAATGGCGGAAATATTGATTTTGTTGTAACAGGTTCAGGAGCAGTATTAGCTGCTGGTGGATATACTTGTTCATATAGTCAACAGCCAACAGATGTAACTAGAGGTGATTTCGAAGATTCAGATCCATTTAAAGGTTCTGGTACCGGTACTGGTATTGACGATGGAACAGATATTGATATTCCTGAAGTGAATCTTGAAATGCAATCAGATCCAATCGTTGCTAAGACTAGAAAGTTAAAGGCTGTTTGGACACCTGAATTTGCTCAAGATTTAAATGCATATCACTCAATTGACGCTGAAGCTGAATTAACTTCAATGTTAAGTGAATATGTATCGATGGAAATCGATCTTGAAATATTAGATATGCTTATCAATGGCGCAGTTACTACTGAGTTCTGGTCTGCAGAGTCTAATAAATTCTATAATGCAGCAACTAATACTTTTGATACAAAAGGTGCTGGAGCTGGTGGATATTATAATACTCAAGGAGAATGGTTCCAAACTCTTGGTACTAAACTTCAAAAAGTATCTAATACAATTCACCAAAAGACACTAAGAGGTGGAGCGAATTTCTTAGTTACTAGTCCTGCTGTTGCAACTATCCTTGAATCTATTCCTGGATTTGCTGCTGACACAGATGGTGACAAAATGGAATTTGCCGCTGGTGTTCAAAAAATTGGTGCTATGAATAATAGATACACAGTTTATAAGAACCCATACATGAAAGAAAACGTAATCCTTATGGGATACAGAGGAGCACAGTTCCTTGAAACTGGAGCAGTTTATTCTCCATACGTTCCACTTATCATGACTCCATTAGTGTACGATCCTGTAAACTTCACTCCTAGAAAAGGGGTTATGACTCGTTATGCGAAGAAAATCGTAAGACCTGAGTTCTATGGTAAAGTTTATGTAGCTGGATTAAATACTCTTTAATAGTTAGATAAATAAACTATTTAATTAATTATAGAATTAACAATTGAATTAGGAAGGGATGATTTAGGTCATCCCTTTCTTACTGTTTTAATATTTATATAAAAGAATTATAGGAAAATTAACAATGGCAGCAACTAGAACAAAATATTCAATGCAAACAAGAATTCGTTACAAAGGAAATTTAGTAGATGTATTAGATCGAATAAGAGCAATTCGTCTTGTATTAATGGTTCATATCGAACAAGATCTAGGAAAGGGTGCAGAGCTAGTTACTATGAAAATAATGACACCATATCCTCCTAGACATTCATATCACGCAATTAGAAAATTATGTTTAGGTAAAATTGAAACATTAGAAGAAATGCAATTACTAGAAACTACTTTAACAAAATTACAATAATAGCCTAAATAAAATATATTTATAATAAAGGAAATAACAAATGGATTACAGTGAAAATAAACCAATTTGGCCCGGAAGCTCATCATTTAGTCCAGGACAAACTCCATTTGGTTTTTTTGATAGCGATGCGCTATTTCAACAACAAGCAGACAGCTTTGCAGTATTTGCAGCAAATAATGTTGGATATCCAATCATGGATGTCGAGTTAATAGATATAAACTTTTATACAGCATTTGAATCTGCAGTAATAGAATATTCAAATCAAGTTAATCAAGTAAACATTGCAAATAATTTATTAAACACATTAGGAATTAACACAGGGTCTCAATTTTTATCAGAAGGCAGTTTTTCAGATACATTAGTAGGTAGTTCATTATCATATATTACAAAGCTATCTAAAACATATGGAACTGAAGCAGACTCCGGAGGAAATTTAAAATGGTTTTCTGCATCAATTGATATCCAAGATGGGGTACAGTCATATAGTATACGTACAGCGGTATCTAAATCTTTAGGGATAACATTATCAGACACTAGCTCAATTGAAGTAAAAAGAGTATTACATAATGTTCCACCAGCAATTGTTAGATATTTTGATCCATTTGTGGGTACAGGAATGGGGTCGCAACAATTATTAGACTCATTCGACTTTGGAGGATTTTCTCCATCAGTTAATTTCATGATGATGCCTATACATCAAGACTTATTAAGAATACAATCAATTGAATTTAATGATAGAATCCGTAAATCACATTTTTCATTTGAATTACACGGAGATGATATAAGATTATATCCAGTCCCAGGAACACAAGGAACAGCTGCAACACCATATTACGATAATGTTTGGTTTGAATTTATATTTGAAGATAAAAAAGCAGATGATGCAATTTTATTCGGAAATACCGCAGCATTAACTGGAGTGGTATCCGACGTATCGAATATACCATATACGTATCAAAAATACAGTCAAATAAATGATATGGGGCGTGCTTGGATTATAAAATATGCATTAGCATTAGTAAAAGAAATGTTAGGGTATGTAAGAGGAAAATATTCATCAGTACCAATCCCAAATGCAGAAGTAACATTAAATGGTCCTGAATTGATATCACAAGGTACTACAGAGAAAGATGCACTTATAACTCAATTAAGAGAGTTTTTAGAAAAAATGACAAAAGAGAGTATGATGACAAGGCAACAAGCAGAAAATGATGCAATGAATGAAATTTTGTCAAAAATACCAACTAAAATTTATATAGGATAATGAATGGCGTTATTTGGAACACAGAGAGATGCAAAGTTTTTAGCATCAATTAACGCAGAACTATTAAATGCGATAGTTGATACTGAAATAGAATTCTACAAATTAATAATAGAACAATCTAATTCGAATATATATGGAGAGTCTACTTCCAAAGCATATTATGACTCAATATTAATTCCAGCATTAATTACCAAAGAAGGTAAAACTGGTACTATGGATGATTATGGACATAGTTATACCAGGACTGCACAATTTGGAATATCTAGAGATATATTAGAAAAAGCAGATTTTTATCCAGAAGCTGGAGATATTATTAAATGGGACGCAGAATATTATCAAATCGATAATGTTGATGCAAATGAATATTTTGTAGGGAAGAATCCAGAAACTTGGCCCAATGGTGATAAATTTGGTTATAGCGTGTCTGTATTATGTGATACTCATGTAACTAGACAAACTCCGACAAATATTAGAAAAATGCGTTTTGGCAATGCAAAAGACGATAAATCATATAAAGGATTTTAATGCCTAGATATAGACGACAAAATATCGATAGAAAAACAAATAAGCCCGAATTAAATAAAAGTGAATCTACAAGACCGGATTTAATTTTAAATAGGGCGGAGCAAATACGAAGAGACGACGATGTTGTTCGCACTCCAAAACGTACTGTATATGATATTGATTACGCAATTAAATGGTTTATAGAAAACGAAATACAACCACAAGTAGAAGCCAATGGAGAATTAATCGATGTTCCGGTTATTTTTGCAAATGGAGAAAAATGGGATAATGTAAGGCGATTAGGATATTTACGAGATGAAAAAGGAATGTTACAATCTCCTATTATTGTATTAAAACGAAATTCATTATCAGAAAGAGACCAATTAAGAAAATTAGATATTAATCGACCTATATCCGGAAATCAATTAATATACAAACAAAAATATAATAAACGAAATAGATATTCAGACGATTTAATTCCTATACCAATAAATGATCCTATACAATCACAAGAATTATATACAGTAAATGTACCGGAATATGTAGATATAGAATATGATATGATGATATGGACTGATTTTACTACGCAAATGAATGATTTAGTAGAACAAATTATGCCATATGGAACATTTGCATGGGGCAATGAATTTAATAAATATAGAACTTTTATTCGTCAAATGAGTTTCGAAACTATTAATACAGTTGGAGAAGACAGATTAATACGGTGCATAGTACCATTAACAGTCAATGGAACATTAATGGCAGAACAAGAGTATAGACAAAATGTTGTACAAAAAAGATATTCAATAAAAAAATTAGAATGGGCTACCGTGATTGATGTAGATACAAATATATTTGACACTACAATTGTCCCTCAACAATTAATAGATGCGCAACAACGAATTATATCAGGAAATTCAGTAATTGTTTCTGGCGGTGGTAGTAGTACTACAATTGATTCATCTACATTAAACTATTTAATTAATTTGTCAGACCAAACAGGAACATTTGTAGACACAGATACAATTACAGTATCTGCTGCAGCAGCAACTAATCCATCTAATTTAACAGTTGCAAATAAAAATGAATTTGATTTATATATTAATGGACAATATATAGATAAAGCAATTTATACATGGACTCCATTACAAACATCTCCACAAACTATAGACTTTGATACTGGTACATTAGGATATACCCTAGATTCAGAAGATGTGATAATTATTAATGGTAGGTGGGCTTAATGGCAAGACAATTTAAAAGCGGACAGTTACGAGACGATTTATCATTATCAGGCTCGTTCTCAGGATCATTTCAAGGAGATGGTTCTGGTTTAACTGGGCTACCATTAGTAGTATCAGCATCATATGCCATATCAGCATCTTATGCCATATCAGCGTCCCATGAAATTATAAAAGAGGTTTCATCATCATACGCCGACACTGCGTCTTTTGCAGAATCAGGTAATGGTATTTTTAGCGGAAGCTTTAGCGGAAGTTTTGAAGGAAATGGAAGTGGTTTAACAGATATCCCGGCGTCGGGAATTGTAGGGCTAAATTTATCACAAATTTCAAGTGGTAGTGCGACAGCATCAATTTCACCTGATAAAGGGTTACAGATAAATACAGATACCACAATTACAGGTTCATTAACAGCTTCAGGTAGCTTAACTATACAAGGATCATCTAGTTATGAAGGCGGAAGTATAACATTAGATACAACTACTTTACCAAGTCTACCAGGTAGCGATACAAAAGTAAGTATAGGAGTAGGTGGTTCCGGAGCCCCACAAAAAACATTTCAAATTTATACCAATGCAGGGTATGTTCAAGTAGGACCCGTAAATGGTTCATATTCACATTTCCTAACAGATAGGTCCAAATTCTATTTTAATAAACCTCTTCAAGTAGAGGGTGAAGTAATGAGTCATGTTGGTCAAGATTTAGTATTAGGAAGTAGAGGAGGAACTAGTGATACAATTACAATAGGCACTAATGATATTATATTTGAACTAAATAATAATAATATATTCTACATGACTACAGGTAGTTCAGGTTTAGATTCAATATTAAGTGGTAGTGCATCATCAACAGCATCCTTTGGAACTTATTTAGGGGATGGTTCCCAATTAACAGGTATTGTTACAGACCCATTCCCTTATACAGGAGATGCTTCAATAACAGGTTCATTAACAGTATCAGGTTCATTTGTACCTCATGGTAAAGCCGGAATTGATAATGTTATAATAGGAGATGGTGCAGGTGCCATAGCAAACGCTCAGACAGCCTATAATGTATTCGTAGGACGAAATGCAGGAGGTAATGACAATGATTTTGGAGATCAAAATGTATTAGTAGGAAATGAAGCAGGATATTTAGGTAACCAAACTGGAAACACTTCTATAGGTTACCATGCAGGAAGAGGATGGGGAACAACAGGGACTACTCCAACAATAGGATATAATACTTCTATAGGTTATCAAGCTGGATATGGAGCAGCTACTAGAACAACTGCTATACATAATACCCTTTTAGGAGCATTTACTGGAAGAAATATAAACCCTTTTGGTGGTGGAAATGGAAATGGCAATGTATTAATAGGATATTACGCAGGATATGAAAATGTAGGAGATGGAAATATTATAATTGGTTCAGGTAGTATAGGTGAAGACTATATGACAAACCAACTTCGAATAGGTAATGGAAATGATTTAGTCACAATCTCAGCTTCTTTAGCAACTGGTGATATTATTTTCCCAAGTACTGCTTCAGCAGCATACTTTGTAGGTGATGGTTCACAATTAACAGGAATAGTTTCATCATCTTATGCAATATCTGCTTCATACGCAGTAAGTGCATCCCATGAGATAATAAAAGAAATATCTTCCAGTTACGCTGATACTGCATCTTTTGCACAAAGCGGAAACGGAACATTCTCAGGTTCATTCTCAGGAAGCTATGTTGGAGATGGTAGTGGTTTAACAGGTGTAGACCCATTCCCATTTTCAGGTTCAGCAGTAATAACAGGAAGTTTAGTAATATCGGGTTCAAGCAAACCATTAGAAGTAATTGGAAGCGGTTCAACGGTATTTAGTGTAGTAGGTAGTTTAGGAGAATTATTTGCTATAGACGATGTTTTATCAGGCTCTTTATTAGTAATAAACGATGCTTCTGGAATACCCCAATTTGAAGTATTCTCAGATGGTAGAACTTTAATAGGAGCAGACCCTCGTTCATTATATACTACTGCGACTATAAGCGCAACAGCAGCTGCTACATCGGAATCCATATATTCATTGAGTACTAGTTCATATGACGGTGTATTCTTTGATTATACCATAAGTTCTGCATCAAATGCTAGAGCAGGAAACATAATGTCAATATGGAATGGGGGTAGTTTAGTTTACACAGAAAATACTACAACTGATATAGGATCAACAACAGGAGTTATATTTAATGTAGAAATTTCCCAAAGCCAAGCACAACTAATTTCAGTAACAGATACTGCAGGATGGAAAATTAAAACAACAATAAGATCAATATAATGTTATGTCATTACGAAGAGGACCAAAATCAATAGTAACTGAAGGGTTAGTATTTTATATAGATGCTGCTAATCCAAAATCATATGTAAGTGGTAGTACTACAACAAATAATCTAACTAACACAGATGAAATTGGAAATTTAATAAACAATACAGGTTTTTCCACAGACAATCAAGGAACTTGGGTATTTGATGGTGTTAATGATTATATAACATTTGGGGATCTAACATCCATAAACCCTGAATTAAATAGTTTTACTTATAATATATTTTTTAAAATAGACCCTACTACCTTAACAACTAATATAATTTCAACTAAGGGAAGTAGTTCATCTAATTTAATTGGTTGGGCGATATTTTATGCAGATGTAAATGGAGTAATAGAAATTAGATGTAATGGGAATAATAGTTTAAGTCAAAGAGCTGGTCAATATATATCCATAAATGAAAACCAAATTTATATGGTTAGTTTAGTTATTAACCGAACTGATAACACAATAAAAGGTTATTTAAATGGTAGTAATAATAATTGGGATGATGGTAATTTTGGTGGAGCTTTTACTACTAACTCTATTACAGGATTTGGATCAATAGTATCCCCAGATGACTTTTTTATTGGAAGAAGAAGTAATATTGGTACTCCTTTACCTATGCTTGGTAACATTTATTTAGTTAATTGTTACAATAGAGCTTTATCAGCAGATGAAGTCCTACAAAATTATAACGCATTAAAAGGAAGATTTGGATTATGAGATTCGGATCAAAATCAATAGTAACTGAAGGGTTAGTATTTTATGTAGATTCTAATAATCCTTCTTCATATACTTCAGGCAGTTTAACTACCTCTAACTTAGTAGGACCTGGTAGTGGTTCTTTACAATCAGGTGTAGGAATAGGAGATAATAATTCTTGGAGATTTGATGGAGTAGATGATAATATACAAACAAGTGTTTCCCCAAGTACATATTCTATTACTGGCTACTCAACAGGAATGGCTTATGGGATATGGTTTAAAACATCCGTAGCAAATTCAACAGATTTTACTTTTATTACCTCAAATGCAAATACCAATATGACTTCAGGAACGGGTATTTTTATTAGAAATTCTAAATGTTATGCTTTTATTAGAGCATGGAATTATAGTCAAACTACTTCTCAAGATGTAAATGATGGAGAATGGCATTATGCTGTAATATCAAAACAATTTTATCTTGATGGGCAAGTTGTTACTACTGGGTATAACACTACCCCTCCTTATGATATAAATAAAAATGTATCAAGTAATCTTACTGTAGATTTTCGTATAGCTCGTAATCCAGGAAGAGCCAATCTACCAGGTGATATATCATTATTTCATGTATATAATAGAAATTTATCATCATCAGAAGTACTCCAAAACTACAACGCATTAAAAGGGAGGTTTGGATTATGAGTGGACGAGTAGGACCATTACCACCTTCATTTACAGACAACTATTCATTAAATTTTGATGGGATAGATGATTATATAGATTGTGGCAACATATCTGCTTTAAATGGCTTAACTACTGCTACTTGGTCTTGTTGGATTAGAAGGGGGGGAACATCAGCATATTATTTAATGAGTTCGTGGGGTACAACAAATGTAGATAAACAATTTTTTTCATATACAACAAACCAACAAATCTTAGTATATTTAGGTGATAGCACAACGGGTGCGCAAAGATTAATGTTTAATAGTAACAATTTACTTACAATTACTACAGGAACTTGGTATCATTTAGCAATTGTATATAATGGTTCTGAAGCAAGCGACGCTGATAAAATAAAGGTTTATCTTGAAAACACTCCAATTACTAATCAAACAACAGGATATAATATACCATCTTTACATTCAGTTACTACAAATTTTGAAATAGGTAAAATAGGTGGATATACTACTAATGAATTTAATGGAAACATAGATGAGGTTTCAATTTTTGATAGTATACAAAATGTATCAACACTTTACAACTTAGGCACACCAGGAGATCTAACAAGTTTAAGCCCTTTAGCATGGTATCAATTCGAAGAAGGATCAGGTACAACTGCTATAGATTCTGGAACAGGTGGAAATAATGGTACTATAAATGGAGCTACTTATTCAACTGATGTACCAACTTAATTATTTTTTAACATATTTATAATAGAATGCATTACGAAGATAGAACATACGCAACAGCTGTAACATCAGACTTAGGGAACGTTGATTTTTCTCAAGTTATGGAAACATCAACTAATACAATTAGAAAATCATTAGATGAAACTCAATTTGTATTAAAATGGCATAAAGGACATATTCCAACTTTCATTTCAGATGCTAGTGTAGCGTTAACTTGGAGTGGTTCATATGAAGATTGTTTAACATTAATGTCAACAGCTGAATGGTCTGATACAGGATCAATAGAATAAAAATATTTAACTTCTTTTTGGATAGGGAAAAAAAGAAAACATGGCAAACGAATTTATAATAAAGAAAGGCTTTATCTCAAAAGCCAACTCAGTAGTATCAGGTTCTCTGATAGTAACAGAAGG
>Ga0114934_10000026_pt1 | contig 74630 bp, 74 predicted proteins | sample 4SBtaG_2_FD_99695 | JGI IMG/M metagenome (GOLD analysis project Ga0114934, IMG submission 99695) | Deep subsurface microbial communities from Kolumbo volcano to uncover new lineages of life (NeLLi) - 4SBTROV10_white metaG | ecosystem: Environmental > Aquatic > Marine > Volcanic ...
ATATCATAAAAAGGACAAACATTAAATAGTTTGACTAAAATTTAGTCATTGAATTAATGTTTGTCCTTTATTTATTTTGACTAGAGTAGGGGTATATGACATCATATAATTTACTGTTCTATAGTGTATCTGCTGACAGTCTGGACGAATTGAAACGTCGTTGTGATGAAGTGAAAGATTTTTATGACGACCTTAATGTCAAGCTGATACGTCCTGCTGGTGATATGCTTGGACTTCATTCTGAGTTTTTACCAGCCAGCAAACGATACATCAATGACTATGTGCAGTATGTAAAATCCGACTTCTTGGCAGGACTTGGTTTTGGAGCAACACAACAGCTAGGCGAAAACACAGGTATCTATATCGGGTACTCTGTTGATACAGGAAGAAATGTGTATCTGCAACCTGCTCTTGCCAGTCAAGGAATTAAAGGCACAGTCACAAATGCTCTTGCTTCTGCATTTGTCGGTTCGCTTGGTGGTGGTAAGTCATTCTGCAACAATCTACTTGTATATTATGCGGTGTTGTTTGGCGGTCAAGCACTTTTATTAGACCCAAAATCCGAGCGTGGAAACTGGAAAGAAACACTTCCAGAAATTGCTCATGAAATCAACGTTGTTAATCTTACCAGTGAAAAGGAAAATGCAGGACTACTAGACCCATTTGTGATTATGAAGAATGTAAAGGACGCTGAAAGTCTGGCAATCGATATTTTAACATTCCTTACTGGTATTTCTTCAAGAGACGGCGAAAAATTCCCTGTGCTTCGTAAAGCGGTGCGTGCCGTTAGCCAAAGTAATAAACGAGGATTATTACACGTCATTGAGGAATTAAGAAAGGAAGATACACAAGTCTCAAGAAACATTGCAGACCATATCGACAGTTTTGTTGATTATGACTTTGCACATCTGCTGTTTTCTGATGGTACAATAGAAAATGTAATCAGTCTTGATAATCAGCTCAATATCATACAAGTAGCTGACCTTGTTCTGCCAGATAAAGATACTACTTTTGAAGAATATACAACCATTGAATTATTGTCTGTATCTATGCTCATTGTCATTAGTACCTTTGCCCTTGATTTTATCCATTCTGACAGAAGTATTTTTAAGATTGTAGACTTGGACGAAGCGTGGGCGTTTTTAAATGTGGCACAAGGAGAAACCTTATCAAATAAGCTGGTGCGTGCTGGACGTGCTATGCAGGCAGGTGTGTATTTTGTTACACAATCTTCTGGGGATGTATCAAAGGAAAGTCTGAAAAATAATATAGGATTAAAATTCGCTTTCCGTTCAACAGATATCAACGAGATTAAACAGACCTTAGAATTTTTCGGTATCGACAAAGACGACGAAAATAACCAGAAACAACTTCGTGATTTAGAGAACGGTCAATGCTTGTTGCAGGACTTATACGGACGTGTAGGCGTGGTACAGATACACCCTGTCTTTGAAGAATTACTATACGCCTTTGATACCAGACCACCCGTGAGAAATGAGGTGGAGTGATGAAAGAAAAGATACAAGGCATGCTTACCAAAAAGAAAATGCTTCATGCCTTAAAATTCATTATTATATTTCTTATCACGTCAATACTCCTGCTCTCTTTGTTGGGAACAGTAGCTCATGCAACGGGACTTGTAGATGATACTATAAATGCGGAAAATATTTATTCAAAGTATCCGCTGTCAAACTATCAACTTGATTTTTACGTTGACAATTCGTGGAGCTGGCTTCCATGGAACTGGCTGGACGGGATTGGAAAAAGTGTGCAGTATGGCTTATATTGCATTACCAATTTTGTCTGGACGATAAGTCTTTACTTATCCAACGCAACAGGATATGTGGTACAGGAAGCCTACAGATTAAATTTTATCAATGATATGGCAGACAGTATCGGAAAAAGCATACAGACCTTAGCAGGTGTTACGCAAAACGGCTTTTCTTCTACTGGATTTTATGTAGGCTTTCTCTTACTGATTATTTTAATTATCGGTATCTATGTTGCCTATACGGGACTTATTAAACGGGAAACCAGCAAGGCACTTCACGCCGTAATGAATTTCCTTGTGGTATTCATTCTATCGGCGTCTTTTATTGCCTATGCCCCAGACTACATCAAGAAGATAAATGACTTTTCCAGCGATATCAGCACTGCTTCTTTGGACTTGGGAACAAAAATCATGCTCCCCAATTCAGACAGCGAAGGAAAAGACAGTGTAGATTTGATAAGGGACAGCCTGTTCTCTATTCAAGTACAGCAACCGTGGCTACTGCTTCAATTCGGTAATTCAGATATAGAAGAAATTGGGGCTGACCGTGTGGAAGTTCTGGTATCGGCAAGTCCAGACGACGAGGGCGGAAAAACAAGAGAAGAAATCGTAAAAAGTGAAATTGAGGATAAAGACAACAACAATCTTACGATAACGCAGGTGGTAAACCGTTTGGGTATGGTATTCTTCCTGCTTATTTTTAACTTGGGTATCACAGTTTTTGTATTCTTGCTTACGGGCATGATGATATTTAGCCAGATACTTTTTATTATCTTCGCAATGTTTCTGCCTGTCAGCTTTTTGCTTTCTATGATACCAAGTTATGAAAGTATAGCAAAGCAGGCAATCGTAAAGGTGTTTAATACCATTATGACAAGGGCTGGAATTACCCTCATAGTTACAGTAGCATTCAGTATTTCCAGTATGTTTTATAACATATCCAGCGATTATCCGTTTTTCATGGTGGCATTTCTTCAAATAGTGTGCTTTGCTGGTATCTACATGAAACTGGGCGACTTAATGAGTATGTTCTCTTTAAATGCTGGTGACAGCCAAAGCATGGGACGCAGGATTTTCCGCAGACCTTATCTTTTTATAGCTCACAGGACTAGGCGTATGGAACGACGCATAGCAAGGGCTGTAGGAACGGGAGGTATTGCTGGAGGTATTAGTTCTAGGAATTCTCAGAAACAAGCGAACAATACTAAAAAGGCAAATCGAGGAACAGCCAACATGGGACAAAAGGCAGGTTCTAAGGTAGGTGCTGTTTTAGATATGAAAAATAAGGTCAAAGACAAAGCAACTGCTGTTAAGGAAAATATCAAGGATACACCGACCCAAACAGCTTATGCTCTCTATTCTGCAAAGGAAAAGGCAAAATCAAGTATTTCTGATTTTAAACAGGGTGTTGTGCAGGAACAGCAATCCAGACAGGCAGGACGAACTGAAAAAATGCAAAAACATAGACAGAGTATCGCAGATAAACGAATGGAGCTTCAAAAAGCACAAGAAGCAAAGCAGGCACAAAGAAAGATGGACGGATCAGCGATAACAGGAGCTACCCGTCCTCATGAGCGACCAGTGATATCTTCTACTACTCCAAAGATAAACATGGATAAAATGCAGGAAAACAAACGTCCTGCCACAGCTTCAAGTGTTAAAGCAAGTGAGCAATCAAAGACAAACACAGGCAAAGAGCGTCCATTAGCTTCTGGTGGTTCTGATGTGAAAACTTCGCAGACAAGCCATAAGAATTCAGAAAATGTTACGGTATCGCAGAAAACACGCCAGAATTATTCAAAAGACCATAAAACAAAGGTTCAACAGACACAGACTATCCAGCAGAACACAGAGAAGAACCGTAATCTTGTAAGTAAGAAAGGACAGAAGAAAAAATGAAACTGAAACATATCGCTATTATCAGTAGCTTGTTTCCTATTCTATTTTCCATTGTACTGTTCTTTGGTGTGTTGATTGGTGCCGAGGACGACGATGGGAGTGGTAGCTTTTCTTCTGGCATTACGGGTATGAATTTATCCGCAGAAGTGTTAAAACATCAGCCTATGGTAGAAAAATATGCTAAAGAATACGGTATTTCGAAGTATGTCAATGTATTACTGGCAATCATACAAGTAGAAAGTGGCGGTACAGCCAAAGATGTCATGCAGTCCAGCGAAAGTCTTGGACTACCGCCCAACTCTTTAGATACAGAAAGCTCAATCAAGCAGGGATGTAAATATTTTGCGTCCCTGCTTTCTTCCTGCCAAAATCAAGGTATCGAAGATTTGAATGTAGTGATACAGTCCTATAACTATGGTATTGGTTATGTGGGATATGTATCAGAAAACGGAAAGAAACACAGCTTTAATCTTGCAGAAAATTTCGCTCGTGAAAAATCAGGTGGAAAGAAAGTACCCTATAACAACCCGATAGCCGTTGATAAAAACGGTGGCTGGCGATTTGCCTATGGGAATATGTTTTATTGCGAGGTGGTCAATCAATATCTGACTGTCGCACACTTTGATGATGAAACGGTACAGGAAATAATGAATGAAGCGTTGAAATATCAAGGCTGGAAATATCAGTTTGGAGGTAGCAATCCAAACACTTCTTTTGACTGTTCGGGACTGACGCAGTGGTGCTTTGGGAAAGCTGGTATTTCTTTACCAAGAACCGCACAACAGCAGTATGATGTCACACAGCATATTCCTCTTTCCGAGGCAAAAGCTGGGGACTTGGTATTTTTCCATTCTACCTATGACGCTGGCACTTATGTAACCCATGTCGGCATATTTGTGTCCCAAACACAAATGTATCATGCTGGCTCGTCGGGAATAGGATACACAAACTTATCGGATAGTTACTGGCAACAGCACTTAATCGGTGCAGGAAGAATAAAACGATAGAAAGGACTTAGGAAATATGTTTAAAAAGAAAAATCAGACGGGAAAGCCTGTCAAGGAAAAGAAAGAGCGTACCGTAAAAGTCGGTACACATAGGAAAACCGTGACTGCATTGTGGGCAGTGCTTATTGCAAGCGTGAGCTTTGGCGTGTATAAGAATTTTACCGCTATCGACCAGCACACAATCCATGAAAAAGAAGTCATTGAACTTCGCTTGCAGGATACCAACGGCATAGAAAATTTCGTGAAGAATTTTGCAAAGTCCTATTACACATGGAATAACAGCAAAGAAGCCGTTGAAGCAAGAACACAGGCAATCAACGGATATCTGACAAAGGAGTTGCAGGAATTAAATATTGATACCATAAGAACGGATATACCGACAAGTTCTACTGTTACAGATGTGCTGGTATGGAATATCAAGCAGTTTGGAACGAATGATTTTATCGCTACCTACGAAGTAGATCAGCAGATAAAAGAGGGAGAACAGACAAACAATGTGAAAGCAACCTATACCGTGAAGCTTCATGTGGACGATAACGGAAATATGGTAATTATTCAAAACCCTACCCTTGCACCAGCAATGAAAAGGTCGGAATATGAACCAAAGATACCAGAAGTAGACAACAGCATAGATACTGATACAATCAATGACGCTAAGGCATTTCTGGAAACATTCTTTAAGCTATACCCTACTGCAACGGATAAGGAACTTGCTTATTATGTAGAAGATAATGTGATTGAACCTATTGGCAGGGACTATGTATTTTCAGAACTGGTAAACCCTATCTTTACAAAGGACGGGGACAATGTGAAAGTGCGTGTTTCCGTTAAATTCATTGACAATTATACAAATGCAATGCAGATATCGCAATATGAGCTTGTACTTCATAAAGACAGCAACTGGAAGATTATAAAATAGTATAAAAATTCCTTGTTAATCAAAGTTAAAATTATTGATTAACAAGGAATTAATTTTTGTATTTCATCTATATATAGAATTATTAGATGATGATACCCACAATAATATCTGCGATTACGCTTGCCCATGACTTAGGTATTCCAACTACACTAACGCTTTTGTAATTCCACCTTGCTCAGTTGGTCTTTTTGCACTTTCAGTCTTAACATATGAAATAAAATTATTCTATAAATAACGTGGATTTGGAGTTTCGGGAAGTTCTTCTATAAACTCTTTATTTGCTGGTATATTTTGCATTTAAAGGTAAACACGTATAAGAAAATAAAAATATATTGAATTTTATTGGGAATATTCTACTTAATTTAGAAAAAATGCCGAAATTCAAAACGTGGAATGATTGACTTTTTATGGTTTTTCACATATAATGTAAATAATAGAATCATAAAGAAAACAACAAAATAATGGGAGGTATTAATATAAAAAAAACTTTAAAAAAACGTTTTACTTCTATTATGCTTGCTTCAACTCTTGTCATGGGAGGAACTATTGTTGCCCACGCTGCTAGCTTTGGAAATTCATTAAATGGTGCTTCCTCTACTGAAGTTCTACAAGTAAAATATAATGGAGCAGCATGGAACTACTCTGGCTCAGGCTATAGAAATGCATCCTTTAAATATACAAGAAATGGAAAAACACTTCTTAGCAAGGTTGCCACAAATGGTAAAGTTACTGGTTCTGTATGGGACGATTTGATACATTGGGGTGACAAATATACTACAAAATTTTCATGGAATAGACAAAAATAAGACTAAATTTATAAAGTATTTATCCTAAGTGGATATATCAACTTTTCTTTGCGATTCTATTTTTAGTTAAAAGTAAAAGTACGCAAAAGTGAAAGGTTGTTATGTATATATGATAAAAAAGATGATAATAGAATTTGCTGAAAAATCCTTCTTTAGAAACATTGATAGAATTGAGTTATGCATATTGTATCTATTTTGTTTCTTTTTGTCTGTAGCATTTGAGCTTGGAGAAAACTTAAAAACTAAGTCATATATCTTATATACATTTGTTGAAAATTTCACGGATTACAAAATTTTAATTACTCTACTATTTACAACTATTGTTGTTGTTTTTCATTATCAAATATTAGGCAGAAAGAAAAAAGAAATATATTGTAGATATCTTGTGGGCGATACTTTATCCAAATTAACTATTAGATATATTTTTGAATGTTTGATTATTTTGATAATTGCTTTTTTAATAGCACTTTTCATAAAACAAAGTTGTAATTTGAATTTATATAATGATTTCTATTTAGTTGTCATTTTTGTGTTGTACATATTAATTAGTGCAAGTCGGGTGAAAAAATATGAAGATTTTTAAATTATTTGTAACAAAGATTTTTTTAAGAAGAGCCGTTATTTTTGTAAGTATATTGGGATTGATTTTTATGGCTAATTATCTGTCTTTTATTTCAGCACGTTCAATTTTTTCAACTTTAGAAGGTTATCAAGAAATTAAACGTATAGACAAAAAAGGAAATTACATTGCAAATTTAGACCCAGAAAGCAGTATTGATTTGGACATCATTACAAATAAAAAAGTTCAAGATGTATATGATTTTTTGTCGGCAAATTCAAAATATGCTTTTTATACAGATGGTTTTATTGTAGAAATTCCAAATAACCATGATATGAGTGTATCACTATGTTATATGAACGAAGAATATTACAAACTTAATCAATTTGAATTGTCAGATGGGAAAAATTTAGATTTTAAATATCAATTAGACAACAGCGAATTTATCCCTGTTTTGGTTGGAAAAGGCTTAAGCCAATCTTATCCTGTAGGAACTTTAATTGAAATTGAAGAACCTGTACTCGGAAGAAGCGTTACGCTAAAAGTTCAAGGCATTTTAAAAGAAAACTTATCTCATTCTAATTTTTATGCTTTAAACTCAAAACAGTATTACAATTTTTCGATTTTCATCCCAGTCAATGACGAATTTCTTTTTCAATCAAACATTGATTTAAAATTGAATGGGCTTATGGATATTATCATTCTCGAAACAAGTCAAAAACAAGTAGATGAACTACAAGAGGTTATTCATGATAATTTAAAGTTTCGATTAAATTTTTTTAATCAGAAAGAAAATTTTGAATACTTTAACGAATATTTCTTTTCATCATTAAAATTTATTACTTTAATAACAGTAGTTTTGCTGATTATTATAACTTGTATTTCCATATGGAATGCATTAGTTGGCATACGCTTAATGATAAAAGATTTTACAATTAACTTTCTAGTTGGCTTAAGTTATTCAAAATTCCGAAAAATCTTATATATATATTATGGCTTACTGTTTTTAATAAGTTTAATGCTTGTTTTTTTGATTACCATTTATAACAGATATGGATGTTGGTTAAGGAAAGACTACTCTTTTGCAACATATGGTTTTTGTGGACTAATAGAAATGGATTGGTTGGCCTTATTAACGGTAATATTTTTTGACATAATTATCGGAATTCTGGTTACAGAGATAACAATTAAAAGAATTAAAAAAGTACCAATTTCTGTGGGGGTATTGCAATGACAAAAATTATTGAACTTGAAATATAGGAGAAAATTTATCAGAATAAAAAGTCACATATATCAATTTTAAATAATTTCAAAATTGATGTTCGTGCTGGTGAAAAAATTGCTATTGTAGGTGAGTCTGGAGTTGGTAAAAGTTCTTTGCTAAACATTCTTGGTTTGCTAGATAGAGACTATATTGGAAATTATAAACTTTTTGGTTTGCCAACTGATGATTTAAGTATGGATGATTTTGCGAATTGGAGAAACGAAAAAATTGGGTTTGTTCTTCAAGAATCATCTTTGATTGATTCTTTAACAATTGCTGATAATATAAAGTTGCCCTTGTTATATGCAAAATCTAAGAATGATAAAAAGTTTATACAAAACTACTTGAACATAACTAAATCAATTGACATTGAGCATATTTTAGAAAAAAAACCTCTTGAATGTTCAGGCGGTGAAAAAGCTAGAGCCGTATTTGCTAGAGGTATAATTATGAATCCACCTATCATTTTATGCGACGAACCAACTTCTTCTCTAGACAATATAAACAAAGAAAAACTCATAGATTTAATTTTTAAAACAAATAAAGAGTTTGGTACGACGTTTATTACTGTAACACATGATTTGGAATTCGCCAATCGCCATGATAGAGTAATTCATATTGAAAGGAGAAAATAAAATGGGATTTTTTTTAATGATTTCTTCGATGTTAATCGGTGTTGTATTAATTGTTTCTGGAACATTCCACAGAAAAAAGAATAAATTATGGAATTATGCTATTTTAAGTGGAATAATTTTGGTAATGTTTGCAGTTTGGCTAGGGTTACCCAAATAATATTTAATATGATTTGTATCATAGAACGTTTAAACAATAAGGAGTTTAAATCAACTTTTTTCCTAGAAGCTCAGCAGATAGTTTAAGGATGGTAACAACATATATCTCAAATTTTTTAATAAATGCGATAAACGAATGCTCTCGTATTTAGGCAATTTGTATGTCACCGATGAAAGGCTTTCTGACTTTATAAATCGTTTTGGAAGTGGTGGTTTAGTTTCTTTTAATGGAAAAAACATTATTTTTAAAGAATGATAATAATGAAATGGATTTTACTTTTGTTCATTGTAATTTCAATAAAGACAATTTTAACAAAAAGTTTGATGTTGGCTTTTGTTTTATTATCATTCTGGCTGAAAGGAAAATCTATAAAGAAATTTTCTAATGAATGGTAGAACTTAAAGAGCAATCTGTAAATAAGTATGTTATTGTTCTTTATATCATTTCCTCAATTTTATCTTCATTTGTTGCATATATTATTCAACATATTTGGGTTTCAAAATCCTATATCTAAAACTACCATACTTACAGTGATTTGCGTTACTCTATCTATATTGAAATATATAAAAAATAGAAAAAAGAAAGTAATGGATAGCTTATATAAAATTCATAAATTTGCATTTGAAGAAAAAGCAAAAAGTTTAGGAGAATGATTATATGATAGGACTTAAAAAACGAGATATAAAAAAAATCTTAAAGGCTGGTTCAAAGGCAAGGGGAATTCCTGTATCTGAACTAAGAGCAGAAATACAGGCTACTATTGACGAAGATATGAACAGCACAGACCCAGAGGTGCAGGAAACTTATAAGAAATTATTTGGAAATAAGGTGCCTACTCCAGAGGAATATGTTTATAAGATGACAAAATCTATCGCAAAAAAAGTAAAATTCTAATTTTACATGTTTAACATAGCATAACTTGAAATGAGGTTTTCAATATGAAACAACTTCAAAAGAAAATTTATCACAAAAGTTAGAACAAATGTATATTCAAAATCAGAAGCTCGTACAAACAGTATGTTTTGTGCGGGCTTTTTTCATATTCAAAAACTTTTTTTAAATTTTTTCAAAATTAGGTTAGCAAATCACACTCTTCTGGACAGTGTTGGTGCGGAAAGAGGGATAAACGATTTCCCGCTGAGTGCAGGAAGGAGGTATGATGATATGAAACCAACTACTTTTGAAACTGCAATCCGCTTACAGTTCGATACGCTGATGAAAAAAGTCATTGACGGGATAATCAAGAACTTCGAAAGAGATTTGGAACGCCGTTCCAACCGAGAAATTACTTTTTCCGAACTTCCCGATATTATGGTAGATTCTTTTTCAGTTTATGATGAATATGAACTTGATGTAACCGTCTTTGATGTGTATGGCATGGAAGCCCGTGTTTCTGGCGAAGAATTATGCAAAGCATTAAAACAATTGCCAGAGAGAAAAAGAAACAATCTACTGATATTCTATTTTCTCGATATGAGCGACACTGAAATTGCGGAACTTCAAGATATTTCAAGAGCTGGTGTATTTAAGAATAGATAAATTGCTTTACATAATATGAAAAAAATTTTACAGGAGGAAAAGTAGATGAGAAAATCCGTTGCAAAATGCCCTCCATACCGTTTGATTGCTTCCGTAGCAGACGGAGACGAAAAAGCGACAGATAAAATGCTTCAATTCTACGACGCTTATATTTCAAAATGCTGTCTGCGTCCCTTATATGATGAATATGGAAACATTTATATCGCTGTTGATATGGAACTAAAAGGACGTATCCGTGAAGCAATGGTAAAGAAAATGAGAGCATTTGAAGTGAACATTAAATAGCAATTCTATCGGAATATTATTTATCAAATCCCCTCTTTCCTATCCCGATTCTGATGTTTGCCACTCTATGAAAGTCTGCTGATTACAACAGATTTTCATAGGCTGGCAAGCCTATCGTTCTTTGAAAATTGAATAAAGCAGACAGATACGTTTGTGATACAGCGAGCCAGAGGATTTTATACGCCATGACCTTTTCTATAAAAGGAAAGCGAGCGATTCATGTAATGATCCAAGAGCGACCTTTGGAAAAGTCGTTCTGCCATGACCTGTACTCACAGAATAATGATACGTCCCAAAGGTGGTTTTGCTCATAGGAATGAGATTGGTTGAGATACCAGCGGAGCTTTTCCAAAGCCGTCTGTCTGCTCGTAGAGACAACTGTTAGATAGTATAGAAAGGGGGAATTACATTGAACAAAGATAAAAATACGTTGTGTTCTAATTGCCTTTCCAAAACAGAAACAGATGTTCAAACATCTTCCGATACTGACTCAAATACAGAAAACTATCTGGAAATGCTGGGAGACCCTTATTGCTTTCAATGCGGTAATATCGTTGTAAAAACTCTATTCAAAGAAGACGGTTCTCCCCTTGCTTCCTGTCTTATCAATTACTTCAAAGGCTTAAAAAAGAGCTGAAATTATGCCGAAAATATGGTATAATTATAGAGTGATATAAGGCTTTTCTAATAGGTAGAACACTATGCCAAGAATTAGAAAAGTTGAAGAAACAAGAAGCAAGAACAACCGTATCGTATGGAGAATTGCAGTCTATATCCGCTTGTCAAAAGACGACGGAAATGACGAGAGCCTAAGTGTTACAAATCAAAAAAAGATTATCCGTGAATATCTGGAAAAGTTCTTTGAGGAAGAATACACCGTTGTTGACTTTTACATTGACGATGGTATAAGCGGAACGACAGACGACAGCCGAACAGATTTCTTACGCATGATTGATGATGTCAAAGCTGGACTGGTAAACTGTATCATCTGTAAAACACTGGCAAGGGCATTCCGAAATTATGCCGACCAAGGCTATTATTTGGAAGAGTTTTTCCCACTGTATCAGACAAGATTTATCTGTCTGGGAAGCCCTGCCTTTGATACTTATAAGAATCCAGAATCTATTACAGATGGTATGGACGTTCCTATTACTGGGCTTATGAATGACCGCTATGCGGCGAGAACTTCCAATGATGTAAGACGCACATTCAACATGAAACGCCGTAATGGTGAATTTATCGGGGCTTTTGCTCCTTATGGATATAAGAAAGACCCAATGAATAAAAACGTCCTTATCATTGATGAAGAACCAGCACAGGTAATACGAAATATCTTTCAATGGTATGTCAACGAGGGAATGAGCAAAATCGGTATCGTAAGACACCTAAATGAACTCGGTATTCTTCCTCCTACCGCATACAAGCACAGTAAAGGATTGAACATTAAAACACCATTACGGGCTAAAAATGACGGTATGTGGAGCATTACAACAATCTGTACAATTTTAAGCAATCGAATGTATATCGGAGATATGGTACAAGGAAAACAGCGAGTTATCAGCTATAAGATACATAAGGCAATCGCTACACCAGAAAGCGAATGGTTCATTGTAGAAAACACCCACGAACCTATCGTTGACCGTGAACTGTTTGCAAAGGCACAATCCTTGTCAAAACGTGATATCCGTACTGCTCCGTCAAAGAAAAATGTTTATCTGTTTTCTGGCTTCCTGCGTTGTGCAGACTGCAACAAGAGTATGACAAAGAAAACTAACCGCAGAGAAAACGCACAAGGAATAAAAAAAGAATATACATATTATGTATGTTCCACTTATGCATTAAAGCATAAGGACAAATGTTCTGCTCACAGAATAAAGGTTGAAGAATTGACCGAAGCGGTACTGAAAGCTGTTCAAATGCAGATTGAGCTTGTAGAGAACATGGCAGAGGTTATTTCGGAAATCAACAGCCAGCCAGCACTTTGTAATCAATCCTTACAGCTTACAAAACAGTTACAGGAAAAGGAACGCCAACTTGAAAAGACGATTGATGTTGTAGACAGCCTGTATATGGACTGGAAATGCGGAGAGATAACAAGGGCTGAATATTTACGCATGAAGTCAAAGTTTGAAATCAAAACAAAGGAACTAGAGTATATAATCACCCGTTTAAAATCCGAGGTACAGCTTGCTTCCAAAGGTATCGGAAACAACGACCCATACTTAAAAATGTTCTTGAAACACAAGAACATTAAAGAGCTAAACCGTGGAATATTGGTAGAATTGATTGACACTATATATATCCACGAGAACAACGAGATTACAATTCAATTTAACTTTGCAGACCAGCATAAAAAAATGTTGGAATTTATCGAAAGCAATAAAAATACATCTAAAAAGAGGGACGTATATACACACTCCTTCAAAAATCTATCTTAGCTATCTAACAGCTTTGTCTATATATTCAAGTAGCCTTTGGTCCAATAAAACCAAATATTTCTCCCTCTTTAACATTAAAACTAACATCAATTATTCCTCTTGACTTGCCATAGTACTTAGTTAAATTGTTAATTTCAATAACATTCATTTCATGACCCCCTTAAAAATTCTTTTAATTTTGAACCGTAGGCTTTTGCTTCTTCATATCCCATATCGTAAAGTTTTCTAAGCTTATTTTGATTTCTTTCAACTCTTCCAACATTCAATTGACGACTTGGTCTTATTACAAAAGCTTTACCTTGTGATTCTAATTCTTTAATATACTTAAGTGTATTATTATACATAATATATCTTTCAAGCATAGCATTTACCAAATTAGGATATTTTGAATAAACTCTTTTGGCTAATCTCTTTAGCTTAAAAGGTTTTTTTATGTATTCTGAATCTCTAGTTAAAACAACAACTAATTTTTCATTGCCATCCTCGAGTGCTTTTTTAACAGGAATAGAATCTGTAATTCCACCATCTAACAACTTTTTCCCTTTAATTTCTACTATTTTAGAAATAAAAGGTAAGCTACTAGAAGCTCTAATTATTTTTAATGTATCTACATCATCATTTTTATTAAAATATACAGGCTTTCCAGTTTCGCAATCAGTTGTTACTATAATAAATTTTTGCTCTGAATTAATGTAAGTATCAAAATCAAATGGGGTTAAATTGTTTGGTATATAGTCAAAAATAAAATCCATTCCAAACAAACTTTTATCCCTTAGTAATCCCCTGTAGCTCAAATACCTTTTATCATTTACATATTCAATATTAACTATCTTATTTCTTCCCCTTTGCTTTGAAATATATGACGCTGCATTACATGCTCCCATTGAAACACCAATAACATAGGGAAAATATAAATTTTCATCCATAAAGTAATCTAGTACTCCTGAGGTATATACTCCTCTCATACCCCCACCTTCTAAAACTAAACCTATATTATTCATAAAAAACCCTCTTTTCTTCTTGGTAAATTTTGTGTTATAACCCTTTTTCTTTACCCCTGGGGTGAAACTTAAGATGTTCTATTAGCTTTTTACTACTACTCAAGCTAAATGTGCCCTTTTCAAGCTTCCAATATTGTATATCATTGCTTATATTAGAAATTAACTCAATTAACTTTGAGTGACAAGTCAAAATAAATATTTGATGAGTTTTAGACAATTCAACTATCAATTTCAATACATTTTTAATATGTATCTCATCAAAATTAACAAATGAATCATCAAATATTACTGGTAGTGGTGGATTTATTTCTTTTATTCTACTCAATCTAACTGACAAAAAAAGCTGTTCACGTGTTCCTCTACTCAACATGTCGGTGCTATCATATACATGTCCATGTTTATTAATTGTTTTAAAATCGCATATATTTAAATCATCAACAGGCTGTATATGCTCTATTTCTCCTGATGTTATGCTATTCATCATTTCCCCTGAATATTTTAAAAGTGTATTCTTAGTTTCATCTAAAAATCTCTTTTGTACTTTACTTAATATCAGTGAAGCAGTCTTGTATACTGCATATTTTTCAGCAAGTGGATAAAGTCCATATCTACCTTCATTAATAAGCTCTCGTGCTTTTTCAATTGTTTCATCAGATGATAATTTTTCCTTTTCAAGTTTAAGTATTTGAAGCTGATTTCTTATTTGTTCTTTCTTATCTAATATGCTTTTTCTCAACTCTTTAAGACTTTTATATTTTTCTTCAATTTCATTAAGTGAAGTATACTTATCATAAAATAATTCTATATTCATTAAATTATTTTGTTTTAAATTAAACACTTTCTTAAAAGCATTGCTTATTCTATCTGTCTTCAATGCTTGATCAAGTTTTTCTTCTAGTAAATCACACTCAGTTTTAATTTTAATATATTTCTTATATTTTTCTCCATTTAATATAAACTCATTTAGAATATTGAAGCAATCGTTAAAATGTTTTTGATTACTGAAATTTTTATACTTATTTAGAAGTTCTCCAATTTTACTTTCAATTTCGATTTTTTGATTATTAATATCATCAAATTTTTCTGCAATAAAAAGTTTTTTATTAAGTTCTTCTACATAATCAAATAACTTTTCTCCATTTAAATTATCCGTAAATTTATCTACAAGCTGTTTGTAATTATTTATCTCTAAATTAAGTTCATCTTCTAATTGAGATAACTTTCTTTTTTCATTTAAAACGTCATTGATTTCCCTGTTTAAATCTAATGCACTTTTATAATATTCTCTGATATCAAAAATACTGCAGTCTTTATCTATATAAATCTCAGTTCTATATTTATTAAAAATGTCTTCTAATCTCTTTACTTCATTACTTACTTCGTAATATGTTTTTTCCTTAATATTTATTTTTTCTCTTATTTCTTCAATATTTCTAATCAATCCATTATATATTTCTTTATTCTCCTTTTTAGAATTAAAAACTAATAATATATAAAGTCCTGTACCAATAGCACCTGTTGCTATTACTGCAGCAGCTAGTGTATTATAAAAATTAAATAATGCTCCTCCTATTATCACAGTAATCAAATTTATTATTAGATACCATTTTAAGTAAGAAGAATGTTCTACGATTTTTAAATCTTTTATTTGTTTTTCAATCATATTCTTATTTGATTTTAGTGTTTCTATTTTATCATGCAAGTTATTACTTTGGCTAATAAAATTGTTATATTTTTGAATATTCTCATTTAATATACTCAATTTTATTTGATCACAATTAATATTTTGAATGATATCAAAACCATTCCAATTACTATTTATCGTTCTCATTCTACTCATTATACTTGATACTCTATTATTAATTTTATTTTTCAAATCAAATAAATTTCTGAGTTTTTCCTTAGTACCTGATAATTCCGAATTATACATTAAGATATCTTGTTTATAATTTAAATATAAGTCTTTTGAATTTAAATCCGAAGAAACTTCTTTAAAATACTCAAATTTAATTTGTTTATATTCTTCATTTATTTTTTTATACTGTTCAAATAAATCTTTTCCTCTAATCAAATCGCTTTCTTCAATGTGGTCAATATATTTGTATTTTCCATATTCAACTTTAGTATTTTTCCATTTAATATAGATTTCATAATTATTTTTAAGAACATCTAATACAATAATTTCATTCTCTATTTTTATAATATCGAGTTGATTCTCATCTAATAATTTTTTCACTTCATAAATCTGTTCACATTTATTTTTATATTCATCAAGTTCTGACTTTGCCTTACTATATTCTATAATCCCCTTTTTAATAATTTCATAATATGGTTTAAATTGCTTTGTTGAAATATTTCCTCTTTTGCCTCCAATTTTTTCTGCCTCTTTATTAAATTTTACTATAAGTTTGGGTATTTTTACAATATCTTTTAATCCTGCTCCAAGAAGAACTGTATTCAGTTTACTATTATTTTTATTATCTATACTACTTATTTCATCTAAACTTATAGTAAATAATTCCTTATAAGTAAAACTATCAATATTATTATATATATCATTACATGTAATCTCACCATATCCATTTTCACTACTTATAACAGAAAAATTATTTTTTTTGAGCAACATATTATACTTTTCTCCATTTTCTAAAATAACAGTACTTCTAACATCATACTCGAACCTTGGAGGCGGCAAAATATCTTTGCTATTAAATCCATAACCTAAATGCCTGAGTATTTGCATAAAAGTAGTTTTACCTGCTCTATTCAATCCACCAATTACTATAATTCTATTAGATAGTCCTTCCAGTTTTTCTCCTTGAAAAATACCCATGTCCCTAATATCTAATGAATTTATTTTCAACTATTTCACCCCATTAATTCTATTATTGTTGCTTGTTTTCAAGTATGTTTTGTATTATTAAACTTTCAGCTTGCTTTAGTATACTCTCAAATACTTCATCGTTCATAATGAACTTTTCATATCTATTATTATTACTTGCCAATTTTTCGCTCCAAACATTTCCCATATTCTTAATAATTTCCGATTTATACTCTTCATCTTCTAGTAATTCATTTACTATATTTTTTAATTCTCTAAATGTTTTATTTTTCTCGCTCAAATTATTCAGTTCAGGAATATCATCCATAACTCTGAATAAGATAGAAGTTGTCCATAAAAACGGAATACTATTATTAAAATTAATATTTATACCATCAATTAATACTTCAATATCTTCTTCTGATAGATTATTAATTTGTTTATACAATTTAGTTCTGCCTGTAACACTCCATTGAATAATATATCCTTTTACATCATCCTCTGCTGATGATTTATTATCAATTATTTCTTCTGCTTTTTTAAGTAAAATTTCTTCTAAGTCACTAATATTTTCTAGAGTATTTAATTTATCATCAATAGTTATTTCTACTTTCTTGTATACAACAGACGAAGTAGAAACAAATTTAATTTCTCTTATTTCATTATTATTTACTTCAACTAGTAGGCATCCTCCAATTCCTTCCTCTCCCATATCTCTTCCCTGTGGAATACCAGGAAAGGCTATGAAAGGTCTTCCCTTATTGATGATACTATATTTGTGTACGTGTCCTAATGCCCAATAATCAATATTCTCCTTGCTAGCTAGTTCATTTACTGTACATGGAATATAGTTATTATTTGATGATTGCAATGACGTATGTAGTACTGCAATATTAAACGTATTATCATCATCTTCAAAATAATTTTCTAATACCTTATTCCCCATTCTCTTGTATTTATAAGATTGTCCTATAATTTTAGCCACAATATTATTTTCTTTTAATATTTCAACTTTCTGAACTTCCTCACTCCCAAAAATAAATACATTTTGTGGTAAATCAAATAGTTCTTTTCTATATTGTCCTACATCATGATTCCCATATATAATGTACACATTAATATTATTTTCATTTAATCTCTTACATTGCTCAATAAAAAATTTATTTGCCTTCACAGATGGAAATTCAACATCATAAATATCTCCACTAATAATCATAAAATCAACTTCGCTATTAATTGCAGTTGTACATATCTTTTCAAATGCTTTATATACTGCATTTTTGCATATTCTTTGAATTTTTTTTGGCATATTACCTTTATAGTTCAAGAAACTTCCTAAATGGATATCTGCTGCATGAATAAATCTAAAATTACTTCCTGATTTCATATCTATCTCCTCATCATTAAAATTGAACTTATATATATTTTCGACTAACTTAAGTTACTTTCCTTCAAATGTTAAAAAAGAGGTGTTTCCACCTCTTCATATCTTATACTGATAAAAATATAGATAACAATATTAATGCTAATATTCCTCCAATAATTAAATAACTTTCTATTCTTCCAAAATTCAATGTATATCCAATTCCAAATCTTTTTTCAACAAAAATAGAAGAATCATTTTTATTCACATAAAACAAGCCTAATTTCCAATAAACGTCGTCATTTTTATTAATAATTGTTGGATTTTCTTTGCTGCTCTTTTTTAACTTTATTCTACTTCCTCCTTGACCAATCTTAATTGAAATAATTATAGCTATAACTAATATTAATATAATTGGTAATAAGGTTACAATAAGCATTATTTTGGTGCTCACTGTTAACATCTGAATAACTACTAAATTAATAAAAGTAAACATTAAATTAATTATTATACTTGTACCAATAATAAATGCCGAAGTAGCACGCCTAAATATTCTATCCCTTTCTAAAGATTGTTCCGGATTAGTTGCACTAATTTGTCTTTTTGCCCACCCTATACTTTTGTAACTTAAAAACATAATAATTATCATAATCATCTGTGTTATAGGCATTAATAGTAAAGTTTTATAAGATTTATTTGCCCATCCATTAACATTGCCTGACATGTCCCAGTGTATAGGAATTTTTTCTGGCAAAACATTATATTGTTTTAATGATAAATATATATTTATTAATATTATTATTAAAGGTATAATAAACCACCAAGCTGAAATCAAAACTTTATTTTTTCTATCTTTTATTGTACTAATATTTGCTATAACAACTTGTTTCTTATTTTCAGTCCAATTATTTTCATTCTTTATTTTCTTTACTCTTTTATGGGCTATATAATATAACAAAGTCGAAATTAATATCATACCAATTAACCCGAAACTATATATCCATTCATTAAAATTTTTATTAAATAATAATATTATTAATACCATATAAGGTAAAGTAATTAATAGATTTGTTTTAACAAAACTTTTATATATTTTATCTAAATTAAAATTTTCCTTTTCAACTCCATCAATTCTCACTCCAAAATATATTTCTTTTCTTGTAAGTTTAGGCATCATAAGCTGAAATATAAACATTAATACAAAAATAGAAGTCATATAGACATAATAAACTATATTATTCATTTCTTTTCCTCCCCATATTCACTAAATATTTCATTGCTAATTTTTAAATATTCTTCTTTATTAATGCCTTTACAAATAGCTGTTGCTATGTTGTTTCTTAATTCTTCTTTTAGTTTTTCAATATATTCATCAGTTGCTTTTTTCTGTATCGGATTTACAATAGCGCCTTTTCTTCTATCCATAGAAATAAATTCATCAGCTTTTAATAAACTGTAAGCCTTATTTACAGTATGAAGATTTATTCCTATGTCGGAAGCTAACTGCCTAACAGATGGAAGGCTTTCTCCCTCTTTCAGTCCTCCATTTGCTATTCCCCTTATTATTTGTTCCTTTAATTGAATATAGATTGGTTTTTCAGATTCAAACTCAATTTGAATAAACATATATTTACCTACCTCTTTTATTTGGTTTTATTATATTTGTTATATATATTGTATAACAAATATAATAAAAATGCAACATGTATAATCGCTATTTATATTACCAATTACACATGTTGCTAAAATATCCTTACCTATTTTATTTTTTTAATGATTATAATCATTCAAGAGATTATTTTTCAACAACAACTCCCTTTACTTGCAATCTTACAGCATTAGAAATAGTGTCATATACCGGTGAACTCTTTTGCATCTTTTCAACTAATTCTCTTACTTTTTCTTCTGGTGCATCAGATTTCACATGAACAATGCATCTTACTTCTAAAAAACCAGGCCTTATATCTTTTTTTCTTGTTGCCCCATCCGTATCATAGTCACCCTCAAGTTCGATCCACACATCACCTATATCTATTTTATGCTCTTTTGAATTAGCAACAAGTGACATTATTTCACATCCACCCAATCCGCATAAAATCATTTCCATAGGATTCATGCCTTTATTTGTGCCACCCGCTTCTTCAGTCATATCCATTTCAACTTTAAATCCTCTACAAGTACCTGTTGTATAATATTTTTCATTCTTTCTATCAACATATGCTTTAATTGTGGTTTGCGCCATTTTATCCTAGTTTCAATGCTAGCATTAATGAAACTAGTTCTCACCTCCTACTAAAAATAAATATTTATTTTTATTTTTAGTATTCAGTTAAATTCATTATATTATTCTATACAATATTTTCATTTTTTATAGTACTATATTATATAATACTATTTGCTTATCAATCGATTATTAATATACTTAATAGTTTGGGATTTAATTTTTACAGAATTCCAAATCTCTTGTGCTTTAATAGCTTGCCCAATAAGCATATATCTGCCGTTTATAGCTTTTATTCCTAATTGCTTAGCATAATTTAGAAATACAGTTTGTTCTGGATTGTATATTAAATCAATAGCAATTTTAAATTTTGATATATCTTGTTTACATACTGGTGAGTCAATGATGTTCGGGTACATACCACAAGGAGTGCAATTTATAATTATATCTAATTCTTCTTGCAATTCGCAAATTTTATCATATGATATAACTTTAAAATTTCTAAGCCACTCCTTTTTATTAAATTCATCTCTACTCACCAATATAATTTCTTTTGCACCATTATCATTAAGGTATTGAACTACTGACTTTGCAGCACCACCAGTACCTAGTACAATTGCTTTCCTATTTTTAATATTCACATTGTAATTGTCAAGCAAAGTACCAAAGCCATAATAATCAGTATTATACCCAATCGCTTTACCATTAATAAAATGAATTGTATTAACTGCGTCTATCTTTCTAACCTCTTCTGAAATATCATCTAAATATTTCATTACCTCAACTTTATATGGAATAGTAACATTAATTCCTCTTACTCCTAATGCTTTCAATCCGTATAAAGCATCTCTCAGGTTTTCTTTTCTAACCTCAAACAAATGATAATATGCTTCAATGTCCAGTGTATCAAATAATATAGAATGAATTTGCGGTGATAAACTGTGTCCAAGTCTTTCCCCTAAAAGTCCATATAATTTTTTCAATATGTCTCACTCCCAATCTAATCGGTAAACTAGTTTTACTACATCATATGTAGCTAAGCATTTCAGCCCTGTTTATCTTTTTTATAAATCCATTTCCTATGTTCTTTATTAAAGCAATATTTATATACTCTCCTTGGTTTTTCTTATCAATTCCAATAATATCTATAATATTTTCTTTACTAACTATAGGCATTTCATATGGGAGACTATATTTTTTTAATACTTCCTTTATTAGTTCAGAAGTACCTTCTTCAGTCATTCCCATCATTTCACTGTTTTTTGTTATATTATACATTCCGATTGCAACAGCTTCACCATGAGTGAATTTTCTATAATCATAATATTTTTCAACAGCATGACCTATAGTATGCCCAAAATTTAATATCATTCTTTCACCAAAATCCTTTTCATCTTTTTCAACTATTGATTTTTTGATTTTACAACATGAATAAATTATTTCATCAATGTTGCTAAGAAGTTCCTCATCAGTACTATACTCTAATAATTTTTTAAACAATTGTCTATCTTTTATGCAACCATATTTTATCACTTCACCTAAACCATCATGCAAAAATCTTCTATCTAGTGTATTTAACACTTCTGGATCAATGAATACTGCTTTAGGATGATAAAAATTACCAATAATATTTTTCCCTTGCTGTAAATTTATCGCAACTTTTCCTCCTATACTGCTATCTATTTGAGCCAAAAGAGACGTCGGAACTTGCAAATATGGCACTCCTCTTAAAAACGTAGCGGCAACAAACCCTGCTAAGTCCCCTACTACTCCCCCACCGAATGCAATTATTAAATCTTTTCTAGTAATATTAAAATTTAGTAATTGATTATATACCTCTAAAAGAGTTTCAACTGATTTACTTTTTTCTCCCGGCTTTAAAGCAATTTTATTGACTTCGTAATCATTTTTTTCAAGATTACGCTTTATTTCTTTCCCATAATAACTATCAACATTTTTATCAGTTATAATTACAATTTTCTTTCCTTTATGTATTTTCTTTATATTACTACCTATACTATTAATAATCCCTTTTCCCATGTAAATTGTGTAACTTTTCTGAGGAATATTTATTGTTAAAGCTTTCATATTCTTAATCACATCCTTTTCCTTGATATATACTGTAGTGTATAATGTAAATCGAGGTGATACTATGGATAGATATGTAATCGTTAATCTTTTAAGTGGTGAAGCATTAAGACTACACGAAAAAATAGTAGAAGATGTTTGTTTCAAGTTCAACGTTCAAAGACAAAAACTTCCAGGACATATTACTTTGAAAGCTCCTTTTGAAACCGATAATATTGGTGAAATAGAAAAAGTATTACAATTATTTTGCAGTCAAAACTCAAAAGTCCCAATAAAAATCGAAGGCATAAATAATTTTAGGAATAATGTAATTTATATGGATATACATCCATCAAAAGAAGCAATCAAATTGCATGAAAATCTATATACAGAACTTAAAAAAATAGACTTCCTTGAGTGGAAACCAACTGAAAACAAAAACAGAACTTTTCATAGCACAATAGTTTCACGAAGAATCCAAAAAAAATTTTATGACATATGGAAATATGTTAATAATTATAAGTTTTCATTTGATACCTATATTGATAATATAACTATAATGAAATGGGTAAACAGTAGGTGGCAGACATATAAAAAATTCAAACTATAGAATGTCAATTCTATAGTTTTTCATGTTCCACATATTCATCACTTAAATCTTCATTTGATTCTTCATTTAATTCTTCATTGCTAACATCTTTAGCATCATAATTTTCTATAATGTCTTCATTATCCATGATATCTTCATCTATAGCGATATGTTCATCTATTATAGCATACTCATTTTCACTAATATACTCGTTATCTTCCTTTACTTCTTCCTTAGTTTCTTTCTGAGTTTCTTCTTCTAAGTCTATTTTAATTTTAGCTTTACCTTCTTCTTTCATTTCTTGTTTTGAATTCTCTTCTTGATTATGTTCTTCATAGATAATATCTTCATCTTCCATTATGTCTAAATTAATCTCTTTAAGCTTCTTGTCTATTATCTTTCTTGCTAAAAAACTAATACCAACTGCCGCAGCGGTTGTGGTAATTGCAACTGCGATAAAAATGCCCTTATTCTTATTTCTCATGTGTATTCCTCCCTGAATATTAATAAAATATACTTCTTTCAATTATTTATAGTAGAAATTATAAATTACAGATAATGATATTTTGATTTTCCATTTATTATTCTACCCCGATTGACTTTAAATATTTCTTCGACTTAATAAGACTCATTATGACATATTTGCTTTATAAAAATACTACATTTTTTTCTCTTACTCACCATTTTTATATCTATATATAATTAATTATATAATATATTAATTGCGAATTAAATAAAAAATAGTAGTTTTAATGAAAACTACTATTTTATCTTAATACTAGACAATATTCTAAAAAAGATGTTCTTCTTAATTTAATTAATTTATTCTAAAGCAAAATCTGGATTGTAATGGATCAGGTACCTTAAAAACTGGAATTAAATTTTTGTTGATACTGTAAAGAATGTATCAATTAAATTTGTTTTTTTCTTAATTGCTTAATTCTTAGGTACAATATGCCAGAAGAATAGAAAGGCAAGCTAATTAAAATAGACGCTAAAAGCTTATGTGTTCCAGCAGTAACATAAATGAAAATTGCAAATGCTATACCTACACTTAATAAAATAACTCCCCCTAGATTTTCGTTCCTCCAAGCAATTATTACACCTATTAGTAATGTTATTGCAAATACTACAACCATCACACCAACTAAACTTACTTCTTCTGAATCCGTCATAGCTCCTCCAACAGCCATAAAAATAAAGTAAGCACTAAATAAAGTACTAATTATACGTGCAATCCATCGAATAATTTTAATTTTTTTATCATTTTTGATAATAGATTTCAAATCATATTCACTCCTATTTAATGTTTTTATTTTTCCTCAATAGGAAAAGCAATAAAGATTGTTAGTTTGATTTTTATAAGGGGTCAGGTTTCTTACAAAAGTAGTATGCAATTTTTGTTACTATTATCTTGATAAATTAATGAAATAAACACAATTAGCTGTAAATTAGAGAATTGCTCTGTATATAATTTATATTCTTAAAACTTCTGTAAAATCAGTAGTAATGATTTTATTTTTAATGTGCCTTAACTTTAAAATTTTTTCATTTTAAATCTTCCTTTTAATTTCTCATAACTTTAATACTCTAATACTCTGGACAAAATCGGCATTTATAAGTTCATTACCCTTTTTAGTTTCAATCTCAATCCAATTTTCATTTATTTTAATTATTTTTCCTACTACATTTGTGCCATATGTTCCTGTAGATATTTTGCAATTCTTTCCTACATATTTTAATAACATTTCATTTGTCATAATAACTCCACCTTTCTTCTTTTTAATTTTTAATATTATACCATTTTGTGCAGAACGCTGCTGTGGTAAAATAATAAAAAACAAAACAAATATAGGTAAATATATTGCAATCCATGTTGATGAATTCAACCAAACATCACCTCTTACTTCTTATTTTCTCTTTTCAAATTCACTTTTTAATATACCCATCATTATATAATCAGTATATTTTCCATTTATATAAAATCTTTGCCTTAACCTACCTTCCTCTATAAATCCACATTTCAAATAACACTTGATAGCCCTTGTATTATAATCATGTACTTTCAATTCAAGCTTATTTAAATTCAGTCTATTAAATACAAATTCTTGTAATAATCTTATTCCTTCAGAGCCATAGCCTTTTCCTCTATTTTTAGAATTGCCTATTACAATTCCCATTTCTGTAATTCTGTTTTTCCAATCAATATTCATTAAATCTAATTGTCCTATATATTCTTCAGTATTTTTATCAGCAATAACAAATCCTATTTTATCCATACTCTGTTTACTAAGTAAAGTTTCCAAAAAATTTTCAGTACTTTCAAATGTATGTGGACACAAAAATATATCAGATAAATTATCAACTACATCAGGGTCATTTACCCATTCTCTCATATATTTTAAATCTTCTTTTCTATATTCTCTTAGCATAATCCTTTGGCTATATAATCTCGGCATAACCTTACTCCCTTCATGACTTTTGTTAATGTTTCAAAATACATAAAAATTTTTAGGAAAACCCTGCGAAGACACCATAAGTGACTCCGCAGGGTTGTCTGCGTTTAAGTTAATCTCCCTGCACTGCTCACAAAAAATCTCTGCTAAGTGCACTCACTTACATATTAACAACTATAGTATTAATTGTCAATAATAATCCATCTCTATACTATGTTCTCTGCTTTTCTATAAATTTCATCTTTTTTATCTTTTGATATCGTTGAATTTAAAATAAATGCTATAAAAATAATAACAGGTATATCGATTAATAATCTTGTAACTGCAAATTTTCTACCTAATGCAGATAGTTCAAACAAAAACATAGGTATTTTAGTCGTTGACCATGCACCAATAAATATAAGTATATTGCTAAATTTAACTCCCTTTTTCATAAAAACTGCTGCTACTGGAAATGCACCATAAAGAGGTCCTGCTGCTGCTGAACCAAGTATTATGGATAATACTATACCCTTGATACCTGAATTTTCTCCCATGTATTTTATCATTGTTTCCCTTGGAACCCATATATCTAAAAGACCTAAAAGCACAAAAATAGGTGGTATAACTAAAGCCATTTCCTTAAGACTATATGTAGAAATATCTAATGCTTTCATTCCAATATTTCTATTAAACAAAATTATAATAATAGTTACAATAATTGTTATTATAAAAAACCTATACCTTTTCAGCAAAGTTTTCATATTCCGCTTACCACCTTTCCAATAATAAATGCAATTACAAATGAAAATAAGAATGCAAGTAAATTCCTCAGTATAGTTATTTTTTTACCGAAAAATTTAATTTCAACTGGCATAGTAACTATACCCACCATCATTAAAGTAGAAACAAATGCAGCAATTTGCATATACCCTGCTCCTCTTTGAAGAAGCATAGCCGCTGTTGGAAAAGCAACAAATCCAGGAATTAAAGTAATTGCCCCTACTACAGCAGAAATTATAACTCCAAACCACCCTGATTCATTTCCAATAATTTTAGAAATAACTTGTGGATTTAAAATTGCTAATAGAAGTCCAACTAACATAATCACTCCCAAGAATTCCGGTAAAATATTTTCAAATGCTTTCCAAGCCTTCTTTAAAGCCTTTTTTGTTTTCTTAATATCCTTATAAAATGAAAGAATTAGCAATAAAATAGTAATACCATATAAAATATATGTAGCCAAAGCAACCCCCCCTAGCAAAAATCATTTTAATATTGATATACATATATACGTATCTATGTATATCAATATTCTATATTGCTATGATACTACAATATTAAAGTATTGTCAACTTATATTTTCCAAATTTTACACCCCAGGGGTACTTGAGAACTAGCTTCAAGTATATTATAATTTTAGCTAGTAACTTTCTATTTTAAAATGAGAGGAGAATTTTAATGAAAAATTGTGTTATTGCTCAATCAGGAGGTCCTACTTCTGTAATCAATGCTAGTGCCATGGGTGTTGTATCAAAAAATAAAGAATTAAAGTATTATGATAAAGTTTATGCTGGAATAAATGGAGTTGAAGGTATATTAAGCAAGAATCTAGTTGACTTATCAGTTCTATCGTATGAAGAAATTGAAAATTTAAAATATACTCCTGCAGCTGGTCTTGGGTCATGTAGATATAAGCTTAAAGATGCTTCTGAAAATGATCAAGAGTATCAAAATTTATTTCAAATACTAAAGGAATTTGAAATCGAAACATTCTTCTACATTGGTGGAAATGATTCTATGGATACTGTACATAAGCTAAGCAATTATGCAAAGGAAAAAGGAGAAAACATAAAATTCATAGGTATTCCAAAAACAATTGATAATGATTTACCTGTAATGGATCACACTCCTGGATTTGGAAGTGCAGCAAAATATATTGCAACAACAGTACTAGAAAATTATTTTGATGCTACTGTTTACACTAAAAAAAGTGCATTTATTTTAGAAGCAATGGGAAGAGATACTGGTTGGCTTGCTGCAAGTGCAGCTTTAGCTAGAGTTGGAAATAAACAGGTAGCTGACTTTATTTACCTACCTGAAATTACTTTCAATGAAGAACAATTTATAAAAGATGTGTCTAATAAACTAGAAACTCAAAATCATGTTTTCATAGTAGTATCGGAAGGAATTAAAAATGAAGACGGTAAATTTTTAAGTGAGCTTTCTGCTGAAACAAGCAAAGATATATTTGGTCATGTTCAATTAGGTGGAGTTGGTAATTATATCAAACAAATTCTTTTAAATAATGGAATAGTATCAAAAGCAAGAGCTGTTGAACTATCAACTTCTCAAAGATGTGCTATGCATTGTGCTTCACAAACAGATATTGATGAATCATTCAAAGTAGGAGAAGCAGCACTTGAATATTCTATTGATGGTGAAAATGGTTATATGATTGGTATTAAAAGAGTTTCCGATTCACCATATGTTTCTGATACATTTTCTCTTCATACTTCAAAAGTTGCAAATTCCATTAAATATTTTCCAAGAAAATGGGTTAACAAAGAAGGAAATAATGTAACTATTGATGCAGTAAATTATGCTTTACCATTAATCAGTGGAACATCTAAAATCAAAATAGAAAATGGACTTCCTAAGTATGTTAAATTAGAGGATTTACTATAACAACATGATAATACCCCTGGGATATGAATACTGGGGTAATCTAATAAAAATAAACACCCCTGGGGTAATCTAAAACCACCCCAGGGGTATTTATTTTTATCCTAGTACTTTTTGTTTCTTTCCTGTAGCATATCCAATGTTATCGCCATGTTCTTCTGTTGGCTGTACTATAAATTTATCAATTACATAATCAACTTCTTCACCATCAGTTAGTGACTGTGGTGCTGATACAGTATAAATATAATCCCTTGACATCTTTAATGAGCCAGTTGGACACATATCAACACAGAATGCACAAAAGCAACATCTACCGTAATCTACAACCGGTCTATATTCTTTTCTAATATCTTCTTTGCCTTCTGGTAATTCCATTACAATTGCATTTACTGGACATACCCTTGCACAACTTCCGCATCCAATACATTTGCTAAGCTCATTTGTATGCATTCCTCTGTATCTTGGAGAAACTCCATCTTTATTAGGAAATACTTTTAGTTCTTCTTTAGGATATCGCACAGTTACAGGTTTTTTAAAAAGATTTTTAAAAGCTGAAAGTGGAGAGTTTACACTCTTTTCACCTAATGCCATATTACCCCTCCTATTTATCAAAGTCAGGTGGACATATTCCAAATGCACTCATCCACGCTGCAACATCATCTATCTTCATTGTTGGTAGATGTTTTTGAGCCCAAAGGAATCCTGCTGGAAGCGATGGTCCTCTAACAGACACTCTGTATGGTTTAGGCTCACCTTTTGAAACGATATAATATCCAAATTCACCCTTGGATGATTCAACTTTTGCATAAGCTTCACCTTCAGGAACTTTTAGCATATTTAAGTTTCCAAGATTAAGTCTTACCTCTCCTTCAGGTATTTGTTTAATACATTGTCTAATTATATTAATACTCTGCTCATATTCCATTCTAACTTGCATAACTCTAGCTAAAGCATCTCCGTCTTCTTGAGTTATAACATCAAAATCCAAATATGGATATGCAGCATATGGAGCATCCTTACGAACGTCATATGGATTTCCTGAAGCTTTTAAGTTTGGTCCACTAAGGCCAGTTCTTGCCGCATCCTCTTTAGATACATATCCCATTCCTTTTAATCTTTTATGAATGATTGGATTTTCAAATAACAATCTATCATATTCTGGTAATCTTGATTCTAAATAGTCTAGAACTTCACTTAGTTTTTCGAAAAATCCTTCTGGTGCATCTCTTCTTACTCCACCAGGAATATTATATATGTGATATACACGTCCACCTGTTATCCATTCAAACATATCGAGTATTCTATCACGATCAGCCATTGTCCAATACATAATTGTATAAAGACCAAGAGAACCACCTGCTCCACCTATTCCAATCAAGAAAGCTGTTAACCTACTCATTTCAAGAGTAATTGTACGCAAATATTTTGCTCTTTCAGGTATTTCAACTCCCATAATCTTTTCAATAGCCATACAATAAGCAACTTCATTAGGGTCAGGATCCATAACGCAAATTCTTGGAACTAATGTAATATTATGAAGCCATGGTCTTTGTTCCATTATTTTTTCAAATCCTCTATGCAAATGACCAGCATTAGGTCTTACATTTGATATTTCAGTTCCAACCATTTCAAAAACATATCCAAAATTACCATGCATACCAGGGTGATTAGGACCAAAGAATAGGTCATAAACTGTAGCTTTATCTTTTTTTGCTATCTTAGTTAATGTATAAGAATCAAAATTCATTATTTAGCACCTCCTTTTCTCTTTGATCCATAGAATTTCTCAGAATATGCTTCAGTATCAAAATCTTTTCTTAATGGTGGAAGATCTCTCCAATTCTCAAGAAATAATCCTGATAAATCCTTATTTCCTTCAAATACTATACCAAAGAATTCATGAACTTCTTGTTCATAAAACTGTGCCTGTTCCCATAATCCAACCACAGTTGAAATTAAAGGTTTTTCTCTTGGAATTCTAACTTTATTTATAATATGGATTTTATGAGTGTATGAATATGTGTGATAAACAACCTCAAATTCATTTTCATCTATATAATCTACACCATTTATATTTGCAAGATGTTCAAATCCAATGGATTGGAGGTACTGAAGATGATTAAGAAGTTCATCTTTTGGAACAGTAACTTTTATTTCTCTATCGCAAATTTTATCTGCTTTTAAGCCTCTATCTCCAAGCTTTTTTATTAACTCTTCTATTGTTAACATTTTTACTTCTCAACTCCCATCTCACTGGAATTTTCCTCTTTGTATTCAAATTTCAATTTAGCACTTTCCAAAACAGGTTCAGTGTTTTTGAATATCTTATCTTGGTTTGCTTTATAATATGCATAATTCTCTTTGTATTTTTTGTAAGCTTGTGCTTCGCCACGCTGAATCATATCCATTAGTTTAAGTAAACTATCCAATACCGCCTCTGGTCTTGGCATACATCCAGCTAATGATATATCAACTGGTATGTATTCACCTAAATTAGTTATTGTATTATATGAATCCCAATACATTCCTCCGTTAATTGCACATGAACCAAACGCTAATACCCATTTTGGCTCTGGCATTTGCTCATATGTTCTAATTATTCTTTTCAATGTTCTAGTAGATACATATCCAGTAATTAACAGTATATCAGCCTGTCTTGGAGTAGCCATAGGACCTACCCCGAATCTTTCAACATCCCATCTTGATGTCATTGTTGGCGGCAATTCCATAGCTCCACATCCCGTACAATAGTGAAGCATCCATAAAGAACGTTTTCTAAAAAAGTTAATAACTTTATCCCATAATTTTTGATTATCTTGATTTAAATTTAGTTCTAACATAGCTCCTCCTTAAAATACTATTAAAAGTAATTGTATTACTGCAAGTGCCATTGGAAATATCCATAAGAATTTAACCGCTTGTTCAATTTTATATCTTGGAAATACATTATCAAATACAACAGCAACAAGATATACAATTAACTGCTTAAATACAAAATCAATAGGATTTGCTCCGCCTCCAAAGAAGAAATTAACAATCAATCCAGTCTCAACAAAAATAGATACTGCATGTGTCAAAAACGCAAGTCCTAAATATTTACCTGATAATTCAACCATAGGACCTGATGCTATTTCAGCTGGTGCTACCATTGCATCAAATGGCTTTTCACCAAGCATAGCTTGAAGTGCAATTTCCGCTGCTAAATATCCAATAGGCATATGCCATATATTCCAATTCCAAATTGAGCCAGCTTGTGAAGCTGCAATAACTGCAACTGATGATGAATGATTGAATATTATTAATCCTAACACAACTGTAAAGAATGGTACTTCAAAGCCTAGCATCATAGTTAAAGCACGTGAAACACCTATAGTAGCATTTGGGTTCCCACTTGCTGCAACAGCCATTGCCATTCCTAAATATCCTATACTCATTAAGTACATAATTACTACAATATTAGTATTTGATTGAAAAGCTGTATGTGAAGCAATAGGAACATATAACATTGTACCTATCAATCCCGCAAGGGACATTACCATACCTAAATCCATAACAAAATTATGAGTAATAGATTTACGACTTAAAAGTTTTATTACATCCATAATAGATTGATAAAAAGGAGGACCGTATCTTAAATGTACACGGGCTGAAACCTTCCTCCCAATACCCATAAATGTAAGTCCAATCAATATGGAAGCCACTGCATATAAGAAAATATTAAGCACTGTCATCATACTAACCACCCTCCAACTATAAAGAGTACCACACCTATACAAAACATAAGAACCGCACCCTCACCTTTTGTATATAAACTACTTAAAGCACAACTAATTCTCTCAATATTTCTACCAAACGCACTCATCCATCTATCGAATGATATCTTATCAAGTAAAGGATTAAACATTTCTTTAAATGGTTGATAGAAACCATATGAGAAATTGAATCTATCTGGAGTAGTACCCCAGTCTAAAGGATCTTCACCTGCCGTATAGTTATCTTCTTGAGCAACTTTAGTTTGCTTTCCAGAAATAATATACAATATAGCAGATACTACAAATCCAGCAACAAATATTCCAAATAAAACAGTAATGTTTACATCTGAATTAGCTAGTGAACTATGAAGCGTAGTCCATGAAGCTGCAGATACTTTGTATCCTAAAGCAGCAAGAACAGTATTTAATGGTTTTAAAACTATACCTGGTATAACTCCAATTGCAAGCATCGCTACCATTAGTATAACCATAGGAATAGCCATAAATACTGGTGCTTCTTTCACATCTTTCAAATGTTCAGGTAATTGTCCTAAGAAAACCGATGCTAAACATCTGAATAAATACATAAATGCTCCAGTTGATGCAAATATCATTGCAATTACAACAAATAACATTCTTTTTGATATAAGTGCTTGCACAATAAGCCATTTAGATGGAAAACCATTAAGTGGTGGTATACCCGCCGCAGCAATAATTGCTAATAAATATGTCATAAAAGTTAATGGCATTCTGTAAACCAATCCACCTACCTTATGCATATCTCTTTCACCTGTTCTGTAAATAACAGCAGCAAGAGATAAGAAAATAGCAGTCTTAAATACCATATGGTTTACTGAATGAAATAATGCTCCTTGTACTCCTGCAATACTCATCGTAGATAATCCCATTACAACATATCCAATATTCGATACTGAAGAATATGCAAAAAGCTTCTTCATATCTGTTTGGAATATCGCTAGTATTGTTGCAAGTACTGCTGTTATTGCACCCATCCATGCTAATAAGTATGCTGGTCCATTAATTCTACCTAATGCAGGAATATTAGCCTTTTGTAATATTGGTAGAATAAATAATGCAATTCCATAAACACCATATTTACTCATTACAGCTGATAAGAAAGGCGTAAAATCATCTGGTGCCTCAGCATAAGCCTTAGAAGGCCACATATAAAATGGGAACACCGCAGATTTTATAAAGAATGTAAGTCCAAATAATCCTAAGTAAAACAATGCCATACTATGATTTGTTGAAAATAAATCAATCATAGCTTTAATAGATGTCTGTATGTCAAATGTTTTTGTTTTCTGAGCAATTAACATAATACCTAGTAATAATGAAGATGTTCCTACTAGAGATAATGAAAGATAAAATCTAGCTGCTTTAGCTGAAATTTTCTTTCCATGTGCAACTATAAAGTAAGATGTCCATCCCATTACTTCCCACATCATAAAGAATAACAACCAATCTTTCGCAAAGAAAATTCCTAAATTTGCAAAGATAAGCATAAACCATATTGGAGTAATTTTGCTATTATGTTTCTCATCATTATAAGCTAATGAGAATATTGATATCAATAAAGTTATAGCAGAAGCAAAGAATGCAAAGAACCATCCCAAAGGATTATTTGCAAATGCTAAAGTTATATTACTGTTAAACAACTCAAAGTTTAATTTAGTACTCCACACTAAATCCCAATTACCAAACATAGTAAGTAAAGTATAGCTGATATATCCAGATACTACTACAAACAATGTCCAAACAACCTTGTGGTATTTATTTAGTAAAGTGGAAAGAAGCGCTGCTAATAAAGGTATTATTAATAACATCAACATCTTATCCATTTAATCACCTCCCTGGGAAAACTATCTGTACATAATTTGGAACAGATTTTAAAAGTTCATTTGAAGCTTTATCAATATTGTTTCCAAGCAAACCTGGATGCACACCAATTATTACTATCAAAAGAGCTAATACTCCAGCAATTATGGTTGCATGCACTCTTAATTTTGATGTAAATTCTATATTTTCATCTTTTTCAAGGAATAAAGTATGAGCTATTTTTAAGAAGTAAATTCCTTCAATAACAGCAGTTATCAATATTATAACTACCCCTGTCATTATCACACCATTTTCAAACATTGCTCCTTGTATAATTCCAAGCTTTCCCCAGAATCCAGCGAATAGAGGCATTCCCATTAAGCTTAATGAAGCTATTATGAATGATACCGCTGCAACTGGATACTTTCTTCCTAAACCTTTCATATCTTCCCATTTATCACTTTTAACAATAGTCATAAATTCACCTGTCAAAATAAACAATACTGTTTTAGCTAAGAAATTCGCAATTACTACATAGAATGCTCCTTTAATAGCTTGTTCGTTTCCTATCATAAATCCAAATAAGATTAACCCCATTTGACCCATTGAAGAAAAGGCCAAAACTTTTTTAATCTTTCTCTCAGCAAACGCAGCTGTTTCACTAATAATTATTGTAAGCATTGCTATAATCAAAATTATTTTAGCAATATTTCCATTGATCAAAACTGCATTTCCATTTGAAAACATTGTAAGCAATATACGTGTTATTACGTATGCTCCTGCTGTTCCAAGCATACCATGTAGCATAATATTAACACTAGTTTTTGCACCAATATATGCCTTAGGAACCCACATATTAAATGGGAACAATTCTAATTCTACGAATATACCAGCAAACATTAATATCATTATTAATTGTAATGTAGCAGAATTCAATAAAGTAACTTTTGAAGCTATATCTGCAATATTTAATGTACCTAATGTTTTATAAAGTACACCAATACCTATAAGTAAGAATGCAGATGAAGCAGACGCTAATATTAAATACTTTATTGCAGCACCTGTACTCTTTCTGTCTCTTGAATAAGCAATAAGAGCAGTAATCGCAAATGTAGTTAATTCAGAAAATATATAAAAGTTGAATATATCTCCTGTAAGAACGATACCATTTGAAGCCGCTAATAATACCAAGAAAGTTGAATAAAATTGATAATTCTTCTCTTCTCTGATTACCATTAGAGAAATAATTGCCGCTAAGTTGATTAAAATTGCAAATCCAACTGAAAGTGGTGTCAGCACAAAGTTAATACCATATGGAGCTGGCCATCCACCTATTGCAATTGATGCTGGAAGCTTTCCACTAAGATAAATACTTATTGCAAATATCTCCATAAACAGCGCAATTAGTGTAGCAATACTACGATTTGCCTTCTTAGTGAAAAGCGCTAAAAACGCTCCTATAAGAGGTATAGTTATCAAAAATAAAGCACTATTCATTAGTATGTACCTCCTCTTCTTCACTCGAAGTTATAGAAAGTGTACCATGAGTTTTGTAATATCTTATAGTTAAACCAAGAGCAAAAGCAGTAGTTCCAAGACCTATTACTATAGATGTCAGAACTAACGCTTGAGGTACTGGGTCAACCATTGAAGATAAATGTTTTATACTATCTGGAGAACCTAAAATTGGAGCTATTCCTCCATTTTTGTAACCAAAAGCTACTAGTAGTAAATTGATTCCTGTTTCAATAATATTAAGAGAAAGAAGGATTTTCACAATATTTTTCCTTGTTAAAACACCAAACACCCCTATAAAAACCAAAGCTGTTGATGAAATAAGGAAAAGACTAAGCATTGTCATATTCTTTTCCCTCCTTATAAAATTCAAAATAAATTCCTGAAAGTTCCGCAGCTACTTTAAATGCAACAAGTGTATAAAGAATTGGTATTAATCCTGCTGAGAACAAATCTCCAACTCTTCCACCCTCAAGGAAGTTTATAAAGAAAGTTCCTTTTATAAAATATCCTGCAATAGCTAATGCAAATATTGATGTTCCTGCAATAGCTTCCGTAACTTTCAAAGTGTGTTTAGATACCGTTTTCTTACCAGCTAAAACTCCAAGAAGAATTGCAGTACTTAATATTGCACCTGCTGGGAATCCTCCACCTGGTGAAAGATGACCATTTAAGAACATATATCCACCTACTAAAAGCATAAATACCATAAGAATCGGTGCCCAATAATCAAGTATTTTAGAAGGTTGTTTCATTTTTCTGCTTTCTTTAGGTAATACAAGTCCGAATCCCATAACTGTAACAAAAAGAACTATTACCTCGAGTGACGTATCGAATAATCTATAATCAGCTACAACTGAAGTAACAATATTTGCTGCACTATCTTCTGCTTGTCCGCCCCATTCATACTTACTATTTTTATCTAATACATTTTTATTTAAATATCTATTTGCAACCCTGTTTTCAACCTTATTGCTATCTAATAGCTTTATACCAGTTCCATTGCTATTTGCAACATTATAAACAAAATACATAAGCACAGCTAAAAACGCAATCGCCAAGATATTCATAAGTAATGATCTCTCATTTTTCATGCTTACTGCCCTCCAAAAAATAATTTTCCTTACTGAGAAATTCTCTTATAAGAGAAAATGAAAATTGCTGTAGTTATTCCCGCTCCTATTGAAGCTTCTGTAATAGCAACATCTGGTGCTTGCATAAACAAGAATAATGCAGATGCGATTAATGAAACTATTGCAAATACTATTATTGCTTTTAATAAATCAGGAGTTATTACAACCCATATTGCTGTTACTACCATTATTACCGATAGTACACATGCTAATGCAAATAACATTACTCTTCCCCCCTATTTTCATAAGCATTCTCATTCAGAACAAATTCTTCTTTTTTCCTCTTTAAAGCAGCTCTTGTAATATTGTGTGAAGCAATAGGTGAGGTTGATAAAAAGAATATTGCTATAATAAATAATTTAAAACCCCAGCTTGGATGAAAGAATATCAGTCCAATCAATAAAGAAACTATTCCTAAAGTAGAAGCTTTTGTACCTGCTTGTGACTGATTAAGTACATCAGGCATTCTATAAATACCTAGTCCTCCTAGGAAAAGGAAAACAGCTCCTATTGTAACTAATATCCAACCAATTATGTTCATTTTACATGCCTCCTTCCAAATACCTTGCTATTGCAACAACAGAAATAAATGCTAAAATAGCATATACCAGTGCAACATCAAGTAATAAGGAGTTATTACTAATATGTGCGAAAATAACTAATACACCTGTAATCATAGTAGTTACTGTATCGATTGCTACAACTCTATTTTCTAATTCTTTTCCTTTTATAAGTCTAATAATGCCTAGAATGATGCCTGAAAAAACAAGTCCAATTATAACGTACATCATTTGTCAAACGCTCCTTTCAAAAGCTTTTCAAATGGTTTAACAATATCAGCTGAACTTCCTAATGCTTCTCCATCAACCACGTGTATATATAAAGTATCCCCTTCCAAATCAACTGATAATGTACCTGGAGTTAATGTTATTGAATTCGCTAAAAAAGCTCTCCCTACTTTGGACTTTATAGACGTTTTGACTTCAACAATTTTTGGCGAAATAGGCAAACTTGGTGTCAAAACTATTTTAGCCATAGTTAAATTAGCTTTAACTAATTCCTTAATAAACACAAATGAATAAATTATTAAATAAAATATTCCTGATACTTTAAATGACTCTTTACCTTTTGTATAAAAAGAAACCACACTAGAAATGAGTAAACTTAAAATAGCTCCTGCAATTGCTTCTTGTCCAGATAAAGGGAAAACCAAACCTGTCCACAATAAAAAGAGCGAAATAAAGAGTAATACTAAATTAACCAATCTTTACACACCTCCAATTAAACTACAATACTGTATAATCGTAATATTCAAATTTAACGATATAAAATATAAAAAAATTAGTGTCAATATTACTTGTTAGTAGCAATCTCTTCATAATTATCCAGCAAAAATTCTACTATTTTTTTAGCTGAATCATCTATTAATGAATATTTGATTTCTATACCGCTTCTCTCACCCTCAATTATCTTTTTAGCCTTTAAAATTCTTAGATGTTGAGAAACAGTAGACTGCGGAAGAGAAAGCTGTTGTTGAATTTCTGAAACATTACATTTTTTGTTCATTAAACAAATAATTATAAATAATCTTATCGGATGGCCTAATGTCTTTAGCAAATCTGCCATATTCTCTAGTTTTTTTAATTTTGCTTCCATATCTCCTCCCAATCTATATATTGTTATATTCGAATAATACGATATATATGAATCATACACCTTTTTTGAGAAAAATTCAACTACTAATTACCATAATATTTATCGATTTTACAAGACTTCTACTTCTATAAGTGAGAGATTGAAGATTTTGCTTTAGGTAGAATAGATTTTCCATCTAAAATACCGATGTTTTGCTTTAGAAAAATGAGTTCACTCAAATTTTACCTATGATTCCTCTAGTAAGAAATTTCCTATTGTTTAAAAAATTCCATATCCATTCTTCATTCTGAACAGTTTGTTCTACTAACTTGCTTGAAATATCTTTTATTCCTTCCTCACCTCCTACCAATCCATAGCCTAACTTTAACAAGCTTTCTACTGCTAAATTTCTAATAGAATGGTTTTTACTAATAACTTCATTTTTATAAGGCATATTATTGCTTAGCTCTAAAACATCTGAAATTGCAATAACGCTTCCACCATCAATAACACTTGATATTAATAAATCATTATATTTTTTTACCACTATATTCGTTAAATACACAAGTTCTTTTTTTATTATATTAATTTCACTTTTAGTGAAATTAGATACTTTCGGCATTATAATAAATAAAGATGGTATATAACAAAGTTGAGTGTACACAGCCGTTGACATAACCACATTATATTTATACTTTTCTGTTTCAATATTAATGTCTATTTTTTGAGCTATTTTTCTTATGTATTTTATTATTTTCTTTACTTTCCCCTCTTCTACTAGTTCTTTTAGTTTTTTATAATATCCATATTTTTTTAATCCCGAAAAGTCAAAACCTTTAAGTATTTTAATCTTATCTTTAATTGAATTAGGCAATTTTTCAATTGAACTTCTTAGTGTTTTTTCATCAATATCAACTAAGTGTATTTCACTAAAGTTATTATCTAAATAGTTGAAATCTAAATCTTCACATCTACCTGCACCAAACACAATAATTTTTCTATCATTATTAATGTCACACTCACTTTTCAGTGAATATGACATTAATTCACATATTTTATTTCTATGTTCTTTCCATCTTGTAGTTCTGTCATCATTATCCTCATTTATGAAATTCATAATGTTTTCTAACATTTTTTTCCTCCACATATAAAAATTGTCGTTGCTTAACTAATTATTTCAATGAATCCTAAATCTCCATTGACACGTATAGTATCACCTGTTTTAATAAGTTTTGTTGCATTTTCTACGCCTACTACTGCAGGAATTCCATATTCTCGAGCCACAACAGCACCATGAGTCATTAGTCCGCCCACTTCTATTATTAATCCTCGAGCATTCACGAAAAGAGGTGCCCAGCCAGGATCTGTAAAAGGTGCTACTAATATTTCTCCTTCTTTAAGTACTACATTGTTTGGATTCAAAACAACTTTTGCTTTGCCTTCAATTACACCAGACGATACTGGAGTTCCTTTTATAGCATTCTTGGGACAATTTTCATTATAGTATGTTCCCTTTACTATTTCCCCCTCACTTGTTAATACTCTTGGTGGCGTTAATTTTTCATATAGTTTAAATTCTTCTTTTCTAACTTTAATAATTTCCTTATAGTTTGCTTCGTTTTTTACTATATCAATAATCTCATCTAAGTGTAAATAATAAATATCGTGTTTATCATCAATCAATCCACATTTTTCAATGTACTTTGCCTCATTTAGCAATATATCCTTATATAATCCGAAACACCTTATAATAGTATATTTAGGATGTTCCCTTAGTGGCATAAATCTTCTAATATTATTTATTAGTCTTTCAGCTTTTTTGACTTTTAACTTACCCAAATTTGAATTTTTCACCATATTAATTATTTGTTTGCTAGCTAAATTTGCTTCGCCAATCAATTTCTTGTATTTTTTTCTATGTTCATTTCTGTCAAAAGATTTAACATTATTCAAAATGCTTTGAACTATTGGAGCAGGATTTTCTCTATATCTTTCTTTAGTAATATCTATTTCTCCTATTCCTCTCACTCCATATTTATCAAAAAAATTAGCAAAAGCTGTTTTAATTTCTTCATCTCCATTTTTTATTATTTCAAAAATAGTTTCCTTAGCTGATTTGTTTTCCAATAATGATAATAATTTAGGTCTTTCTCTTATTAAATCAGCTAAGTCTCCAACCAAAAGTCCCATTTCTGTTGTAACATTTCCTTCTAAACCACTGACAAGTTTTTTTGCTAATGAATTATCTTTATCTATTTTAAGAATCATATCGTTTAATATCTTATAGCTTGCTATACCAGTGGAAATATACTTTATCAATTCATTAAAAAGATCGATAAAAATATTAGAACTAGTTTCTTTAATTACCTCGAGTCTTTTAACCCTACCTGTGCAACTATTTAATTTATATTCTATTTTTTTTACGTAATCATCACAGAATATGTTTGCTTTATCAACAAAATAATCATAATTACCTAGCGTAATATTTCTTACTACTTTTTTTATAATAGGAAATAAAATTTTGAATGTTTCTTTTCTAACGCCTTTAGGGTTTTTGTTGTTTTTAAATTCCTTTCTACAAACCACTTTTTTAACAGCATTAGCCATCATACTATCAACATATTGTAATAACTTTAGTTCAATAATATTAAAAGGCCAAACTCCTAAAAGACTCGTAATGTCGCCGTATAATCTTCCCCCTGCCGGAAACAGTATAGGTGATTCGGACTGCAAATTGTCAATATCTTTACCAAATGGTAAAAGTAATCTTATCATAGATTGACCTAAAGGCTTTATAGTTTCAGGCATAACTTGCACATGATTAAATGATACATATACATGTAGCCTTCCATCAGTAGGCTGTGGATATGGCAAAGGAAATAAAGTCGTAATTGCTCTTGACTGAGTAATATATATTCTATTGTTACTATCAATACTCCACTCAACATCCTGCGGTACTCCATAATGTTTTTCTATATTTTTACCCAATTTTGCAAGTTCAAGGATTTGACTATCCTCTAGGACCTGCTTTTCTTGATTATCTGTAGATATCGTTTCTTTTTTTGTTCCCCCATTTTTATCATACTTAATTTGTAATTTTTTACAAGCTATCTTTTTCTCAATAATTTTGATTTTTGCTTTATTCACTTTATATAAATCTGCCGAAACAATTCCTGAAACGAGCGCTTCACCTAATCCAAATCCAGCGTCTATAGTCAATACATTTCTATTGTTTGTAACAGGATTAGCTGTAAATATAATTCCTGACTTTTGCGATTCAATCATTTTTTGAACAACAACAGCCATTGAAACTTCAGAATGCTTTATTCCATTTTCAATTCTGTACATAATTGCTCTTTCAGTATATAGTGACGCCCAGCAAGCTTTAATATACTTTATAATATTTTCTCTACCATATATGTTCAAATAAGTATCATGCTGTCCTGCAAATGAAGCATTAGGCAAATCTTCTGCAGTAGCACTTGACCTGATTGCAAAACCACCATCACTATCAATATCCTTTAAAGCCTTCTCAATTTCCATTACAAGTGATTTTTCAATAGAAGTATCATTAATAAGTCTTCTTATTTGCTTACTAGCTTCTCTAATGTTATTAACATCACTTATTTCTAATGTATTGATCTTATTAAATATTTGATTTTGTTTTATTTGTTCAATGAATCCCTTGTAAGCTATTGTTGTTACACAAAATCCATCAGGTACATTAAATCCTGCTTGAACTAATTCACCTAAATTAGCTCCTTTGCCACCAACAAGATATACATCTTCTTTACTCACATTATTAAAGAAAATCACTTGTATATTTTTCATATTTATACTTCCTATTTTAATTGTTTTATTTTATTAATGAATTCTTCAATTTCTTCCATTTCAGTATCAAATGAAGTAACCATTCTTATAATATTATCATCTGCATCTATTACATAAAAATAATCATGTTCTTCTAAAGCTTTTATCCAATTTTCTGGTAGTTTTACAAAAATAATATTAGATTGTACCTCTGAAACTATATCTATTTGTGGAAATTTTCTTAATTCTCTTTCCAATATTTTAGCCATATTATTAGCATGGTTTGCATTTTCTTTCCATAATTCATTTTCAAAATAAGCTAGGAATTGCGCTGAAATATATCTCATTTTAGAAATAAGTTGCATTCCCTGTTTTCTTATAAATTTTAGATATTTACTAATATCATTGTTCAAACATACTATTGCTTCTCCATACATCATTCCATTCTTTGTTCCACCAAAGGAGATCAAATCAACATTCGTATCGGAAATCATTTCTTTAAAGGTTACATTAAGGTAAACAGCTGCATTACTTATTCTTGAGCCATCCACATGCAATAGCATATTATTTTTATGTGCAAAATCAGCAAGTTCTTTTATTTCTTGTACTGTATAAACCGTCCCCATTTCTGTTGTTTGAGATATTGAAATAACTCTTGGTTGAGATTCATGTTCGTTATCTATTGCATGAAGAAATTTCTTTACATCATCTGGACATATCTTTCCATTTCTATTATCCACATATAATATTTTTGAACCACTAAATCTTTCTAATGCACCACATTCATCAACATTAATATGGGCTGTGTTAGGACACACTACTCCTTCAAATGGTCTTAATATACTACTTAATCCAATCACATTAGCACCTGTTCCATTCTGTACAAAATACACATCAACTTCTTTTCCAAACACTTCTCTAAATTTTTCAATCGCTTTTGCAGTATAAGCATCATTTCCATATGGCACCATATGCTCTTTGTTGCACTTTACTATAGCATCTATAATTTTAGGATGTACCCCTGACGCATTATCGCTTAAGAAAGTTTTCATTTTTTATTTCCCCTTCTTTTTCTTCTTCCTCCAAGGTTGGATGTACCTCGGAGGAAGTTAATCCAATATAATTATACTATTCACAATTATTCATTACAATAAAGAACATATTTAAATATTAATATCAGTTACCCAGTTTTCTGACTTTCTTTAGTTCTAAAATAATTAGAATTAAGGACTTTAATCAAAGTGTAAACACCAATGATTAAATGTCTTTGATAAAAGTCCTATAAAATTAATAAAGAAGACGACTCCTGTTCAATTCAGGAATCATCTTCTTTATCACACATAATTATATATCATTATTAGTCTATCATAGATAAAAAATATTTATGAAATTCTAATGAGTCAGTCAATTCTGGATGAAAAGATGTTACGAGAACATTATTTTCTTTTGCTGCAACTATGTTGCCATCTAACTTAAATAATACTTTAACATTATCTCCAACATCTATAATATATGGAGCACGTATGAATACCAAAGGTATTTCTTCATTAGACACTTCTTTTATTATAGCATACTGTTTAAAACTATCTATTTGGCTTCCGTATGCATTTCTTCTAACCTTTATATTCATTACTCCAATGCCTGGAACTATATCATTTTCAACTTCCTTAGCAAGCAATATCAAACCAGCACAAGTACCCCATACAGGTAATCCATTTAGTATTTTTTCTTTTATTGGCTCCATGAGTCCTTTTTTTACCATCAATTTACTTATAACTGTGCTTTCTCCACCAGGTATTATAAGACCATTAATATCGTTCAATTGTTCTTTATTTCTTACAAATACATACTCACAATTAAGCTTTTTTATATGACTCGCATGCTCAATAAATGCTCCTTGAAGTGCTAAAATTCCTATTTTCATGTTGCTCCCTCCATTTCGCCGCTGCCACTACAGTACAAATAGCAATTGGAAAATAGTGCAGGTATTTTTAATATTACCATCCTCTTTGAGAATATTTGTTTTCCAAAGTATCAATCTCTAATCCAGACATTGGTTCACCTAAATCTTCTGAAATTTCAGCTAGCACTTTAGGATCATCATAGTATGTCACAGCTTCTACAATAGCCTTTGCTCTTTTTTCTGGATCTCCAGATTTAAAAATTCCTGAGCCTACAAAAACACCTTCCGAACCTAGTTGCATCATCAATGCTGCGTCTGCAGGTGTTGCAACACCTCCAGCTGCAAAATTAACCACTGGAAGTTTACCTTCTTGCCAAACGTATTTAACTAAATCATATGGAGCATTTAATTCTTTAGCAATACTCATTAATTCCTCTTCTGGAGCATTTTTAACCTTTCTTATCTCATCCATCATGCATCTCATATGTCTTACTGCTTCAACAACATTCCCAGTACCCGCTTCTCCTTTTGTTCTTATCATAGCAGCACCTTCACCTATTCTTCTTAATGCTTCCCCTAAATTTCTAGCACCACACACAAAAGGCACTTTGAAATTTTTCTTATTAATATGATAATCTTCATCAGCAGGTGTTAATACTTCACTTTCATCTATAAAGTCAATTCCAAGACTTTCAAGTATTTGTGCCTCTACAAAATGACCTATCCTAACCTTTGCCATTACAGGAATAGATACAGCTTCCTTTATTTCTTTTATCATTTTAGGGTCAGACATTCTAGCAACTCCACCTTGTTTTCTTATATCCGCTGGTACTCTTTCCAATGCCATAACAGCACATGCACCTGATTTTTTAGCTATTTTAGCTTGTTCAACGTTGGTAACATCCATAATTACTCCGCCTTTAAGCATTTGTGCTAAATTCTTGTTTAATGAATACCTTTCCATTATTGTTACCTCCTGATATATTTATATATTTTTTATATTTTCTTAAAATTTCATCAACAAAATTATACCAAACACTATGAGTATTTCAAAATGTACGGGTACACTTTTCTTTCAATTCTCGCACAATTTTTGATGGTTCATTTGCAGTCATTATAGATGACATAACCGCAATGCCATCAGCTCCTGCAGCAAAAACTTGTTTTGCATTTGACACATTGATTCCACCAAGGGCAATCACTGGTATATTAACAAGTTTCTTAACTTCTTTAATAAAAGTTATTCCCTTTGGCTTTAACCCTTTTTTGCAATCCGTTTCAAAAATATGGCTTATAAGTATGTAGTCTGCTCCATTCTGCTCTGCTAAAACTGCTTCTGAAACGCTGTGAACTGAAACTCCAACTAATCCATCAAAATCAAGTTTTTGCTCAATAAAATCGCTAAATCCTAAATGGTATCCATCAGCTTTAATTTCTTGAGCAACTCTTTTATTGCTATTTATAATCAGGAGTATATTCTTATTATATATTATCTTTTTTATCTTATTTGCCAAATTAATCAATTCATTGTACACTAAATCTTTTTCTCTAAGTATAATCGCATCCACACCGCCATCTACAGCGGATTTTATGACTTTAATCAAATTGTTGTCTGTTACAATTTTCCTATTTGTTATGACATATAACATAGTTTTTTCCTTTCATACTAGACTATAACTACACTTAATCAAATTATACTTACAAAGTTTTTAAAATGTATGTTTTGTAGCTATATACTCATCCAATTCTTAAATATTGGTTGATATCCAAGTGCTAGAATATCTCTTCTTGTTTCATCAACATTTCTATTATCAATTATTTCAAATTGCGAATCTCCTTTATCTGTAAGGCTATGTCCTCCTACTTCAGTGGATACCCCAGCAGAAATCTTGGTGACTCCAAGTGGTATCAATTTATCTTTAAATTCTTTCTTTTCTCTAGTAGACATTGTAATACCAACTTGAGGAAGAAATATTCTTAAAGCTAGCATTATCTGAACCAAATTTTTGTCATTTACCTCTACTATTCCATTGAAACTTCCTACATGTGGTCTAATTCTAGGTAATGAAATGCTATATTCAACAGACGGATATTTGTTTTGAAGATATCTACAATGAATCCCAGTCATAAAGGCTTCCTTTCTCCAATCATTCAATCCCAATAATGCACCTATATTCACAGTTCTAATATTCTCTTTACATGCCCTTTCAGGAGTATCCAACCTAAACCTATAATTTTTCTTTGGCCCTGCAATGTGAACCCTATCATATATTTCTTCATCATACACTTCTTGATATACTGTCACTCCATCTACACCAGCTTCTACAGCTTGTTTGTACTCCTCTTGTGTCAAAGGAAACACCTCTAAAGTAACTGAATCAAAGTACTTTTTTAACACTTTTACAGCATCTAATATATAAGAAATTGGTATATCTTTTTTAGATTCACCCGTAAGCAACAATATATGTTTTAATCCAGTATAAGAAATTTTCTTTGCTTCTATATCTATTTCTTCGAGTGTTAATTTCTTTCTAGATATTTTATTGTCTATGTTATAGCTACAATAAGCACATTTATTAACACATTGATTTGCAATATATATTGGTGTGTATAGAAGTACCGCTTTTCCAAAATACTGCAAAGAAAGTTTATACGCCTTTTGAGCAATTAATTCTAAATATTTTTCAGCCGAAGGAGACAATAGTTTTATAAAATCATATTTATCTATATTGTCCTTGTTTAATATGGATATTATTTCTGACTCATCAACATTTCTAAACAAATATTCAAAGTCTATATCTTTGTTTTCCAGATAATATTCATAAAAACTCATTATTTATCCCCCTCATGTAAGAAACCAGTTAGTGGTGAAGAAGCACTCGCATATTTTTTTTCTAATCCCATTTTTGATTCATATGCTATTCTTCCTGCTTTAACGGCTAATGAAAAGGCCTTTGCCATATTAACTGGATCATCTGAGGTAGCAATTGCTGTGTTAACTAAAACTGCATCAGCTCCCATTTCCATAGCTTCTGCTGCATGAGAAGGTTTTCCAATACCTGCATCAACTATAACTGGCAAATCAATTTCATCTATTATTATTTGAGTTAATTCTTTTGTCTTTATACCTTTATTGGTTCCAATTGGTGCACCTAAAGGCATTACAGCCGCTGCACCTGCATTAACTAATCTCTTAGCTGCCATCAAATCTGGACTCATGTATGGAAGCACTATAAAACCCTCTTTAGCTAATATTTCAGTGGCTTTAATTGTTTCCATATTATCTGGAAGTAAATATTTATTATCTGAAATAACTTCTATCTTTACCCAGTTCCCACAACCACATGCTCTTGCAAGTCTAGCTATTCTTACGGCTTCTTCAGCATTTCTTGCCCCAGATGTATTTGGAAGAAGGACACATTCCTTTGGAATATACTCTAAAATATTTTCTTCATTAGCACCAATATCTATCCTTCTTAAAGCCATTGTTACTACTTGGCTTTCACTATTTTTTATAACATCTGTTATAATGTTTTTATTAGGAAATTTTCCTGTACCTATAAGCAATCTACTTTCTAGTTTATTTCCTGCAATTATTAATTTATTCAAAACATTTTCCCCCTTAAACATCTTTTTCACCCATTATTATTCTCAAAACCATGTTTGCTTGGTGATTAGCCGCAATTGCAACCCTAGGTGCCATCAATCCACACCCTATCTTAGCCTCATTTGTTCTATCTCCTACAATATAAAATCTCTCATTTATTTTTGAAGTTTTTATTGTATTATTTGAAAAATATCCCGCCATACCAGAAGCAGAAACTACAACTTTATTATTCTTTGAACTCAACACAGTATTTACAAGTTCAGCTTTGCATTTTGGATTGTCAAATGCTTCAACAATTATTTCTGCCTCCTCAAATAAATCTAAAATATTTTCACTAGTTATATATTCATTATGAATTTCAATATTTATATAAGGATTTATGTCTTCTATAATCTGTTTTAGAGCTTCTGTTTTATGCATACCTAAATGCTTAATAAAATACTGCTGCCTATTTAAATTGCTAGGTTCAACAATATCAAAGTCCACTAGAATCAATTTTCCTATTCCTATACGTGCCAAAGAAATTGCTACATTAGCTCCAAGCCCTCCTAATCCTGCGATTCCAACACACGCTCTTTTTACTTTCTTATGCACAGTTGGCGTATGACGAGAAACCATTAAGCTTTCCAATTCATCTTTGTCAGGTATTTCTCCCTTTTTTATTAAAACTACATTATCATTTTTATTCAAAATGCAATCTTTAGTAACTTGAAATCCATTTAAAATAGCTATGTCTGAATCCTCTTTAAATTGTTCCTTAATTTCGTATATAGTTGTATTTTCTTTTACACTTATGTTTTTGCCATTCACAATTATATCCATAAATTTAGCCTCCCCCTACAAAGGCGATAATTTCTATTTTATCTGAATCAACAAGAATTCTATCGCAGTATTCTTCTTTTCTTATAATATCAAAATTAACTTCAACCACTATTTTATCTTTATCTATATTGAGTTTCTTAATTAAATCATTAACAGTAATACCTGATTTTATATTCATTTCCTTGCCATTTACAAACATAAATTTACCCCCTTTCTTAATTGATATTGTATCAACAAGCAGGGGTACATTGATTACCAAAATAAAAAAAGCTTACCATTAGGTAAGCTTATAAATAATATATTTCGTTAACAAGTAATTAAGCTTCCCTACGTTAGTATTAACTAATTCAGGTTCTAAGAGTTAGGAAATTTCCTTCTCAGCCATACAGCACCTCTAGCTTGTTCATTTATTAAATTACTTTAATTATAAATTTATTACTTATTATTGTCAACTCATTATTTTCCTTAAATTCATATTTTATTTGTGAAACCTAAAGTATTTTGCTTGACTACAAAATCAATTACTGTTATACTGTGTTTGAAAATTGAATATTCCTTCAGGGCAGGGTGAAGTTCCCGACCGGCGGTAAAGTCCGCGAGCCTTATGGTTGATCTGGTGAAATTCCAGAACCGACAGTAAAGTCTGGATGGAAGAAGGATAACGCTTAAAGTGTAGTTTATTAGCTATTCTTTAAAATGAACTCGTTTCACTAAAGCAAAAAGCTTCAATCTCTCACTTATAAAAGTGAGAGTCTTATAGAATAGATAAAATACGTGTTCATTATAAATGTGAGTTATTTAGCCCTGAAGATATTTTCTTCAGGGCTATTTTTTTACATACAAACATGGAGGTGATTATGTGAATAATGATATTAACTATATGAAAAAAGCAATTGAACTATCGAAACAGGGAATTGGATACACTAATCCTAATCCTTTAGTAGGAGCAATTATTGTAAAAAACGGTAATGTTATAGGTGAAGGATATCATAAAGCATACGGTGATTGGCATGCAGAAATAAATGCATTTAACAATTGTATTGAAGAAACACGCGGGGCAACAATGTATGTAACTCTTGAACCATGCTCACATTATGGTAAAACTCCACCATGTGCAGAAGAAATAATAAGAAAAGGTATATCAAAAGTTGTAATAGGAATGAAAGATCCTAATCCTCTTGTTTCTGGAAAGGGAATAAATATTTTAAAAGAAAATGGAATAGAAGTTATATGCGGTGTCCTTGAAAATGAAATAAAAAAATTAAATGAAATTTTTATTAAATACATTACAACAAAAACTCCATTCTGTATTTTGAAAACTGCAATGACATTAGATGGAAAAATCGCTACATATACAGGTGATTCCAAGTGGATTACAAATGATAAATCAAGAAATTATGTGCATATATTAAGACACAGAGTTTCTGCAATAATGGTTGGAATTGAAACGGTTATAAGAGATAATCCTTCATTAAACGTACGATTACAAAATTATATTAAAATTAACTCTTTTAAAGCCTCTGACCCTATCAGAATAATCGTTGATACACATGCTAGAATACCTCTTGATTCAAATGTATTACACATTGAATCAAATTCAAAAACAATAATTGCTGTTACTGAAAAGGCTGATATTAACAAAATTAAAGCTCTTCAAAAATTAGGAGCAGAAATAATAATTGTACCCGCTAAAAATAATAAAGTTGATTTAACTATATTAATGAAAATGTTAGGAAAAATGAAAATAGATAGTGTTCTATTAGAAGGAGGAGGTACACTAAACTGGAGTGCCTTGAATGAAGGTATAGTAGACAAGATTATTTCATTTATTGCACCAAAAATAATAGGCGGTAAATATTCAAAAACTCCTGTTGAAGGTACTGGAAAAGAATTCGTAAAAGATGCATTTTGTGTAACTGATATAAATATATCAAACTTTGATAATGACATAATGATTGAATGTTATTTAGATCCATTCAAATAAATAATAACCAATATACATAACTTCTTTAACTTGACTTGTTATTTATCGATCCTATAAAACTCCCACTTCTATAAGTGGTAGATTCAAACTCTTTGCTTCAGGTGGAGTAGAGTCTCCACCTGAAGTCCCGATGTTTTGCTCTAGCAAAACGAGTTCACTTTAATATGCCTTAAAGAAAGAAGGAACCCAAAAATGTTTACTGGACTAATTGAAGAAATAGGTATTGTTAAAAACATTAGCAAAGGAATTCATTCCGCAAAAATATCTATTCACGCTAAAAAAGTGCTTAATAATTTGAAAATTGGAGATAGCATAAGCACTAATGGAGTATGTCTTACTGTAACACAATTTGACAACTTATCTTTTTCTATAGATGTCATGCCTGAAACTATGAGAAAAAGTAATCTCAAAAATTTAAAAATAGGCAGCAAAGTCAATTTGGAAAGAGCCTTGAAACTAGAAAACAGATTTGGAGGTCACATTGTATCAGGACATATTGATGGAACAGGCATTATCAAATCTTTCAAAAAAGAAGATAATGCTACATGGATAAGCATTAAACCACCTCATGAATTGCTTAGATATATTATATACAAAGGTTCTATAACTATTGATGGCATTAGCCTAACTGTAGCCTATGAAGATGATGAAATATTCAAAGTTTCAATTATTCCATTAACAGGCAATGAGACCACACTATTGACAAAAAAAATTGGCGAAGAAGTCAATATTGAATGTGACATAATAGGCAAATATGTCGAAAAATTTTTAACCAATAAAAATAAAAATTATAAAGAAGATGTAAAAAACAATATAAATGTTAATTTCCTAAAAAATAATGGATTTATATAACTAAAAGTTAACTTGTTTGGCTAAAGCAAAACATAGGTATTTTAGCTTGAAACTCTACTCTACATGAAGCAAAATCTTCAATCTCATACTTATAAAAGTAAAAGTCTTATAAAATTAATAAACTTATTAAAATAAATCAAATTTTGTAAATGGAGGTAAATAAAATGATAAAATTCAACACCATTGAAGAAGCAATTGGCGACATAAAATTGGGCAAAATGGTTGTAGTTGTAGATGATGAAAATAGAGAAAATGAGGGAGATCTTATAATTGCAGCACAAAAGGTAACTCCAGAAGTAATTAATTTCATGACAAAATACGGACGAGGGCTTATTTGTGTACCAATGGAAAAAGAAAGAGTAAGTAATCTGAATATATACCCTATGGTAAGCCACAATACAGATCCAAAGCAAACATCATTTACAGTTTCAGTCGATTCAAAATATGCAACAACCGGTATATCGGCCTATGAAAGATGTAATACTATTTTGAAACTTATAGCACCTGATTCAAAACCTGATGATTTTACTAGACCCGGTCATATATTTCCATTAATTTCAAAAGAAGGTGGAGTATTAAAAAGAGCTGGCCATACCGAAGCAGCTGTTGACCTAGCAAAAATAGCAGGATTATTTCCAGCTGGAGTAATATGTGAAATCATGAATGATGATGGCACAATGGCAAGAGTGCCTCAGCTTATGGAATATATTAAAAGACACAACTTAAAAATAATAACTATTGCTGATTTAATAGCCTATAGAAGAAAATATGAAAACTTAATTGAAAGAGTATCAGAAGCTAATATGCCAACAAAATACGGTGATTTTAGAATAATTGGTTACATAAATAAATTAAATGGAGAACACCATGTTGCACTAGTAAAAGGGGAAATTTCTCAAAATAAACCTACTCTTGTAAGAATTCACTCAGAATGTCTTACAGGTGATGTTTTTGGTTCCCTAAGATGTGATTGTGGTGAGCAACTAAAAAAAGCATTAAGGAATATAAATGAAGAAGGCTGTGGAATATTACTATATATGCGTCAAGAAGGACGTGGAATTGGTTTGATAAATAAAATAAAAGCATATACTCTTCAAGATAATGGTATGGATACTGTCGAAGCAAACTTAGCTCTAGGTTTTCCACCGGACATGAGAGATTATGGTATAGGAGCACAAATATTAGCTGATTTAGGAGCTAAAAAAGTAAAGCTTATGACTAATAACCCTAAAAAGATATCAGGTATTTCAGGTTACGGCATAGATATAGTAGAAAGAGTACCCATACAAATGAATCACAATGAAAAAAATGAGTATTATTTAAGAACTAAAAAAGAAAAAATGGGACATATGCTTGAATTTGAGGAGTAAAAGTAAACTCGTTTTGCTAAAGCAAAAAGTTTAAATCTCCCACTTATAGAAGTGGGAGTCTTATAGAATAGATAAATTTAAGGAGGCAAAATAAATGAAAATATTCGAAGGAAATTTAATTGCACAAGGATTAAAATTTGGTATAGTTGCTGGAAGATTTAATGAATTTATTGTAAGTAAATTATTACAAGGAGCATTAGATGCTCTTAAACGTCACGGTGCTGATGAAAACGATATTGAAATTGCATGGGTACCGGGAGCTTTTGAAATACCTCTAATTGCCAAAAAAATGTGCGAAAAAAAAGAATATGATGCTATAATATGCTTAGGTGCTGTAATAAGAGGGGAAACATCTCACTTTGATTATGTTTCTAGTGAAGTTTCAAAAGGAATTGCAAATGTATCATTGCAGTATGGTAAACCAGTAATATTCGGTGTACTAACAACTGATAGTATAGAACAAGCAATTGAAAGAGCAGGAACAAAATCAGGTAATAAAGGGTATGATGCAGCTATAACAGCTATTGAAATGGCAAATTTAATACCCCTGGGGTAAAAAAAATTTCCAGGAGCCTACATAGGCTTCTGGAAAATTTTAATTCATTTTCTCTTGAAAAATTTTTAATCATCTTCTCTAAGCATGTTTATATTTTTATTATCCAATACTTTGTTAGTGTTCCTTATCGCACACATTTTGCCACACATAGTGCATGTTTTTTCATCTTCTGGATTTGAATTTGCTCTATATCTTCTAGCTTTTTCAGAGTCTATAGCTAAATTGAACATTGTATCCCAATCCAGTTTTCGTCTAGCTTCACTCATTTTATTATCCCAATCTCTTGCTCCTTTGATTCCTTTCGCTATATCTGCAGCGTGTGCAGCTATTTTTGTTGCAATAATTCCTTCCTTCATATCCTCTAGGTCAGGTAATCTTAAATGCTCTGCTGGTGTAACATAACATAAAAAATCTGCTCCAGTAGAAGCAGCTATTGCTCCTCCTATCGCCCCTGTAATGTGATCATAACCTGGCGCTATATCTGTAACCACTGGTCCTAATACATAAAATGGTGCTCCATGACATAATTTCTTTTCAAGAAGCATATTAGCTTGTATTTCATTGAGTGCCATATGTCCCGGTCCTTCAATCATAACTTGTACATTTCTCTTCCAAGCTCTCTTTGTAAGTTCTCCTAAAACCATAAGCTCTTTTATTTGGCTAGCATCTGTTGAATCCGCTATAGAACCTGGTCTAAGTGCATCCCCTAAGCTTATAGTAACATCATATTTTTCGCATATATCTAAAATATCATCAAAATATTCGTAAAATGGATTTTCTTTATTATTCAAATTCATCCATGCAAACATCAATGCTCCGCCTCTTGAAACAATATTAGTCAGTCTTGGGTTTCTTTTAAATACTTTTGCTGTTTCTTGATTTATACCTGCATGAATAGTCATGAAATCAACTCCATCTTTAGCATGTGTTTCAATTACATTCAATAATTCTTTTGCTGAAATATTTGATAATTCTTTTTCATAAAAACCAACAGCATCATACATTGGAACTGTTCCAATCATAGCTGGTGAAATACTAACTAACTCTTGTCTAAATTCTTGTGTCTTACCATAACAACTTAAATCCATTATTGCTTCACTTTTCATTTTTACAGCTATTTTAGCTTTTTCAATTTCATTCTGCACATCATTACAGTCTTTAGATATACCTAAATTAACATTTATTTTGGTTCTAAGTCCTTGTCCTATACCTTCTGGGTCTAATGATTCATGTTTCTTATTTGCTGGAATTACTACTTTCCCTTCACTTATAAGTTGCATCAATTTCTCTACTTCCATTTTTTCCTTTTTAGCTACAATTTCAATTTCTTTTGTCACTATACCCTTTTTAGCAGCATCCATCTGAGTTGAATAATTCATTTTCTTAACATCTCCTTTAAATATTTTCAAAAAACATAAAAAAGGAAAGCAATTTGCTCTCCTCATAAACAGTCAATTGTACAAAAACACAGTGAATAAAATACACTAGTGCCTGAATTAAACATACGCATTAACTTCCCTACGTTAGAATTATCTAAATCAGGTTATGAGGGTCAGAGCTCATATCTCTATCTCAGCCTATCACCATAGGCTCCCCTAGTTACTAATATTTAGTTTTAATACACAATGCAATTATAACATACATACATCTTTACAACAATATAAAAAATCATAAATTTTGAAGATATACTATTCTCTTAAAATATTTATTAAATCATAGAAATAATACTTCCTATTTCTAAGTTTACCATCCGAATAAATTATTTGGTTTTCCTCTAATCTATTCAAATACACTCCTAATGTACTACTTGGAATATTAACCTTTTCCAATATACTCTTCTTTTTAAATATTGGATTTTCGAACATCACATTAACTATATCTATCAATCTATTTGAATTTATTATACTCCTACTCCTATTTATAGTTTCATTATACAATTCATCTATTTTTTCAATTAATTTTATATTTTTATTTGCTTGATTTATAATAGCATTCATAAAAAACTTTATCCAAGTATTCCATCTCTGTGATATTAATTCTATTGATTTATTATCATCTGAAACATCTATTCTTATATCATTCAACAATTTATAATACTTAAATTTATCTTTTTCTAAACTTTCACTTATAAAGAAATTTGGAGAATTAATAAATCCCTTATCAAACAAATATAATGGTATAAGTATTCTCCCTATTCTCCCATTACCATCTAAAAATGGATGTATTGTTTCAAATTGAGCGTGTATAATTGCAATCCTTACCAAATCATGCAATTTATCTTTTGGTTCATTTATATACTTTTCTAAATTACTCATATATTCAGGTACAAGTTGAGGTTCTGGTGGTATATATGAAGCTGTTTGAATTGTACATCCCTGCGGTCCTATAAAATTCTGAATTTCCCTAAACTCTCCAGGATTTCTATTTCTCCATCTCACATCCCCAGATAATAATATTTTGTGCATCTCTTTAATTAATCTTGTTGATATAGGTATCCTTGTTATTAATCTTTCACCTATTCTTAATGCTGCTGAATAATTTAATACTTCTTGAATATCATCATTTCTTCTATTTTCATCAACTCCATATTCTAACATATCATCTAATGTAACTTGAGTTCCTTCTATTCTTGTTGACTGTATTGCTTCTTGTAATGTTATAGGCATTAATAATAATTTTGGATTTATTTTGGATTTATTTAGCAATACTTGATATATACCAACCAATTTATTTGCTTCTAATAGTTCATCAATAAATTCATCAATATTAATTAAATTATCTATTGGTAATTTTAAAGGTTGAAATGCTTTTATCATACCATCTCCTCCATTAAATAATAAATTTTTGTTATATAATATTAATATTATGCTACTTATAACAAAAAGTAAACTATTTTTGTTATATAAATTATAAAAACTTTTACAAAAGAAAAAATCTTATGTGGTACTGTATAATATAACAACAATATGATATAATATTGAGAAGTGTAGCCCTTTCATCACCGAGCTATGAAAGGATTTATTATTATGATACATAATTCATATTTATATAAAATTTATAATAGGAGTGAAGAAATAATGGGTAACAAAAAAATAAGAACACGATTTGCCCCTAGTCCAACTGGAAGAATGCATGTTGGTAACTTAAGAACTGCTCTATATGCATATTTAATAGCTAAACACGAGGGCGGAGATTTCATCTTGAGAATTGAGGATACAGACCAAGAGAGATACGTTGAAGGAGCTGTAGATATAATCTACAGAACTCTTAAAAATACTGGTTTAATACATGATGAAGGTCCTGACAAAGATGGTGGTTATGGCCCTTATATACAAAGCGAAAGGCAAAAATCAGGTGTTTATTTAGAATATGCAAAGAAACTTGTTGAAAAAGGAGAAGCTTATTACTGCTTCTGCACAAAAGAAAGGCTTGATATTCTTAGAGAAAATGCTGAAGCATTAAAAAGACCTTTTAAGTATGATAAGCACTGTGCAAAACTTTCAAAAGAAGAAATAGAAGAAAAACTAGCTTCAGGAATTCCTTATGTAATAAGGCAAAACAATCCAACTGAAGGCAAAACTTCATTTGAAGATGAAATATATGGATCAATCACAGTTGATAATTCTGAACTAGATGACATGATATTGATTAAATCAGATGGATACCCTACTTATAATTTTGCAAATGTTGTTGATGACCACCTAATGGGAATAACTCATATTGTAAGAGGTAATGAATATCTTTCATCCACGCCAAAATATAACAGATTATATAATGCTTTTGGATGGGAAATACCAACTTACATTCACTGTCCATTAATAACTAATGAGGAACATCAAAAGTTAAGTAAGAGAAGCGGACATTCTTCATATGAAGATTTATTAGAGCAAGGATATTTAACTGAAGCAATAGTAAACTTCGTAGCTCTACTAGGATGGAATCCTGGAGACAACAGAGAATTGTTTACTCTTGAAGAATTGGTTGAGGCATTTGACTATAGAAATATTAATAAAGCACCTGCTGTTTTCGATATGAAAAAATTCAAATGGATGAATGGCGAATACATAAAAAGACTTCCATTGGAAAGATTCCATGAATTAGCATTACCTTACTATAAGCAAGTAATTACAAACAAAAATATTGTTCTTGAAAAAGTAAGCAAATTACTTCAACCTAGAATTGAAGTATTCACTGAAATACCTGAATCAATAGATTTCTTTAATGAATTACCTGATTATGATAATGTATTATACACTCATAAAAAAATGAAAACAAATTCTGAAAATGCACTTGAAAATTTAGAAAAAATACTTCCAGTATTAGAAGTTCTAAATGACTGGTCATTAGATTCATTACATGATACTATTATTGCATTTGTTAAAGAATTAGGCATCAAAAACGGCCAAATGTTATGGCCAATAAGAACTGCATTATCAGGTAAAAAATTCACACCTGGTGGAGCATTTGAATTAGCAGAAATTCTAGGAAAAGATGAATCTTTAAGAAGAATTAAAATAGGTATTGAAAAATTAAAAAAAGAATTAAATGCTTAAATATTTCTTTAAAAGCTGAGTCCACATTTGTAGACTCAGCTAATTTTATAGAGTGTTTATCGATTCTATAAGACTAAGTGAGAAATTCAAGTTTTTTGATTCGGGTGGAGTAGAGCCTTAACCTAAAATCCCGATATTTTACTTTAGCAAGACGAATGCACTTTCATTTTTACATTAATTATAAACATAAATACCATTTTCATAAGTTCCTATATAAACTTTACCATCTAAATCACATGCTATACTCGTAACATAGTCATTATCTATCTGTGCAAAAATTCTTTTAAAATCATCATCATTTAACTTTTTAGCATATAAATTATTCTCATCCATTAATGCAAATATTGTACCATTATGAGCCTTTACAACATGCTTTATTGTTGGGAAAAGCTTATTAATTTGTCCACTTGAATTACTAAACACATTATCTATTTTATGCTTATAATAATCATAAACATGATAATTATCGCTAATATTGTAAACCAAATCTATTTTATTATTGCAATTTAAAAATACGTTAACTGGATAATACATTGTATTTTTAAACTGTATTATTTGGTTAGGTAACTTATTCAAATTTTCTCCTTCTATACTATATATTATATGACTATTTTCAAGCATAGAATCAACATAAATTCTACCTTCTCCATCTCTTAATATTTTTACAAAAATTCTGTCGCCTTTTATGTCTCTTTTTATATTATTCTTTATGTTGCCTTTTAAATTATTTTTTATATCGCTTTTTTTATCATTTCCTTTTATCAATGTCAATATATTAATCTTTTTAACATTTTTATCAGTATCTATAATATATAAATTTCTATCAGTTATGGCATATAAATTATTATCAAAATCAGTTTCAATGCATTTAATATTCTCTATTATATTTTCACTTGAACTTGATTCAAATAAATCAACATATTTAACTAATTCATTATTTTTCACTAAATATATAGAATTTAAACAGGGTATAAATATTTTGCCATCACAATGAATTGCATTGTAAAATGGGAAATATTTTCCTCCATTAATTCTTTGTATTTGAAAATCATTCATGTTACCATTTTTATTTTTATTACTGATTCTGTTCCTATCTTTATTAACAATATTTGTAATTGCAAGAATATCATCTCTATATTCATATGATAAATTCCAATATTCTCTTTCTGTATTTAAAGCAACAACTCTCCCATTATTGTTTCTATAAACAAAAGTACTATCGTTTATATAGCTATCAACAATTATATCTCTATGCTTTGAATTCTCTATTATAGTAATTTTTCTATATCCAAATGCCGCTATTCTATTACTGTTGTAGACACTCAACCTGTTACAACTCTTATCAACACTATATTTAAAAACAAATTTTCCATTACAAAATTTCTTTATACTTCCATTTTGTATAATCCAAATATCTTCATTATTATCCTTTGTAATATCCTTAATTCCTTTAATATTATACTCATTTATCAATTTACCTTCATAATCAATTACATCAACAATATCATTACTAAGTAATACCCATATATTATTTGAAACAATTATATATTTTTTTATATCATCTGAAAATGTATAATAACTGATATTTCCTTTCTGAGTTACCTTGCCAATTTTGTATTCATTATTTTCTTCAAAGCAATCCTGTTTGTTAATTACAAACCAAATATTGTTATTTTTATCTACTTTAAGCTTTGAAAATACATCTTTATAAAACATTTGAGGAGTATTTTTTATAACAGAATAGCAAATTTTTTTACCGTTTTCATCAATTTTAAGTAGTTTATGCTGTATATAATCTTCAGAACCCACTTGATAATCCTCATCATACTGAGTGATTGAAAACCATATATCCCCATTCAAATCCTCCAATACCTCACATGGCAACAATTTGTTTTTAAATAATCTATTTCCTTTAACTGTTTCATATTTTTTAGTTTGTTCGCTTTTTTTAACTATTTCATATCTTTTAGATAAATCATGTTTTTTAACTGTTTCATCTCTTTTATCTATTTTATATTTTTTGACTGAATCATTATTTATAATAAATATTCCATCGCTGGTCTCAATTTTATAAAAATCCTTATAAGCTTTTACATAAAACAGTTTCCCTGTAATATTATATTCATTTTTAATACACGTATTGCTATGGTTAAATTGTTTAAATGAATATTCATTTATATCATGTATCGATAAAGCTTGTACAAATTTTATTGATAAAATCATAATTACAAAACAAATAAATAATATCTTAAAAAACAATATTTTGGTATAATAATATCTGTTTGTTCGCACGTACTTCTCCTCCTCAATTAAACGCATCAAAGTTATACCTACAAAGTTCTTAAAACAATGTAATAATCTAAACAAAAACGCTTATTTTATAACTTAATAAGTATATTTATTTTGCTAAAATTCGTAAAAAACAACAAAAAAAAATATAATTGTAAATAAATTACAATTATATTATAAACTAAATACCATATTATGGCAATAATATTTTTATATACAAATCTATTATTTTATTTCCCATAAATATTACAATTATTGCTGCTACAGATATTGATGGTCCAAATGGAATATAATCCTTCTTTGTCTTTCTTTTTGTAATAATTAACATTACTCCAACAATTCCTCCTATTATAAAAGACAATAAAAGCATAACAATACTATTAGCAAGTCCTAAAAACAATCCTGAAAGCAAACAAATTTCTGCATCTCCCCATCCCATACCATTAGTAAGCAAAATAATAGCTGCTATTATTCCACCAGATAATAATCCACCATATATATATGTCTTCACAGAAAGCCCCATAAAGTAGTTTATAATTATAAATACTACTCCCAATATTATTCCACTCCATGTTGTCACAGAATAAACATCAGTTGTGTTATAATCAATAATTCCAATAACTATTAAGTAGGATATAAGAATGATATATTTTAAACTGTAAATTGTTAAACCATATTCTATATATGCAAGTGCAAAAAATAATCCTGTAAATAACTCTATTAAAGGATATTTAATAGATATTTTTTCTTCACAGTTTCTGCACTTCCCCCTTAGTATAACCCAACTTACAATGGGTATAAGATCATACCACCTAATTCTATTGCCACATATAGGGCAATGTGATGGTGGATAAGCTATTGATTCTCCTTTTGGTATTCTGTATATGCAAACATTTAAAAAGCTACCTACTATAATCCCTATTACAAAAATATATACACAAATAATAATATTCATTATAATCACCTCTTGAAAAAAACACCCCAGGGGTGTTTTTTATTCCAGATTTGGTAAATCAAGTATATTAATTTGCGTTACATCATCAAGCATTGAATCAATATCTATAGTTGCATTTACTTTATCATCTGGAATCAATGCAGTTATATCATATAGTAAATAATATTGTCCCTTAAGTGCCTTTGAGCAAGTTATTGTATACTTGTTATCAGACTTATCAAAAGATTTCTTAATTCCATCAGTAACTTCATTACCATCAAAATCTAATAATTTTAACTTAACACCAGATATAGATTTATCAAAACTTAAAGTTATAGAAGTATTATTTGATGCCAATCTTAATGAAGTTGCCAATTCCGTTGGAATATTACGTACAATATTGATTTTGTCCATTTTTTTAAATCTGCCATTAATCCAAGCACCGTGCTCCAATATATCTTCCTTGTATATCCAATCCACTTTTGCTGTTGTACTACCAATATTTCCCGCTCTATCTCTATATTCAAATGTAAATTCGCCATTCTCTGTAAATGTATATTTTTTTAAACCATTATTATTAGTTACAATAAAATCTTCACGCTCATCTTTATCAGGTACCAAAACTGCTACTACATCACTATTAGTTAATTCTGTTGTGCTGTATTCAACATGAATATTAGGCGTTTCTTTATCTATCCAATCTACTTCTGCTGTTTTTGAACTCGTATTACCTGCCATATCTTTAAATTCAAATGTAAATTTACCATTATCTGTAAACTTATAACTTGAATCTCCATTATTATTAGTTATAATAATGTTTTCATTAGATTTCAATACAGCAACAACATCTTTATTGGTTAAAGTATTAGGAGTATACGTAATACTTGCTTCGGGACCTTCTTTATCTATCCAGTTAACAATTGCAACACATTCACCAATATTACCCGTTTCATCTTCAAATCTGAATATAAACTTTCCATTTTCAGTAAATGTATAGTTTCTTGAACCATTATTATTTATAACCTTAAAATCCTCATATTGTTTCTTAATCGTAGCTATAACATTACCATTAGTCATTTTCAATGTACTATACTCTAAAGTTACTGTAGGTGGCGTTTTATCAAATATAACCTGACTTCCATCAGTTGTATAATTTACATTTATATTATCATCTATCCATTTATCTTTAAGTTGAATATCAAATCTTACCTTTCCCTCGGCATCAGTTTCTCTCATTGTATAACAAGCTTTCCATTTTTTATTATCATTATTAACTTTTACAACATCATCTGCACTATTTCCTAATATAGTAACTACGGGTTTATATATTTCCTTGTTTGCCTCAATCAGTATTGTTATAACATCTCCAACCTTAGCACGATTACTATTATTAGGATTGTTAGATACAATAGTTATTTGTTTAATAGATAATTTACTATTATCTAAAACGTGTACTCTACCACCTTTACATTTTATACTTTTTTCATACTTACTAAATGGTTCAATATATTTAACTTCACCTTCATTAAATACTTTCTCTCCTAATTGATTAAATTTAATCTTTATAGAAAACTCTCCTTGTACCCTGTATAGCTTCAAATCTTTATTTACATTGCACATTCTTACATTTCTGATGGTACCATGCAATGTATTAGTATGCTTATCATAAGTTAACCCATTAGGATATTCAAGCACTTCAACACCTTGAGGAAACTTTTCACTAAATTCGACTTTATTAAAACTTATACTATCCTGAATCACACCAGCAATATCATTAAATGCCCTTTTGATTTCATCTGCATTTTCAGCAAGATAAAACTTTTGTCCTGGCTTAACTTCCTTGGTAACTCCTAGTAAAGTCGCAACTTCATTATTATTTTTCCTAGCTGCAATATCATCTCCTGCACCACTCACCCTTTTAAAGTGAATTATATGAGTATTTATATTTAGATTAGATTCATTAATTTTATTAGCAATAACAGTTACATATTTATGGCCAATATTAAATCTATCTAACAGACCATCTCCATCAGTATCGCTATTTATATATCTTTTCACTCCCTGGAGCCCAATTCTTGTATATAACTCTTCTTTCTTAATTTGATTATTTATAGAAGTGTCTAAATTATCAATATAAGTTGCATTTTCCCATCCACTGTTGTACTTAGAATCTTTTTTTACTATTCCTACATTTGCATAACCATCACTCATTATTACAAAATGTTTATTAGCATCACTCCCATTATTGAGCAACTGATATCCTAAACGCAATGCCTCTCCAAGGTTTGTACCGCTTTCAACTTCAATATCACTTATTTTTTCCTTTAATATATTCAATTGCTCTGTATTTCTAATATCTGTTAATTCTGAAACAATATCGCCAAAACCATAATATCTAACAATACCAACTTTTACTTCTCTGTCCTTTGGTAAATTATCAATAAAGCTTATTGCAGCTTCCTTCAATTTAGCAAGATTATCTTTCATAGTTAGTGATGTATTTAATATTAAAACTATTTCTAATGGTTTTTTAATATCGTATTTTACATTATTTCCATTAAAAGTATATTTAATTTCATACTCACTACTCAAAGCAATTTTATCAGGTAGATTTCTTGTAAATGTACTTATTGCTTTTGCATTAGGATTATATGTCATAAAATTTACTTCTTTGCTCACAAAATGCGAACTTTTGCATCTTGCATATATTAAAGTATCAATATCTAAATACAATGGTTCTCTGTATTCTTTCCATTGTTTTTGATCTTTAAACCTGTACTCAATAATTGAATTTCTATCTCCAGTTATTGAAACTTTAACCTTGCCATTATATAACATATCATCTTGAGTAATTTTAGGAATATCAGGTACATACAATTCTATTGGTTTAAAAATATTCCTTTCATACTTACCTATTGAAAGCTTATATTCAACAAAAGATGAATCATTCTGTCCGAGTCTAATATATCCACTATTTAATGACTTATAATTTACATTAAATTCAATAGGTTTAGCCTCAAAATAAGTACCATTTTTATCAAGAGTATAGTAAATATTATTAATATTTCCAATCAATTTGCCATCCTTTACATTTAATCCATATGGTAGCTTCTCTTTATCTATAATTTTTATATTTTCACCAATATTCTCTTCAAAATGTAAGCTTGCATTTATATCTGCCTTAACAATTTTTTCAATACTATTATAAACATTATTCATACATTCCTCATCTAAAGCTTCAAAATACTTTCCTCCGCTACTATCTGCAATTTTTTGAAGCTTTTCTGAGTTTATTCCATTACTAAAACCTATGACAAATGTTTTTATATTTTGAGAACTTTTTCTTATAATATTCCCCATACTCATTGCATACTGTAAAGAAAAACCACATTCATCATTTTCTCCAAAATTAATAACATATTCAACTTTTTGAGGATTAATATATGCAAATGTTGTGCTGTTTAGTGATTTAAAATATTTTGAAATTCCTCCATTTATTACTTTACCAATACTTTCTTGGGCTCTATTAGTACTCAAATAATTTGTAGTCCCTCTTTTAGCTGTAAAAGCTGTCGGAAATCCATCACTCATCAATACTATATATTTATCTCTATTACTATCATTACAAAGCATACTGTATGCTTTTCTTAATCCCTCTCCAATATTAGTACTACCTTCAGCATTCATGGAATTAATCTTGCGTATCAAACTATCCTTATTTCCATTAGATACCGGTATAAAATCAACTATTTCTCTGTTATATTGTATCAATCCAATTCTAATATTTTTATCTTCACTTAATTTGTTAATAAATTTCACAGCAGTATTTTTCATTATACTTAATCTTTTGTTATATTCCTTATAAGTTTTATACCCATAAATATCGTAATTCATACTTGCTGATGTATCTAAAATCAATACAACATCTTTTTTTCTATCATTATTGAACACATTATTTTTATCTATTTTTTCTGGAACAATTCTATATTTAACATTAAATGCCTGTTCTTCTTGATAGATATCAGTTATATACCTTTGAGCATTTACTAATTTTTTTTCTATATATCGTTTAATTTTTATTGCAATAGGTTCAAAATATTTAGTTATCTGTTTCCCATTATCTTTAAACATATATTTAATAAATGAATCAGGTTGTCCTTTAAAAATACAATTTTCATTTTCTTTTATAGCTTTGTATGTTATATTAAAACTAATAGGATTTGCTCTCAAACCTATTACATTTCCATTCCTATCTTTCACTTTTTGATAGAACACCTCATCCTTTAAATCACCTACAATCTTATTCCCTTCAATTTTCAATCCAATTGGGAGCTTATCAATGTCTTCTTTAGATATACTCAATCCATATGGTATTTTTTCCTCAAAATATATTTTAGCTGATTTGCTTACTTCTACTATATTGCCTATTTTATCATAAATTTCATTTATCTCATGTTCATTTAAAGCATTGTAATATTTACCATATGCACTTTTCGCTATCTGCATATTCTTCATAACAGCACTATCTTTATTTGCATCGCTCCCAAATCCGACTATAAATGTCTTTATATTTCCACTATCAGCAATAAGCTTACCTATTTCATTAGCATAATATAGTGCAAATCCTTTATCGTCATTGTCATTATAATTAACAACATAATTTACATCATTAACGCTTCTATCTTTTTCAAATTCAGTTGATTTTAAATTTCTAAATTTATTAATAAATTGTAAATATCCTTGTGAATATCTATATATTTCTCCATGAACATCACTATACCATGCTGGAGTATACTTAGTATATCCTATTTTAGCAGTAAATGCAGTAGGGAAACCATCTGTCATGAGTATTATATATTTATCATGTCCATTATTATTGTTAAGCATATAATAAGCATTTCTAAGTCCATCACCTATATTTGTTCCACCATCAGCCTCCATATTAGCTAATACAATATCACATACATCATCTATTTTGATAAAACTTCCATTACTATTACTATGATAGTAGAAATCTAATTCGTTTACATCAGGGTACATATTTAAATCTATATCATAATAATATTCATTATTACTTTTAATATCATATTTATATAGTTTATTATTTACTTTGTAACTATAATGATTATACTTATAATATATGTTTTTTGTATCTATCTGCAATGACTTGCATATTTCCCTTATATTCTTTTTATTTATATTTTTATATAAAATTTCTTTGCTATAAATAAAATTTGTAGCATTACTATACCCAATCAAACTCAAATTAATCTTTTTATTATCTTTAAATTTGTTATAAAAATTTTTTATTACATTTTTAACTACTTGTAGCTTTGTTTTACTAGAATTTTTAACTTTATCTGACATACTCCCTGATGTATCCACAACCAAAACAACATCCTTTTCTTTGTCAGAATTCATATTTGTAACTGGTATTATTTCCGGGGTAATTGTATAATTAACATCTATCTTCTGTCCTACCTTAAATTCACTTCCACTTACACTTCTGTGAACACTAACTAAATCATAATCTGCATTTTTATCAGCAAAAACAGGAATAGCACCAAACTGAGCAAAGACAATCATAAAAGTTAAAATGAAGCTTATTAAATTCTTTTTCACAAAATTTCTCCCCCTTATTTATTTCTAAAATACACTTTGCTTTTAACTGAATAAGTAACATTAGTATCTTTTAAATTGATATTTATTGAAACAACATAAGCATGCCTCATTCCTTCATACTTAGTTATGTTTTCACCAATTAAGCTTATGGAATTTATATATTTGGCTATAACAATTCCATGAACCTCATTCTGTTCTAAATGTTCATCTTTATTAATTGTATCGTTCTTCTTACCCTTTCCATACCAAAGATTACCATTTTTCAATTCAAATATGTTATATACATAATTACCATCATCAGTAGACATCAATACAATCCTTGTAACATTATCAGCATTAGTCCCATTACTTAAATCTGTTTGTTCACTTTTTACTTCTTGTATACCTTTTGACTCAATTGCAACATCCGTAAATTTCTTTACTGCCTTTTCCCCTTCATACTGAAGATTTAGCTGTCTATTAACATTATTTAATTCTTTGTAATTGGTAAAGAAAAAATTTGATATAGGTATCAGTATTATACCTAATATTGCTAATGTAATTATCAATTCAATAAGAGTAAATCCCCTCTTAATCATTTTATTATTTTCCACCTTTTTCTAGATATTAGTTTATCCCTTGTAATATCACTCTTAACACTATTATCTGTTTTAATGTCAGTTTCTGCTTCCATATTAAAATAAGTTGGCAGATTATTGATGAAAACATCTTTGAAATCACCATAATTATATGCAATAAGTCTTTTCACATATTCTTCATTGTAATATAGCTCTTTTAAATTGCTATCAAAAAATCCCAAATCTCCTGCTGAAATAATGGTTCCTTTGAATTTTATTTTCCCACAGAAATACACATCTCCAGCAGTTATTATTATTCCTCTAAATTTGCCATCTTTACTGTTTACATTTATCTCTATCTTACTAGTATTGTTGTTTTTACTGTTTATATATTCTCCTATTTCTTTTAATGAATCAGCATTTTTATCTGGTCCAACAAAAACATAATCAGTTAGTGGATTATTATTTAGCAAAATTACGTCCTTACTATTATCTACAACATTATTTCCTATTTGTCCTTCAAATTTATTATTAATACTATTAAAATCCACTTTCCCTTCTGAATTGTTTGATTTGCTTACCATATATATTAATTTATTTGTTTCCTTTAATGTATTGCTGTCAATATTAGAATCACCCATAAAAAATATTTTTCTTTTGAGTTCAAATAATTTTGCCATGCTCTTATCTATTTTATCCACTGAATAACTACCATCAATTACTTTATTCCCACTAACTACTGTTCCTGTATTAAGTAATATCTTTTTTGTATTTATATCAATTCCATTTCCACCTAAATTCAATTTTGAAAAATTATCTGTATTATAATTGCTATCCTCTGAATATGCTTTGAAATATTTATCTTTATCAAATACATTTAAATCAGTATTGTCTTTAAATTTAGTTACAAGCACAAGAGGATCAATGTATTCAAATTTAATGTTATCTCCCTTTAAACTTTTACCATCTTTATTTACAGGATTTCCATCAATCAATGAATGAGTATAAGCTTTATAATTTCCTTTTATAGATACAGATTCTCCAGTTTGATATTTATTATTATTGTTTAAGTGTATATAAGAAGTACCCTCTATTATAATTCTATCCTCTTTACCTTGTGCTGCAATTTTTAAACTAGCTCCATCAGTTTGTCCAATATCTTCAGCATTTATTATTATTGAACTTGAGTGATCACTTGTTACCTCTCCACTTCCATCACTCATTCCATAATATCCTCCACTTATAATAACATGTGACTTATTTCCATTTAATTCCAAGTCATCCATTGTGTAAAGGCTACCATCAACTTTTAAATTAGAATTTTGAGAATCAGTACTAATAATAGTATTTCTAACGTATGAAGTTCCATCAATATGGAAATTATCATTTATTCCATTTATATAAATACTTTGAGCAGTATATAAATCACCATTTATATCAACATCAGAATTATTTCTAATACTAATATTTTTATCAGCATCAAACTTGTTCCCATCAACAACCAATCCGCTTTCAAATTCATATGCATTATATATTTTACCATTACTCCTAATATTATTACCTTTTATGAATACATTCCCGTTTATTTTTACATTGCCTCCAAAAATATTCATATCTCCATCAATAGAAATTCCATTCAAAAAAACACTATTTTCTGGTATTCTTAGTATGTTACTCTCTATATAACATACCGATTTATAATCAGGTACTTTTATTTCATATTCAGCTTCAACCTTTTTTTCAATATCTCTATGTTTAAATGTAGATAAAACATTTACATTCATTTTATCATCAGCAAAACTCAATGTGTTTTCATTTTCAACTTTAACATTAGGCTTTGTATCATCAGAATTGAATTTATAATTACCACTATCCTCAATTTCTGATTCTATATTATCTTTAACATAATTCTTAAATGTATTTTTAAATATTTCATTTTGATAACTTTTAATTTTTTCTTCATTTATGGAACCATCATCATTAATATAAGGGCTTTTATAATTTTCATCTGCAAGTATTTTTAATCTTTCATTCTCAATTATCTTCTCTAAATTGCTTTCATCACTCTTTACTGCATTATTGCCATTTTCAATAGCTTTATCAACGACTTTACCTATAATAGCATAAGCCTCATCAACTCCTGCCTCTGATGCATAAAAATTTGTTTTTATTGTGCCATTTAACTTTCTCATCTTAAAACTTCCTAATGCAGCAGACATAAAAGCAGTACCTAATATAGCTAATATGCTAAATATTATTAGCAAAAGTGCTAATGAAGAGCCTTTCTTTGTTTTTTTTAAAACTCTCATACTATCATTCCTTATTTTAAAAAAGTTTTATACCCTTTACATTCTATAATAACATCATCAGTATTCTTATGTTTAACTCTAACTGTAATCTCATAGAGTCTATTATCCGATTTATTTTCTACAGAACTATTATCTGTTATTTTTATAATATCATCATATTTTCTTATCTTACCCGCAAGTTTATTGATATTTATGTTGGTTTTATCTGTTACCTTATCCGATTTAACTAAATATATTTCTAAAACATCACTGCTCTCATTACACAAATTAATGTTGAGTTGTTCTCCCAAGTCCCTTAATATATCGAATCTAATTTTAATTTTACCTGATTCATATTCCCCACTTCTAGTAATTTCTTTACTTCCTAACAAAGAATTACTATCATATATGCTAAATATCATTTTATTTTCAGCACTATCTGTACATGTAATATCTATACGAGGTTTACTAGCACTTTGAGAAGGTATCAATGTAGAACCATCCGATATATTATATGATTCAATTGTATTTTCCCCCTCTTCAAATACAAATTTATAATCACATACAATACTGTCGCTCCCATTTTCGCCAACTACCACGTTTTGTCCAAACTTATAATTATCTATGGGGCGAATTTCACACTCAATATTATATTTACCCTCTTCATAATTCAATTGTGAATTATTCAAAACCAATAAATCATCCGATTTTATCTTTTCCATATATTCTTGAGCTATATTTGTAGCATTTAACTTATCTTCTGAGTCCTTAGTAATCTTAGCTGATGTCAAAACCATACTCGAAATAGGAACAATTATTATTCCTAATATAGCAATAGTAATTATTAATTCTACTAGTGTAAAACCTTTTTGTTTATACATATATACCATCCTTCTAGGTATCTATTTCTATTAAAATCAATATTACATATAAAAATTTTAACAAATTATACAATATTAATCACCTTATATAAATATATACTCTAAAAACGCTTTAGCATACTGACTAGTTATATTTTTGAAAATGCCTAATTTCTATTAACTAATATATTCCCTTCTATTTTTCTAACAATAACTCTTGGTATATCACTATCATCATATTTTATATCAATATTAATATTTTTATCTGTATTATTATGTATATTCAATATTGCCCCTGCAGTATCACTGCTAGAATTTCTTGAACATGAATATACGCAAAAATTTATATCATTTTCGTTAGTATTAAAAATGACACCATTTCCATTGAAATCTTTAGGATATGAGTTTTTTTCGCTTTTGTATTTATAATAATATTTGCCATTAAACTTAATAAAATAAATCTCCAATTCTTCATTATCCTTATTATCAGCATAAATATACGAATCCTGAGTATTATCATTGCTCTTTCCAAGTATTATAGTAGGCAAATCCGAACTAATAGGCTTGACTGAAAGAATAAAATCATACTTCTTTTCTTTGTTATTTTTGTTATAATTACTAGCTTTATTATATTCATAACCACTCTTAAAAGGATTATATTTTCCATAATTATTATTATAATTCCATTTTGTAAATTCATCATCATACATCTTCGGTACAATGTATAAATCAAGCGTTAAACTTCCCATAACACTACCTTTGTTACCCGATATTACATTTAAATTGCTTATTATTATCCTCCTTGGGAAATCCTCAATTACACCTATAAGTTTTCTCAAATCATCATAACTTCCAGCATAATTCATGCTAACAGATACTTTTTTTAAACCTAAAGAATCATTTTCATCTTTTTTATTACTGTCACTTTTCTTATCATCTTGTTTTTTTATGTCTTGATTGTTTTTTAAAGAAGTATATTCTCTGATTAGTTTATCAAGTAAATACTTATCTTCACTTGATTTATTTTGTTCTGATGTCGACTGATTAATATTTTCAATATTAACACATGATATGCTTAAAGAAGTATTATGTATATTTGATTTCTTTATTATTTCATTCAATATAAGTATTATATTTTCCTGTTCAATGGGAGGGAATAAATCCTTTGTAGCTTCCCTAATCTTTGCATTTATAATTTTAGCATTTTCACTTATTTTTTTAGTTTTAATAGCTCTATTGGTCATTTTAGATAACTGTAAATTCAGCTCACTTTTCTTACTGCTAAGATATTTAATTTTTTCTTGTTGTTTCAAAAAAACAAATTTATAGTATACTGTAATCAACAATATTACAGATAATATAACAAGTAATATCTTATTATTGTTTTTCATTTTCATTCGAGTTCACATCCTTAAAAGCACAAGTAATAGAAAAAATAAATTTATCCTCTTTTTCATTAGTGCTTATAGCAGGAATATATACCTTGCTAAATATTTTAAGACTTTTAATATTATGTTCTAATTCAGCAATAGAAATTCTGCTATCAGCATACCCCTGTATCTGAATACCTTTACCATTCATACTCATAGTATTGAAATAAACCTTTTGTGGAATCGTAGACAGTATATTATCCAATAATTCATTATTAATTCTGTCTTTGCTTATAATATTCCCTTTTATAACTTCAACTCTCTTATAATACTCTTCTAAAATATCATATTCCTTTTCCTCTAAACTAAGCTCTTTAATTGCTTCTTTAGCATTCTTTGAATTCATCATATTTTCCAATATAGCAATCTCTTTTTCTTGATTATTTATGTTAATGCTATTTGTTATATGTACAATCAACATAACAAATGTCACAATTATAGCCAAAACAGTAATAGCTATTCTCTTATTTCGTGATAATACTTCATTTTTTAAATAAGGCTCAAAGAAATTAAAATCTTTCATGTTCACACCTACCTAAAGTCTTATAAATGAACCAATATTGTTCAAATAAAAAATCGAATGCTTTAAATTATGTTCTTTAAAATTTATATTATCTATATTATTTAATACACTAACAGGTATATTTAATAAATTCGCCATGTAAACATCTATACCTTTTAATTTACTGCTTCCTCCATAAATATATATACTCTTTATATTGTTGTTTTTGTTATTGTTATTATAGTAATCTACAAATTTCTTAATTTCTCTTATCCAGTCGTCTACAATAGATTTAATAATATTATTTATGAATTCTTTATTTCCATCATCATATTGTTCAATTGACAAATCACAATTTTCAATTTTTCTTATTTCAGCATCTTCAATGTGTAAACCTATTTGCCTTGATATATCCCCGTCTATATAGCTTCCACCCGATGAAATAATCCTCGTAAATTCAACTTTGCCATTAAGTATAACAGCAAATTCTAAAAAATCACTTCCCATATCTATTGTTGCAAATGTTTCATTCTTAAATTGACCTTCAGTATTCTTTGAAAAATTGTTACATAAAAGCTTTGTAATACAATTATAATTAATATCCAAACAAACTGGAGTAAGCTTTAATGTTTTTGCTAATTCCAAATACTTTTCAGCCATATCTTTAGGATATACAACAACTCTCACTCTCGCCTTTTGAACATCTTCCTGGTTAAATTTTTCTAACAATACAAATTCAACTATGTACTCATCAAAATTAATAGGTAAATAATGCTGCATTTGATACTTAACTATGGACTGCATTTCAGACTGTTTCGAAAACGGAATTGTAATTATTCTAGTAATTATAGATGTACTCCTAGATGTAAAAATAACAGACTTGCATTTGATTTTTTTATCATGCAAAACTTTCTTAATTACCTCTTTTATGGAAATAATATTTATAATAATACCATCATTAATAGAATTTCTAGGAGTCCTAACCATAACCGACTTATGTATTATTATGTTTTTACCTTTTCTTTCACACTCAACTATTTTTATATTTTGACTTCCTATTTCTATTGAAAGAAACCTACCAAACACGCATATCACCACGCTTTCCTCTAAAATTGATAATCACTAATCGACAATAACTAATAATTTACAGTATCTTATTTTATACATTAAAGCATAGTCCAAAGCCTTGTAATAACTTTGGACAAGCCTTAATGGAATTGGTACATTTATGGAGTTAATTCCATAACATCAGTTGGATTTGATGATACTTCAGCTGTTGGATATGCATCAGCAGGATATAACTTGTAATATTTAGTAGATTTATCCAAACTCTCTTTAGCATATACACTTATTTTATCATAACTTCCTTTTGTTACGCAGAAAACATCTCCTTTATACTGAGGTTTTGGTACTACTTGAAGTTTTGCCTTAATATTTTTTTCAGTGAAATCTTCATCATTAGCTATAACCATAGCAGCAGCATCAGCAATTAATTTGGCATTTGTCATATCAGTCTTTTTCTTTGCATTAGTTTGTATACCCGTAAGCTTTGGCACTGTAATAACAGCTAATATTCCTAGAATAGCTATTACTATAATAAGTTCAATAAGCGTAAACCCTTTCTTTCTTTTTTTTATGTTTCTCATATTTTCTCCCCCTTAAATTTTAGATTTTTTTATATAAAATATTTCTAACAATGAATAAAAGATAATAAATAATAACAATTTTCCAGTTGGTTAATTATAAGAATATTTATACTAGTACCTAATTCCTAGTAACCTTATTATTATTCCTACGGATATATCAGTTCTGAACTTTTTTCTTTAACGCCTGTCACCTTATTATCAGTAAAATCAACTTCCACCCTATAAACTTCTATTTTACCTGTGCTAACGTCTACATCTACTGCAAACCTTCCTCCTTCTTGTGGTATTGGAATTTCTTGTAAATATCCTTCAATCAAGTCCGCTGGATAATGTTTAGTATTTTCATCTAATACAGCATCAACGCTAGTATGAGATATATCGCTAGTTATACTGTCCTGTGCCATCAGTATAGCTGTTGCATTTGCAATAATCTTTGCATTTGCCAAATCTGCCTTTCTCTTAGCCTCTTCTTTAATACCATTCAACTTCGGTACAGTAATCATAGCCAATATTCCAAGAATCGCTATTACAATAATAAGTTCTATGAGTGTAAACCCTTTTTTCTTGTCATTTCTTTTATTGAGTACATAATTAAATTTTTTCAAAAGTTGACTTATACTTCCCATAATTTACACCTCTTTTGTATGGATTATCAATCTAAACCAATTTAAACATATCAAACATAGGCAATACCATAGCAACAACTATGC